>Ga0310690_10005507_pt1 | contig 17134 bp, 19 predicted proteins | sample AusTroGonzalo_MG_2_FD_207661 | JGI IMG/M metagenome (GOLD analysis project Ga0310690, IMG submission 207661) | Bovine rumen microbial communities from tropical cattle in Woodstock, Queensland, Australia - Gonzalo_04 (v2) (version 2) | ecosystem: Host-associated > Mammals > Digestive system >...
TTGTGGTGCCCAGGACAAGAGTCGAACTTGCACGGGAGTACTCCCACTACCCCCTCAAAGTAGCGTGTCTACCAATTCCACCACCTGGGCTTGAAAGACGCGGCAAAAATACAATTTTTTTGATATGATATTCCACTTTCAAAAAAAAAAATTTTCATGTCAAAAAAAATCGTATATTTGCCGTCTAAAATTATTATAATGGCTCAGAAGAAGGTTTTATTCATCACGCCCGAGATATACCCCTATTTTCCTGAGGGATACATCTCCAACATCTGCCGTTTCCTTCCCCAGGGAATACAGGAGCGGGAGAACGAAATCCGCACTTTCATGCCGAAATTCGGCTGTGTGAACGACCACAAGCACATGCTCCACGAGGTCATCCGCCTCTCCGGTCAGAACATTATCATCGAAGATACCGACCACCCGCTCATCATCAAGGTGGCCTCCCTCCAGAATGTCAGAATGCAGATCTACTTCATCGACAGCGAGGATTTCTTCAAACGGAAAACCCAATACCACGATGCTGAGGGCAATTTCTATCCCGACAACGACTCCCGCGCCATCTTCTATGCCAAAGGTGTCATCGAGACCGTCCGCAAACTGGGCTGGGACCCCAATGTCATCCACTGCCACGGCTGGATCTCCGCACTCGTTCCCCTCTTCGTGAAAACCGTCTACAAGGACGACCCCCTGCTCCAAGGCACCCAAGTCGTCTTCTCCATCTTGCCCGACGAGTTCCCCGACAAGTTCTCTCCCAACTTTGCCAAAAAGCTGAAACAGACGAACATCCCGACACCCGGACTCAAACATTTCCGCAAGGCAGGTTACGACCAGATCATCCAAGCCGCCATCGACTATTCCGACGGCATTGCCCTCACCAAAGATATCAAAAAACGACTCCTCACCTACGTTGAGAAATCTGGAAAGCCTGTCCTCCAACATCCCGATGATGACAACTATGTGGATATGTACGATGAATTTTATGATGAACTCTTAGCATCACATTCAAACGAATAAGCTAATGAAAAAAATCATTTACTGCACTTTAGCCCTGCTAACGTGCATTTTTTTATCCTCCTGCAACAAACAAAGCTCCGAAATCGGCCTGGACTTGCTTGACAATCTCGTGGACAGCGAATTCATGGACACGATCTCCATCGAAGCCTATTCCATGTTGGAAGACACCATCAACACCACCAACACCTCTGCCAACATTTTGGGCTGCATCAGCGACCCGATCTTCGGCAACAGCAAAGCAGGCATCTACACACAGCTGTCATTGAGCGGCTCTTCCGTCAACTTTGGCGAAAACCCCATTATCGACTCTGTGGTGCTCACCTTGCAAATATCCACTTATTACGGAGACACAAACTCCCGCGTGGACATCCGCGTCCATGAACTCACCGAAGCCCTTGATTCGGAAACGAAATACTACCAGACCAGCACCGCCTCCTACAACTCCTCTTCTCTGAACCTTAACACCGGTGGCTATACCATACAACCCACCACCCCAATCGTTGTGGACACGGGTGTCTATAACGCACACCTGCGCATCCCGTTGACAAAACAATTCGGGCAATACCTGCTCAACCACCAAGACGATTTGAACAACAATCTTCCTGACTTTTTGAAAGGGCTCTATATTGAGGCTGTGGGGCATACCGGCAACTGCGGTTACATGTTGGTCACTAACATGACCAGTGCACTCAGCGGCGTCACCCTGTATTACCACAACAACAGCAAAACAAACATGCGATACACTTTCTCCTGCCCCGACAAGTGCGTACGGTTCACCCATCTTGACCACGACTACACTGCCTCCACCAGTTCCAACTTCATACAGGAGGTGCTGCAGGGGCAACGGCAAATTGGGGAAGAAGTCCTCTACGTGCAAGGCGGTGGCGGTGTGAAGACACGCATCACCTTCCCCAATCTGGAACACTGCTTCGATCAATACAATCAACGGGTGACCATTCACCGTGCTGAGCTTGTCATCACGGATGTCGATCCGCATGAATTGTATTTGGTCCACCCCGTCAATCTCACCTTGCAGGGCATCAGCAAGTCTGACAGCACTGTCCGTTTCCTGCCTGACGATGACTACTATACTAGCGCGGCCTACTACGGTGGCACATACAACTCCACCACGCATGAGTACCGTTTCCGCATCACCCAATATGTCCAACAGTTGATCCTGCAACAAGGCGATTGGAGCAACTCTGTTAACCTCATTGTCCGTGGTTCTGCCGTTCGTCCGAACCGACTCGTTTTCGGTGGCACCGACAGATCTTCCTCCTCTCGACTGCGCCTCGAAATCGCATACTCCACTTTCTAACCAACACATTGCATCTCTACAAATTATCATAAAAAAAAGATGATTTTTTGTAGTTGATTATATCAAAAAAAAGTGTATTTTTGCCGCCTGAAAAAATGAAGTAGAAATATAACAATAAAAAGAAGATAACAATGTCAAGAGTTTGCGAAATTACTGGGAAAAAAGCGATTGTGGGTAATAATGTTTCTCACTCCAATATCAAAACTAAAAGAAAATTCAACCCCAATCTGCATACCAAAAAGTTCTACGTTCCTGAACTGGACGAGTGGATTTACCTCAAGGTTTCTGCACATGGTATGCGTAACATCAACAAAAAAGGCATCTATCAATGTCTGATCGAAGCCAGCGAGAAAGGTATCTTATAATCTTTCCTGTTGATATGAGAAAAAAGGACTGCTGTACCATATACAGCAGTTTTTTTTTGCCAACACACAATAAAAAACATAATCTGACGTAATGGTGTTTCATGTTTGAACAAATGGGACATAGATTATGGATGATGCTGGTCATTATGGTGCTAGCGAACCTTGGCATGGCGCAAAACGCCGTTGTCAAGGGGGTGGTGTACGATAATTTCGGCGATCCGATTGAGAACGCCGTCATCCGAGGCACTGATTTCGACCAGCAGACCATCAGTGATGCCTACGGGCATTTCAGCATCTCCGTCCCCTCAAACCGAAACATCCAGCTTTTTGTCCAAGCCCTTTGCTGCGGAGACACGCTGGTATCTTTCCATTTACAACCCCGTGAGACGGTTAACACCGAAATCCGGATGTCCATCAAGGGAGATGTCGTGGATGAGGTTGTCATCACCGGACAAAAGACCTCTTTGGGCTACGTGCAGGTGAACCCCAAGCTCACCTTCCAACTTCCCTCCCCTACCGGCGGTATGGAATCGCTCATCAAGATGCTGCCCGGCACCACCTCTAACAACGAGCTGAGTTCGCAATACAATGTCCGAGGCGGCAACTTCGACGAGAACCTCGTCTTTGTAAACGGCATACAGATTTACCGTCCGTTCCTCGTACGCAACGCCCAACAGGAGGGTCTCAGCTTCATCAACAGCGACCTTACAGGCAACGTCATGTTCTCCGCCGGTGCTTTTGACGCCAAATACGGCGACAAGATGTCCTCCGTACTCGATGTCACTTACAAGGAGCCCACGCGCATCGGAGGGTCCTTCTCCGCCAGTCTGCTGGGAGCCACTGCCCATGCGGAAGGGAAAGTCAAGAATTTTTCCTATCTTATTGGTATACGCTATAAGACAAACGCTTACCTGCTGAAATCCATGGAGACGAGCGGCAACTACAAGCCTCGGTTCTTCGACACTCAGTTCCTGCTGAAGTGGGACATCACCCCGAAATTCGCCATCAGCCTGCTGGGCAACCTGTCGCGCAACTACTATCTGTTCCAACCCGACAGTGTGAGCAAGAAATTCGGCTCCATCGGGGATGCTCAGATGCTGCGTGCATTCTATGAAGGGCAGGAAGTGGACCGTTACCAGAACTATCTGGGCGGACTCACCTTCCACTACAAGCCCGATCAGAACAACTACTACCGATTCATCCTGTCCTCCTACTACGCCAAAGAGAGCGAGACCTACGACATTCTGGCGCAATATTGGCTGAACGAAATCCGTCTGGGCGGCGACGGAGAAGTGGAAGTGGGCGACCAGCTCGGCTACGGTAGCTATTTGGAACATGCCCGCAACCATCTGCAATCCGTGGTGTCGGCCGCAGACCTGCAAGGCACGCACCAACTGCCATTCGGAAACTTGCTGGAATGGGGCGTGAAGGCGCAAAACGAATACATCAACGACCAAATCAAAGAGTGGACGATGATCGACTCTTCCGGATATACCCTACCCTACATTCCTACCAGCCCAGGCGAAATCGTCGTCTTTGGCGACTCCGCCCGCCTCCTTGACTTTGGGGAGAACAATTTTCTGCAGTCCAACAACGTGCTGAATACTTGGCGGTTCACTGGATATGTACAGGACACATGGAACTTCTTCGACAACGATAGTGTGGGACTGTTCTCCATTACGGGGGGGCTACGTTTCCACTACTGGACATACAACCACAAGGAGTTCACGGTTTCCCCGAGGTTGGCCCTCCTCTACAAGCCGCATTGGCGTCAAGACTGGCGGTTCAGTCTACGCACCGGCTTGTACTATCAGCCTGCTTTTTACCGCGAAATGCGTTACGCCGACGGCACCCTGAACCCCGACATCCGTTCGCAGCGTTCCGCACAGGTGGTTGCAGGTGCTGAATACCGTTTCAAGATGTGGCGCCGTCCTTTCAAGTTCACGGCTGAGGCCTACTACAAATACCTCGACCGCCTGATCACCTACAACGTGGACAATGTACAAATCATCTATAGCGGATACAACAACGCCAAAGGTTTCGCCACGGGTATCGATCTGCGACTCAGCGGTGAGTTCGTGCGTGGTTTGGAGTCCTGGTTCGCCGTCTCCATTATGAAGACAATGGAAGACGTGATTGGCGACTATACCACCGACCAAAACGGCAACCAAGTCGAAGTAGGATACATTCCGCGTCCCACCGACCAGCGGGTGGCCTTCAACCTTTTCTTCCAAGACCACATTCCGAGTTTCCCGCAGTTCCGTGTGCACCTGAACTTCGTCTTTGCCAGCGGTCTGCCCTATGGTCCGCCGAAAGCTGAACCCGCCATGCGCAAATTCCGCAGCACTTGGTATCGCCGCGTGGATCTCGGTCTCTCCTTTATGCTGTTGGAACAGAGCCGTGACCGCATGAAGCACAAATCCGAATTCCTGCGCAGCATCAAAAACGCCGGTTTCTATTTGGAAGTCTTCAACCTATTGGGCATCAACAATGTATCATCATACATGTGGATCACCGACATCTACAACAACCAACGTCCCATCCCGACATACCTGACGGGCCGGTTAATCAACGTCAAATTTATAGTTGAATTCTAAATTCATCGAACAACGAATAAAAATGCGGATGCAAGTCTAAGCTTACATCCGCATTCCTTTTATTATCTACCTAAAGTTAATGCATAACATTAAGTATCCTTACATTCCCACTGCGGTGGCCACGTTGTGGAAGAACACGTTGTTCAACAGCACATAGCAACCTGCACCAGCAAGATAGCCGAGCAACGCGTAAGGGGTGATATGCTTCAGATACCAAATGAAATCGATCTTCTCCATACCCATCACGGCCACACCTGCGGCGGATCCAATGATGAGAAGGCTGCCGCCCGTACCTGCACAGTATGCCAGGAAAATCCAAAAGACGTGATCTATCGGGAACGAATACATACCCATGGCACCGGCCACCAACGGCACATTGTCAATGATGGAAGAAAGAATACCGATAACTGTGTCAATCAAATAATAATTGCCGTTGAACGCATGATCCAGACCTCCTGCAAGCATAGACAAGTGTCCTGCACTCTCCAAGCCAGCCACGGCCAGCAAGATGCCGAGGAAGAAAAGGATGCTCGGCAAGTCGATACGGGTGAGGGCTCCGGCAATCGTGTAATCGATCATATCCTTGTTCGTGCGACTCAAAATCTCCGTGACGATCCACAATATCGATAGACCCAGCATAATACCCATATACGGTTTCAGATGGGTAAGAATCTTGAACACGGGCACAAAAATCAGAGCAGCGACACCCAGGAAGAAGATCAGGTTGCGCTGCCATGTGGGGATACCTGCTGATTTTTCATCATGCGGACGCTTCGAAGCGTCTATCTCGCCCTTCTCCACGAAAGAAACCACCATCAACGGGATGATCATCGAAATCAAACTCGGGAGGAAGCACTCGAAAATGACACTGCCCGTGGACACCTTACCTGCAATCCAGAGCATAATGGTAGTCACGTCACCGATGGGACTCCATGCACCGCCGGCATTGGCCGCCAAGATCACCATACCGCCGAAGAACCAACGGTCGTGCTGTTCAGGTAACAGTTTCCTTAAAAGTGCTACCATCACAATGGCGGTGGTCAGGTTGTCCAGAATAGCGGAGAAGAAAAACGTGATAAAGCTCAGAATCCAGAGCAGTTTCACCTTGTTGGTGGTTTTGATATTGTCGGTGATAATGCTGAAACCTCCGTACGTATCAATGAGTTCCACCACTGTCATCGCTCCCATCAGATAGAAAAGGATTTCGGCAATGTCACCTAAATGGTGAATCAATTCGTGAGTAGTGATAAAATCAATGAACGGATGCACTGAATCTGGATGGTCGAGCTTAAAATTCTCAAATCCAGCGCCGAAATTGGAAACATTAAAAATGTCAGGGCCGGATAAGACATAGCAAGTCCAAATAAGGACACCGGTAAGCAATGCGAAGGCCGTTTTATTGATTTTCAACGGATGTTCGAAAGCTATGCCCAGATAGCCCAACACGAAGATAGCAATCATCAAATAAAACATAACTGCAAAGATTTTTATGAACAATTAAAATAAACTCAAGGAGATACCCAACGACATCGGATAAATCTTCGGACCCTTGTACTCAGTGAAAAGTGGAGTCACTTGGAAGCAGTAATAAACATCCACGAATTTCCAACCAATACGGGTGTAGAAATCGATGTTGTATTTCATCTTGTTTTTAACCAAAAGATTCTTATACATGGCAGTATCGGAAGGGACAGCGGGATCCGAACCTTTGTATTTCTGGGAGATTTCGCAAATCAAACCTGCACGCGCGCCTAAGGTGAACTTGAACCCGCTTTTATGACGATAACGGAATTCCAACGGAATGTTCGCATTATAATAGTTCATCTTCAAGACGTTGTACTTCACATCGGTAGGCATAACATAATACTTCATTAGATCATTGGCTTTATCGTAACGAAGTAACGAATTAGAGTATTGGGTATAGTAGCTCAACCCGATACCTAAACCGACAGCAATGGGTTTATCCTTGATTTTGAAATCCCAGATAGCGGAAACATTGAAGCCGGGGTCGAATTTCATGTGATTAACCTCGACGGGCATACCCATCCAGAAAGTGTGATAAATATCCACAATAAAACGGTCGCGAAATACAACAGGCTTCTCTTCCTCTTCTGCTTTTGGGGAAGTATATGGGGTTTCTGTGGTCTGTGCCTGCAGCATGGCAAACACGCATACCAACGAAAATATTGCGGTCAAAAAATATCTCTTCATAGCGGTTCAAAAAGAATCCGCAAAAATACAAAAATATCCCTTACCTACCACTATTTTGAAAAGATGAACCGCATCAACTTCACAGGCAAATAATAAAGCAATGCTCCAAAGGTGAGAACGCTGTTCAAAACGGTAATACGGAAGAAGTCCCAAAAGGGACGAAAATGACTAACACGCTCACCCTCAGGCGGATAATACACACGCACCGGCACTGACACCACGGGGACACCTCGCCATGCAGAAAAGACCAGCAACTCTAATTCCGCCTCATAACGCGGAGTGATAGGCCATTTCAAATTGATTTTTTCTAACGGATAAACTCGATAACCGCTTTGCGTGTCCTCCAACGGAATCCCCGTTTGCAAACGAAACCAAAAGTTGGAAAATTTGTTGGCGAAAGTGTTCTTGGTCGGCATATTGTCGGCAGTGAGATTGCGGGAGCCGACCACCACAGCACCCTTGTGTTGCAGAAAACATTCTATCAACAAAGGGATGTCCTCCGGAAAATGTTGTCCGTCAGAATCGATGGTGATGGCATGTTGGTAGCCGAGCGCCAATGCGCGTCGAAAACCTTGCATCAAGGCATAGCCCTTGCCACGGTTCGGAGTATAATCCACAATATCAGGAAGTTCCTCAGATGAAAAAGCTGAATTGATGGCGGCCAGCGTTTCGTGTGTGCTGCCGTCATTCACCACAATGAGGTTGCGCGTATAGCTACGGATACGCCGCAGCACATCGACAATCGTCCGTTCGTTGTTGTACGTCGGCACAATCACGCACATGCGTTCTTCGTCAAAAACCGCCTGCCAATCCGTCATGCTTCTTTGTAGAATATCAGTGAGAATTTCGTAAACACCTGTTCGTCAGACACAACCGAACCTTTTGTCACTATCACGTCCCCGTCTTCATCGAGTTTATCGAACTTCACCTCTACATTCCTCGCCGACGGACGCAATATATCGATGAATTTCAACATCTTAACCTCGCGCAGCGCCAAACCACAACCGCAAATCATCCCGGCCAGCTCCCCAATCATACCCACTTGGCATACTCCCGGCGTAATCGGATTCCCCGGAAAATGCCCTTTGAGAATCTCGCTCTCGGCCCGCAAACGGATGCGCACGGCATTGTCCGTATTTTCAATTATCGTATATAATTCGTGTTCTAACATTCTCTTTACCAATTACCACCCAACTACTAACTACTAACTACTAACTGCTAACTCAGCTTCACGTTCGCAAACGTAATCACCGTCCCGTCCCCATTCGCTTCCTTCATCTCAACCTTCGTTACGGCGTTGTGTTTTTCGTTGAAATAGAGGTGGATTGAGGTAAACATCTTTTTCAGTTTGGGTTGTTTCGGGGTGAGTTTGGCAACCCAGATATTGCCTTGGGTGTACATCTCGACGGTAAAATCGCCGTTATTGGAGAGGGCGGTGCCTGTGACGCTGCCCATCACAATCTGCGCGATGCCCTTGAAGAGCTGTGCGCTCTGCGCATCTGCTTTCTTGGTCTTGCCATCTTGCTGGATATAAACCTGTTGCTGTCCGTTTTCCTCCCTCACGGTGAGGGCGAACGGGTTGGGCTCGGTGTACTCCCATTTGAGGTTCTTGCCCGAGAAGGACATCTTGCCTTTGGAGGTCTGTTTCTCTTTGAGCATGGTGGATTGCCGCACCTGCGTGAAGTCGCACTGGATGCTCTTCACCGATGACGTAGCCTTGTTGATGGTCTCCACCATCTTCTTCGACTGCTCGGGAGTGGCCTTTTTGAGAGTCTGTGCCGAACCAGTCGTAACAAGAAATAGCAGTATCACCCCCCACATTGCGCGTCGCTTCTGTAGGGTTAATTGCACTTCGTGCGTTTTGTCCCTCCGGGACTGCTCAATGAATCTCTTTAATATATTGTGGGTATTAACAAACATCATTTATCATTCTTAAATATTCATTCTTCATTCTACATTCTACATTCTTCATTCTTCATTATCCCCACGGCTCGCAGCGCTCACCCTGGACTAACATAGGTCGGGCTTTCAGCCCTTTTGGGGATGTTACTGCGCCACGAAAAAGCATCCCGCCATGATCAGCAGCACCCCGATCCAGCGGGTAGCGGGGACGGTTTCGTGGAAGATCAGCACGGCGGCAATCATCCCGAAGACGTAGCTCAGCGAGATGAGCGGATAGGCGCGGGAGAACGGGTAATTCTTGAGGATGTACATCCAAAGAACCGCACCAGCACCGTAGGCGGCACCGCAGCCAAGCCACCACCAGTTGGTAAGCTGTGACAGAAAGAAAGACCCTTTCCACGCGAAAGTGCCCATCTTCTGGAGCGCAAATTTCAGAAACACCTGTCCAGAACATAAAAGTACTGACTGGATAATGGCCAAAACGATTAGTCTCATAACGATTTTTTGATGATTTCGGCACGGTCTTCCGCACCTTTTTGGTGAATAATTCTCACATTTTCAAGTTCATACAGCGCATGGTCGCCCGGTTCGACAGAGAGCATCCATGCTTCGGAACGGTCGGGATAGTCCATCTGTCCGAAGAAGTGCGGATGCTGCTGCTGGAACTCCGTGATTTCATCGTTGGCGCAGATCAACGCGGTGCGCAAACGCCCCGTCCGTAGCTGCAGCCAAGCATCCTGCAAAGCACACTCAAACGAAACAGTGCGGTGCGCGTAGGTATTGTTGTAACCGTGATTTCCTGTGTAAATAGCTATCAATGAAGCAACTGTGTTGTGCGTTGATTGCATGAAGGCCGTCGGCATGTTCACCGCCTCGCCCTCCTGCTCCAATCCTTTCAGCAACTGCACGGAATGCTCCATACAGCCCATCGCGGTACCGTTCAGGATGGCATCGGGATACGCTACTCCGCTGATTTCCATTGCTTTCAACGCTGTCACAAGTGCTCGTTTCTGCAACTTACCCATCCGGCGTGCCTTCATGGGCGGAAGGTAGCGATTGTACTCCTCTGCCGGCACATCTTTCACTATAGCCGTCACAAACACCTTATTCATAGCGCGATAGGATTATGGATGAATCGTTGCCGCCGAAACCGAAGGCGTTGCACATCACGTGGCGAAGATTCCCACGCGGGCATTCGCTTCCCGAAACTGGTGTAATGCATTGTTCGTCAATGTTTTGAAATTCTGTTTGAGTGGGCAGAAAACCGTTTCGCATCGCCATAAGGCAGAAAGCCGCCTCGATGGAACCCGACGCGCTAGTGGTATGTCCCGTATAGGATTTCGTGGATGACACTGGCGGCACATTCCCGCTGAAGACCCGTCGCAATGCAGCACTCTCCGAAGCATCGTTATTCGGGGTACCCGTACCATGTGCATTGACGTAATTGATGTCAGAGGGTGCTAGCCCTGCTTCCGCAAGTGCCTGCGTCATAGCCAAGTAGGCGCCCTCCCCATTCTCTGAAGAGGCCGTCTGGTGAAAGGCATCGCAGCCGTTTCCAACGCCGCTAAGTACGCCAAGAATCTCCGCGCCGCGCTTCAGTGCCGAACTTTCGCATTCCAATACGAGGTAAGCTGCCCCTTCTCCGAGGTTCAGTCCCGCGCGGGTTTTGTCAAACGGCCGACAACGTTGCGTGTCCAAAATCATCAGCGACTTGAAGCCATTGAGATGGAACAGTGACAACGCTTCCGCACCGCCAGCCACGACAACGTCATGTTCGCCGCTTTCAATCAGCAACTTGCCCATAATCAGCGCGTTCATGGCGGAAGAGCAAGCCGTGGAGGAGGTCATCGTGTAGTCGAAACAGTCGAAATAGTCGGCAATTTCGTTGGTAGATGCACCACAATCGTGGATGTCACGTCCAGTGAGCTGCGGTTCGGGGAAGTATTGCTCGGTGACATCCATACCGCCGACGGTCGTGCCGGAGATAAGTGCCAATCCGCTCTGCTGCAACAGTTTCGACTGTTCCAACGCTTCCTTCAACGCCAATACGCCCAACAGATGGGTACGCGAATAAACACCGGCCGGCAATTCCAGACGCTGCCGCAACTCCTCACCGCTCATCGGCACCTCCCCGACAGGGAACTCCCGATGCTCGGTGGGCAGGTAGCGCACGGTGCGCACACCGGACTCGCCGCGCAGAAGGGCAGCACAGTTCGCTTCCGCCCCGATTCCGAGCGCGGAAACCACCCCCATGCCGGTTATAACCACCCGATCACGCATTATTTCGTGCGGTTTGCAGCCACATAATCAGCCATCGTGCTCACAGAGGCGAAAATCTCCTTGCCCTGCTTCGGATCGGAAATCTTGATGCCGTAGTTGCGCTCCAACAGCACGATCAGCTCCAACACGTCGATGGAGTCAAGTCCGAGACCGGCATCGCCAAACAACGGCGCATTGTCGTCAATGTCAGCCGGCGTCATCTCTTCGAGGTTCAACGCCTCAATCATTTTGGTTTTTAATTCGTCTTTTAATTCCATATTATTTGGTTTTTCGTCATTATTATCGCATCATCGTCTCATCGCCTCATCGCCTCATCGCCTCATCGCCTCATCGTCTCATCGCTTCATCGTCTCATCGCCTCAACTCCATCTCCGCTTCAAACTCCGTATCCGAAACCGCTTCCACCCAGCCCGTCAGTACACTTTTCGTCTCTGCATCCAAAAACGCGCGTTCAATCGCTTGCTCCATCGCCTTTTGCGATTTTTCGGGCAAGAGGATGAAGTTGCTTTCACCGTGGTATTTGTTGCGGATGGCGATTTCGCCGGTGACGATGTTAGGCAGCGTATAGACGAACACCGACGGCGAGGGGTAGAAGTCCTGCGGGTCGGCAATCGTCTGCTGAAACGTGCGGTCGGCATTCAGCGAGGAGTTGCGGTTGAAGAGAATCACTGCGCGGTCGGCACGCGGCACAAACCGCTCTGCCCCTTCAGTCTCCAACAAAATCTCTGATGCGATAAAGCCCACCTTGCACAACACGTCCATCTTGAAAAACTTCGGATACTCCATATTATATATATGGTACAGCTTCGTCAAGAACGATTCGCCCGCAACGGCCTCCACCACGCGCTTACCGTCCACCTCCAGATAGTTCGGCGTCAATTTAACCCTATATGTTACCTTCATTTCCATTATTTCTCCAACTAAACTCCCAACTCCATTAACCTTAACCTTCTAAACTTCTAATCTCCTAAGCTTCTAATCTCCTAAGCTCCTAAACTCTAACAAACGCCGCCGCGGCATTGCAGCCACCGAAGCCGGACAACAATTTCACAAAAGCATTCTTCTGAGTGTCAACAGACTCCGAAGAGACAAGCACGGGCATTGAAACGCCCAACTCGTCGAAGCCTCGGGTGGCAATCACCTTTCCTTCCTCCACGGCACGCATCGACAGCAACGTCTCCAACACGCCCGCCGCACCCAACGTGTGTCCGTAATAACCCTTCATGGCGTTTACGGGCACATCGGCTAATCCGGCGCGGGTGATGGCTATCGACTCCATCTCATCATTGTACATCGTGGAAGTTCCGTGAACATTCAGACAAGCTAAGTCATTGGCAGTCAGATTGCTTTCAGAAAGCACTGACATCAAAGCGCGGTAACTTCCCTCGCCCGTGCGCGACGGTCCGGAGATGTGGTTCGCATCGTTGCGCACCGCACCCGCCAGCATTTGCCAGCCATCGGCACTTTCGCTCGCTACCGTATAGACCACCGCAGCTGCGGCCTCACCGAGGTTCAGCCCCTTGCGGTTCGCGCTGAACGGTCGGCACTGCTCGTCCGACAACGCCTTCAGCGACTGAAATCCCGCCACGATGAACGGTGACAGCACATCCGCACCCATCACCACGGCAGTGTCGTATTGTCCGGATTTCAGACAACGATGCGCCTCAATTTGGGCACACAATCCTGAAATACAAGCATTTGATACAGTCAGAGGCATATTCGGATTTCCAAAATAGTTCGCTATCATCTGAGCCGTATGTGCCGGCGTAACCCGCTCTAAATCAGGATTCTCATCCGATAACAATTCCACATTGCCCTTGGTAGAGGATAAGATGAAAACCACACGCTCTGATTTCGGATCTATTCCGCTCTGTTTCACTGATTTAACCGCAGAAAGCAAGGCAATCTTCTCAAATTTTGTACGTAACGAGGCCCTATCAGCTGCACTCAACTCGTGCGCCAATTCTACCTCCAGCTTCTCGTCAGGAATCAGCGACACAAAACACGGAAACGGCAGATTCCACAGCGATTCGTAGCGGTGCAGCTCGGAACGTCCGGACATCACCGCCGCGAAATTCTCCTCGACTGAAAAGCCGAGCGGAGTCATCATGCTTTCGCCTATCTTCTTTACAATCATACCGTTACTCTATCTTCTGAAATAGCTATGGTCAATTCAGAGGTCGCGATCTGCCGGTCATTCACAAAAGATTCGACAGTCACGAGTTTCATATTCATAAAATCCTCCTGCACCTGCATGCGGGTGGTCAAGGTCTCCCCCGTTTTCGGAACATCCTCAATGTGCATTCTCTTGATCGAGCCTATATAGCCGATTCTCACCTCCTGACAACCACGGAGACACTTGTCCTCATATCCCAGCTGTGCGGCGGCGGTCTGCGCCATCACCTCTATCAGTGCATAGGCGTTCAATCGACCATCTGACACAAAAATGTTATCCTCCCGAATCCGCAAGGAAGTCGTGGCCGATTTCTCGTCTGCGGAAATCAGCCGGTCCACCATCACCATCGGGGGTTGTTGCGGAAGAAGGGTCTGTATGTCAATATCCTGCAAATTCATCAATTGTTCCAAAATTCGTAATAGTTAAACCATTGCTCGGGATAGAGGCGCAGCACCTCCTCCAGATGCCCGACATACTGGCGGACGTAGCCGTTTATGCGTTCCTCCCTCTTCTCGCCTTCTTTCTGCAATCGGTTGACGTACACTTTGTAACGTTTCATCGAGGTCTTCATCACATTCACCGTGAGCACGGGCAGGTCGCGTTGCGCCGCGAGCGCAAAGGGCCCCATCGGGAACCGTGCCGGCTTTCCTAAAAAATCGCACGTCACACTACGCTGCTTGCCCACCAGACGGTCGCTCGGAAAACTGACGCTTTCGCCGTTGTCGAGCGCCTCGTTGAGGGCGAAAAGGTGTGACAGGTCGTCCTTCACAGGGATGATGCGGATGTTGGTGTTCTCGAAGAGTCGCTCGCGGTTCTCCACGATAGCTTCCGCCTCCTCGCCGAAAGCGAGCGCATTGAAACGTTTCTTGGTTGCCACCAATGTATAGCCGGCCAGCTCATAGCAGCCGACATGCGCACTGAGAATCATAAAACCGGGTTCATCCTCCGCCAACTCTTGATAAAGATGGTAATTTTCCACCTCCATATCGAATTTCCCGCCGCTGAACATATAGAAGCGATCGAGAATGACTTGCGAAAAACGGCAAAAATTCCGATAGACACCCCTGAATGCACGCAAAGGGCTATATCCCAGTATCTGATTAAAATAGTGATACATAGGTTTATAGCCCTTTGAGAACACAAAGTAGAACGGTACCACGAAAACGGCCACGAAGCCGTACATCAGCCACAACGGCACATGGCGCACGATACGCACGAGGTTCCTGTGCATCCACGAGGTCCCGTCGGTTCCGCCTTGCCAAGCCCGTTCTGCCGCCATGCGATAGGGTTTAGGCCACCTTGGAGGCGATATAATCGTAGAACTGGCCCAGTGTCTTCACTGTCTTCATCTCCTCGGGTTTGATTTTGAACCCGAACTGTTTCTCCACAATGACCACAATATCCACGAAATCGAGGCTGTCGATGCCCAGTTGCTCTTTCAGCAGAGCTTCGGGCTTCAACTTTTCCTCGTCAATTTCCAGTTCGTCAATCAAAAAAGCGTTTACCTTTTCTTCAATTTCACTTCTATCCATATTGATATACAAGTAGTTATCAAAAACAATATAATTCAAAAAATCGGCTGCAAAAATACGTAAAATTACCGAAATATCCATCTGTTTTTTACTGTTGTGGAAAAATTGACGTTGACGTTGACATTGACGTTGACGTTGACATTGACGTTGACTTTGACATTGACGTTGACTTTGACATTGACTTTGACTTTGAACTATGAAAAAAGCCCCTCACCATATGGCAAGGGGCTTCGATTTCAAACAGGATGTCCAAAAGGACTATTTGCGGGCCAGCTTCTTGTTGCCAGGCCAACTGCTGTAAACTTGATCCTTGTTGTACTCGTAGATGTTGCCTTGTGCGCAGTTAGAGAAACTCAACCCAGAGGCGGTCACATGGTAATTGGAAAAAACGTACTGTTCAGTATCCCAGTCCACGGGGATGGCGACTTTCATTCCGTAGCCATTGCTGCCGTTTATAGTCACATTGTTAAGGGTAAAATAGCTATCCTCATTGAGACGCAAAGCCGCCTCATCGTACTTGCCGGCATTCTTGATGGTAACGTTAACCAACTTGCTGCCAGCAGTGCGTTGGGAAGCATACTCGATACCATCCCAAAAACCGTTCTCATTCTGCTCGCCACGGAAAATCACGGGTGCGCTTTCCGTACCTTGCACTTCAATCAGTCCATTGTCACCGACATAAATTCCGGTATTATTTCCGAAAACAATTTCAACGCCTTCATAAACTCTCATCACATCTTGAGTCGCTTGCAAATTCATGCCTTGGGGCGCATAATATGGAATGCCTTGATTGCGGAACTTGATCGTCTCATAAATACCTTCATTATCAAACCAATAGCAATCCAATTTAATCATATTGTGTCCATTGTTCGTGTAAGTGTTACCGTCACCGAGTGAATTCATCAACTGGTAATTTCCAAACACAACAGGGTATTGGTTCACATTCTTGATGGTATTATTCTCGAAAGCAGTCATCGTACCGCTCGCGACAAAACCGTTACCCAAAGCACCATTGATAGTGCAATGTTTCATCGAGAGTTTGCCAATGACCTCAACAACAGAAGCTTCAGATCCGCCGTTATTAAATGTCACATACTCAAATTGGTTGTCAGCGCGATTGGAATTAACATCCACATATCCCCACGAGCCTTTGTTCGGATTGTTGGTGGGGCCCGTGAGCACGATCGGCTTGTCAGCGGTACCGACCATGCGCAGACCGGCATTCTCTCCTACTGAAATACTACCATCGACGCCTGTGAACATAATGGTCACGCCGGGTTCGATGGTCAGCAGGGCATTGCCTTCCACCCAAAAACGTCCATCAATAATGTAATCGACGGCCAGACCGCGATCGGGCCAAGTGGTGTTGAAAGAGATGCTACCAGATATCTCCAAAGCGCCTTCAGCTCCGCCGCCACCAGGAGTGTCGCTGAACGTAGCGATAAATTCGGCATTGCCGCTCACCAAGATCTGGCGAGGGTTTTCAGTATTGCCGTCGTTCCAGCAGTTGAAGAAATAGCCTTGTGCGGGAACTGCGGAAATAGTGACCGTCTCGCCATCCTTGTAGGTTCCGCTACCCGTAACAGAGCCCCATTCGGAGTTGTTGGACTTCACCGTAATGGTGTAACTTTTCTTACAGCCCGTCATGGTCAGAATCACCATAAGGGCCACTAATGTCATTGAAATCAGTTTTTTCATATCTATTTAATTTTAAAAATATTGATAATCAAGTATTT
>Ga0310690_10005508_pt1 | contig 17132 bp, 15 predicted proteins | sample AusTroGonzalo_MG_2_FD_207661 | JGI IMG/M metagenome (GOLD analysis project Ga0310690, IMG submission 207661) | Bovine rumen microbial communities from tropical cattle in Woodstock, Queensland, Australia - Gonzalo_04 (v2) (version 2) | ecosystem: Host-associated > Mammals > Digestive system >...
GCTTACCGGTATAGTTGTGATAGAGTACATCACCCTCAATGCAGGTGAATCCTACCATATCAAGGTCTTTATACTCCTTCTGCTCTCTACCCATTGGAATAACTTCCATTGGAGGATTGACGCCCGACATACTAATGTTTTTCTGGCTTCCCATCACACTGGCAATCCATTTTCCACGAACATTCTTAATGGTCTTTATGGTACCAACGAACTTCATGCAGTCTCCAACAACAGCGCTCCCGGGTTCAATAATTAACTCGGGTTTTACATCCTTATCTGCAAAGTAATCTGCGAACACTCTAGCAGCGGCTTCTGCGTATGCCGAATAGTCTGGTATCACAGAGCTGAATTGTGCTTTCAGCGATTCAGCCATTTTACCAAACAGACCGCCTCCTATATCAATGCGTTCAGGAATGATGCCCAGCTTATCAATCAACTCAACCATCCCTTTGGCTCTGGCAGGCCAGTATTCAATTTGGCGTTTAGCAAAGTGGCACTGAAAGTTGATGAAATGTACATTCTCAGTCTTTGTGGCAAATTCAACAGCCTCCTTGAAGTCTTTGCTATCAATATCAAAGCCGAAGCGAGATACTACACCATCATTCACATCATAGTTGCAACGGATACCAATGGTAATCCGATTGTCAGCATGACGCTCGTGAATAGCCTTAATCATAGATAGCTCTTCACGGCTGTCTATATTGATGCAACCGCCTTCCAGCAGGAACTCCTCAACAATTGTGGGATTCTTAATTGGTCCATTCCAAATGATACGTTCCGGTTTGCAACCTACACGACGGGCTACCTCAAGCTCCATCTCACTTACCACCTCAGCATAACCGCCCATTTCGTTTATGAGGCGACAGAATTTAGGGGTATAGTTGGTCTTGTAGGAATAAGCGATGTTGAAGTTTGAATAAATTGCGCCAAAGGTGGCCTTCAGCTCCTGGAAGTTCTTCTTAAACTGTGCGGAGTCAAGCAGATAAAAAGCATCTCCATACTCCTTGCGCAAGTTGCTAAGGATGTTCTTATTAATTTCCATGTTCTTTTGCCTCTATATTTTTTACTATTTGATTCACTGCTTCTACCACTTCTTCGTGGTTCTTTTCAAAGTATTCCTTCGGTTTGTTCTGCACTTCTGCGTCCAAATCACGGATGGCCTTGATGCCGTTATGGAAGATCTTACTTACTTCGTCCAAGTCAGTTATTACATCCGTATTGCAGAAGCTACGGCTCACAATCACCATACTGGATCCTAACCTAACATGCTCCTTTAGCACCATAGAACCCGGTAGCGCTCCACCATCTAGGGTGGCAATACCACCAAAACCGAATGGAATACCCTTGGCTTTAATCTTATTACTAAGCTTTTCTACCGTACCATCTGCAAGGAGTTGGAACATAAATTTCATGCCCAGTTCCAGATGCAAATCGTTCAAACCTATGTGTATCATGTCTATGCCGGGAATCTCAAGTATTTCATCTATCAGATTTGTAGCTTCAACGGTTTCTAATAATAATAATGTTTTTGCTCGTCCATCTACGAGTTTTATAAATGTATAAACTTCTTCTATGGTCTTGAAGAATGGCAGCATGATAATATCTGCCCCTGCTTCTATCACGGCATCTATCTCATCCTTTGAAGAAGGATAATTGTCCAAAGCCTCATGAATAGGATTTACACGGACTAATAGTTTCGCTTTTTCAATAGCATTCCTAATGTTCTTGACATCTTCAACAGTATGATGGTTCTGAACCGTGTCCAATCCACCCTGCCTGGAATCCTTGCCTATGAATTCCATGTCAATGAATATCCAATCAATACCAACCTCTTCTGCAATCTTCGCGACAGGAGGTTTGTTGGTAATATACATTAATTTAAGTGACATTCTGTATTTTTTTCTTATATTTCATTAAACGAGGTTCTTTTCATCAGAAAAATCTCTATCATGATTTATATATACAGAGAAATCTTGTTCTGTGTCCCATTTATAAGCATGTTGCTCCCATTTAATACGATCTGCTGAAGGTGGAGTCATATAATCTCCAAAACGCTCGGTTAAGAACTCATGCAGGCCAGACGGCACACGTAATTCCACCTTCTCGAAAGGTGCGGGTACTGTCTTTTCAAACCACTCTCTTAGATAAAGGCCTTTCTTATAAACGGCTTTCCCAAGGAAGTTGCAGAAATACTTAGATTCCTTTCCGCGATACCGATAAACCTGCTTTAGTGCATAACTAAGCATAATAGATTTTGGCAGATATTTAGCTATATTTAGAAGAAACTGTCGCATACCCGTCTGCCTGCTGTAGGAGCGCATAGACATTCCTTTTACCACTACACATTTTGCCCAAAAGCATTGCCACAGTTGCTGGATTTTGTTATTCGGGCATGTATGAAGAATGAATATATCCACAAAAACACCTTGATGAATGTTCCAGTCTTTTGTCAACTCTTCAATATAGGTAGTTCCATTCATTCTTAATTTTGGGATTGTCACCATTCCATTCTTCTGTAGGCCGTATTCCTGCAGGTAGAATTTTTCATGGTCACCCTCTGTTTTAAACAAATCTCTAAATTTCTCATAATTATCGGGAGTCATGAAAATATCCAGGTCATCATCCCATGGAATAAAGCCTTGATGCCTTTTGGCCCCTAAAGCAGACCCACCCATAAGGCAATAATCAATATCATGTGCCTGACAGAAATCATTGATATATGCCGTAATTTCTAATATTTTATCCTGAAGCTTTACTATTCCATAGTCATCAGGAAGATTGTCTCGCATGTATTTCATTTACTAGAAATTATTTTAAAAATACTTTTTCTTATAAAAGTGGGTAAGTTGTAATATATAAGACGTTTCCAGTCATTCCACGGATTTAGAAGAGTTTTTGCTGCTCTCTCAAAACCGTTATTCCTTATGCACAGAAGCAACTCTTCTCGTTCTTTTGGAGCAATCTCTTGCCCCGAGAAGCGGTTTTCTGTCTTAATCTCATCCCATGAAAGTGGAAAGACGTCCATGCGGTCTTGAATAGTATCAAAGAAAGATAATCCTTTATGTGTATTACACAAGAACATTGAAACCCCCTTGAACCTATCTATCTCTGGTAGAAACTTAGCGATAGAATGAAAATCCCCTATTGTTATATCTGCATTTCTCTCATTTGTTGCATATGGACAGCGATAACATATATCTCTACATATCCATTGCTTACAATAAGCATTGTAATATGGCACAAAAAGATATAAGCCCTGTTTAGCTATTGGACGACCGTCCTTTTCGCCATAATAATAATAATAATGGGAAGAAGTAGAAGAATCTTGTTTCTTATATCTAAAATCAAACTTATGGATTTTTAGTTTGTTTTTCTCCTCTAAGTACTTTATTGACTGGTTAAATTGTTGTTGATTTCCAACTCCATGACAGGCGAATTCAACACACAACAAATTATCATAATTGCGTCTTAAAAAAGCTTGTAAACCAGCAATTTGACAAGGGGTTGAGCAGTATAATACCATGAGACCATTCTTTAGGTCTTCTCGAATCTGTTTAAAATTATCTTCTGTATTGCAAAGAAGATATTTAGACTTAAATAATGGCGACAACTCTTCTTGAGTGGTAGCCTTTCTTGTCTTTAATTGTAGGTCGTTGTCAAAGGCTGCACCATAAACAACCCCCCCTGCTTGAATAAAGTATTGCGCAAAGACGCCAAACAAGCCGCCACTTGATCCACTCTGTTTGATTACATTATCTTTTGCTAGAGCAGCCCCACATAGAATAGGATTGCTCTTAACCAAAGGTTTGCGAACTTCCAAAATAGGACATACCTTTTCGCATAACCCACACTCTACACAAGCAGAGCTATCCACGCAAACTTGTTCATATCCATCTTCATCCCTTTTAAAAGAGATTGCACGGACTGAACAAATTTGCTCACAGGTTCTGCAAGCGCAGCACTTATTTCCGATAATACTGACAGACATTATTTTTTTAGAGCCTTTTCTGTCAACATTGTAGAAGACACTCCTTCTGTATGTGGCAAAAACACCATCTCACATCCAACAGATGCTAATTTCTTCTCTATCTCATCATACATTGATGATCCTTTCCAATCATCTCCATGGAAAATAGCATCGAAATGATACTTCTCCCACGCAGCAAATTTATCCATGTTTTCCTGAGGGACAACCATGTCCACATATCGAATAGCTGCAACTATCTCTTTACGTTGTTCAAAAGGAATGATAGGTGTTTTGTGCTTATACTGTTGCACATTCTCATCTGTAGAAACACCAACAATTAAATAGTTGCATTGTTCTTTAGCTCTTTTCAGGATATTTAGATGCCCGACATGGAACATATCATATACTCCTGTTGTATAGCCAATTTTATACTTCTTCATTTTGGCGATTTTTATTGATTTTTGTTTTTATTACACGTGTATATACATGCGAAAGTAAATAAACTCTGTAATATATCTTATAAAACCAAGAATTATTTACATTGTGCGATACGCTTTTTGCGGAACTTCTATAATACATTAAGGGTGTTTCTATATAGTTTGCCTTTCCGGTAAGTTCCGAGACTAAGCCTATCCACATATCATGCAAGGGTATCTGCTTGGGGAACGGCAGTATATTCTCCTTCATTTTCTTATTGATAGCCATTGTACAGCCAAAGTATTTCCCTTTTTTTAGGAAATAGTTCTTAAGCGGGCTTCTTCGCCAGTATAGCAATCCTTCATCCTTCCCAGTTTCAACATCTATCACAGTCGCATTTGAAACAACCATATCATATGTCTTGAATAATTCCAAGAAGGAAGATACTTTATTGGGGAACCATTCATCATCTTGGTCCGCTATAAAAATATAATCCCCTTGAGCATATTGAATCGCATTTTCAAAATTATGAGCGACTATCTCGCCAGAGTGTTTGTCTTCTGGTCGCTTTTTGTGGTGAAATATCTTTATTCTTTTATCGTTATAATTGGCTAATACATCCAGCGTCTTATCCGTAGAGCCATCATCCGATATGACAATCTCATCATTGTCCTTTAGTTGGCATAGAATGGAATCCACTTGCCGCTTTATAACTTTTTCACCATTATATGTTGCAATACATACGGACACCATAGCTATGACAATTGTTTAAAAATGTTTGCCCAAAGCGTATTCTGATAATCTCTGGAATAAATGTCTTCATCTGGTAAAGTGCGCTTTTTCAAGTTTCTTCCATTCGAAATCCATTTTTCATAAACTTGATTTAACACCTCGCCTATGCTTTCTTCTGTATTGACTGCTACATAACCCAAATCGTTGACTTTGATAAATTTGTGCTCCAATGAGTAACAGCTGTTAATAGAGAATAAGATTCCTCCACTTCTGTAATAGTCAAAGTCCTTACCTGCTATCAAATATCGAGATGAATTATCTTCGACCGTATGTAAATTGATAAGGACATCAGAACCGAGCATGTATTTTAAAGATTCTATCTGGGGAACCAATGGAATGATCTCGAAATTAGGAATGTTTACCTTCCAAATATTCTGGACGTTTTCTCTCAACTCATTCGTCCCTACAACTCTAAGCAGTATCTCCTCTTTATGAGGAAACTTATCTATGGCACGCAGTAGTTTAGAAGCATCACGATACCTTGACTTAGCCAATGTAATAGATCCTACAATCGACATGATTAACTTGCCATTGCTCCCCATCTCCTCATACGCCTCTTCCGCCATATTCCACATCTGCTTGTCGTATCCATTCATTACAACAAACACCTTATCCAATGGATAATTAAAATCTTCAGAAATCTTTTGCCTATGATTATTATTGGTAGCCACGATGGCATCAGATAATTGTGCGGTAGATTTTTCTCTTTTAAACGACAGCCCTTTATGGTCGTTCCAACAGTTCCAAGGATCACGATAGTCTAAAATTAATTTGCAGCCCGATAGTTTTTTGATTCGTTTCAAGAAGAAAGGAGTAAATAGTCCAAAAGGAGGAGCGCTGATAATGACATAATCATATCTCTCACCTCTCATCTGCTGCTTTATCCTATTCCAGTTATGAAACAACCATAGCTGTGAAAAAAAACCCATACCCTTATCCGGATCATTGTTCATCGAATAGTCAAGATCTTTGACTTTTTTGATTATATAACCCTTGAGAATACTTTTTAGCGTTTTCTTTGTCACTTGTGTCCTGTTGGACGAGACACTGGACATATTAATTGGCGCCTTATAAAATATTCTGTTAAAATCACAATCCCTATCCTCATATTTTTGCTCTCCCCTTCCTGCAATAACATCAACTTTATATCCAACTTTGACTAGGGCGTTTGCATAATAAAAAACTCTTTGTGCGCCGCCCCAATTATCTGCGTATGGCACCATCTTATAGCAGATGACACACACTTTCTTTCCTTCAACCATATCGAAATAATAGTGAAATTATTATACTACTTTTTCCTTAGAATGTATTTATACAGGAACTTCTTTACAAAGCTAGGAGTGTAAATAAACACTCTAATATAAAGTTTGTTCATCCAAGCCTCTTGTTTAGAAACAATACCTCCTTTCAGAAGATATTGCTGTAACATATCCCAGTCTTGAATCTCTCGCTTGTTACTACGTCGCTCAATGAAACCATTTCCCACACGGACATGAACCAATATTTCTGGTATGTTGGCAGCACGAGCACCATTTGAAAGCATATCTACCCAAAGCTTATAGTCTTCCAACTTGCCAAAATCTTCAGAGTAGCAACCCGCTTTTTCAACAGATGACTTCTTGTATACGACAGTCATATGATTAAACGGAGTTCGTTTTTTTGACATTGATTGAATTTCTTCTTGAGTTTTACCTACGGTTCGGATCGAAGAAATATCTCCAACTTGTTGGGAAAACTCGTCAATATAACCACCTACAATGTCAATATTGTAACCGTGCGCTTGAATGAATCCAAATTGTTTTTCAAATCGTTCCGGCACACTGATATCATCTGAATCCATTCTTGCCACCCAGTCATATTTGCACTCGCGGAGCCCCTCGTTGAGCGATACAGCAAGGCCTTTGTTCTGAGCCCGTCGTAACACAGTAAATTCTATTTCCGGCACTCCGTCTTTCACAGAGGAAATTATTTCCTCCATCTGTGCCGATACAGGACCGTCCTCAACAATGACCACTTGGTTTGGCTGCAGGGACTGATCAATAGTTACACTCCTCAGTGCTAAATCAAAAAACTCAGGACTGTCTTTTTGATAGGAAGATATCAATACTGAAAATTTTGGCATATAATTATGTTATTATTTATGGCTTAGTTGCTACATCAAAAATAGTTTCATAAATTAATGGATTACCCTCATGCAATCTATAGATGTCACTTGCAAGTACTGTTATGAGAGTATAGAAGTTATATAATAAGTACAAGACCATTGTTGAACTTATAACTATTCTCATAGTTTTATTTGCATTTGCAAAAAGTGCGCAAACTGCAGCAATAAAAAAGATATTTAAATAAACAGTAAAACGTCCGTGGAAGTCGAAATTCGCAAAAACAAGCGCCAGGAAAAAGATGGATAATTGTCTAACTCTTGGATTCATGTCGTAGCCCGTTGGAGCAGTACAAATATGAAATGCTACCGGGGCTAACAACATTTTGAAAAGAAAGCCCATAAATGAGGATATATATATCGTATATGAGTTGTATATTTCCAGACCAGAATAACCAATAAACCAATCATACAAGCTAGTTGGCCAGAACATACTCAAGACATTCAAAATCATAAGAACAATAAAAAGAGTTCTTCCTTGTACTAGTTTAATGAGATAAAGTGCAATTGGTAATACAGCCAAAAAAGCTGCAGAAGTATGAAAGCCGGTTGCTACTAAAACGCCTATTTCATACAATAATATATTTGTTTTTTTTATAAGAAATAAATATGTAAATACCCATATAACACACGCCGCCATGGAAGAACGCATCGCAGACGTCATATTCAAAATCATATCAGGATTGAACAATAATAAGAAAAACAGAAGATAATAATACTCGCTAGCAATATTCTTATATGATATATAGTAGAGGCAAATAAACAAGAAAGCGGTATGGGCTATCACAAATATATAGTATTTAGGGAATAACCACATAAAGCTATAAAACAATGGCTCCTCCGGACCATGAGTTCTAGAATGTATTTCATTAGTAAATAGGTCATAGTATGACCAATAATCCAAGCCAAATCCATAACGAATGGCAAAGAACACCATGACCGCAGCAAAAGACAAGAAAAATACCCATTTAGAAATATGGTATTTTTGACGAACCAGCCAATTAAGTAAAACTATTATCAGAGATAAAATTATATAGTATTGCATGAGCGATTACTGTGAACAAGGTGTTTATAAACGAGAAATCATTCTATTTAATAATGCCATATTACTAGTGATGCGTAAATTTTTAAAATATCATTGTAACTTATTAGTTATTAGTATATTACAAGTGTTCTTTGACTTTTCGATTTGAAAAACTTTTCGTAACTTTGCGGTCAAAATCCGTTTAGTTATGAATGAAGGCAAGCATGTGTTTGCTCAAATTGCGAGTTATATACCACGTTTCCAGTTCGATAGAATCGTAGTCAAATACCATGGTAACTATCACGCGTCGTCCATTTTACCCCATTTGTCGCAACTACTTGTACATCCATTTCTATTCTGTGGATAGAATAATTACACGTTTTTTCGCGTTTAATTTGTTACATTATTTGATAAGTATAGGAAAATGTTCTTAAGTGTGCTTGATCTTGTGTCCCAAGATGCAAGATTTTTTGTACCAATGATGTTTTGCTCTGCAAAAACTTGTAAATTTTCCAATGTATTTATTGCTGTGTTTAAATTAGCCACAATATTGTCAATAGAGGTTGTAATATATTTAATCCCGTAGTCAGAAAAAATTGAATAAGGAAGCCATTCTCCTGCTATTAAAATATTTCCTGCGTATAAATGTTCTGTTATAGATGCCGATAAGGCATCCGTTACTTGTATATTTAGCACAATATCAGTCTGTAGACGTAGTTTTGAGAGATTGTCGTCTGATAATGTTTCTCTAAATATATAGAATGGTATTTCTGTTTTTCTTAGTAATTTTTCAATATCATTTATATAGTTATTATCAGGCGACCCGTATGTCATTGGAAAAAAGACGAATATTTTATCTTTTGTTGTTTTGGGCAGTTTCTGTAGCGCAGAAATGATAACATAATGCTGTTGACCTTTCGATGCGTTATAACCGCATGTTGTTACGATTTTGCCTTTAGCTTTAGGAACGAGGATCTTGTTGTTCCTATTCGCATCAATCTTATCAAACAAGTCTATTCCATAATTACAGACTGCTATTTTTTTCTCTATTTCTGGATATACTTTTAAAACATCTTGTTTTATTAAATATGTTCCAACCTGAATTATTTTAGCTTTATTTAAATAATATCTCTTTTTTTTCAAATCTATCTCTCTGGAGCGATAAAAATCCGAGCCCCATATGGTAATTTTGTATGGTTTCTCAATTTTAATGAGATAAGTTAAAAACCGATAATATAAAGGTGTAAAAAAGGAGACATCTATATAATCAAACCTCCGTGATAGTTGTATCAATAAAAATGTAAGCAAATAGTTGGATATTCTTGATCCGAAATACGGAATCTTCTTCAATAACTTTAGGTATTTGAACAATAAAGGTATTTCTACTGAACCATTGTTAAACTTCCAATCTGTAACATTAAACCCCGTAATCTCATAAGCATCATCAAGAGTATGTCTTATGATGGAGTCTACCAAATGTTTTTGACTAATAGGTTCATATAATAGCAATATTGTTTTCATGCCCTACAAAACTTTAATCATTTTTAAATACTCTTGCCACTCCCCCATATCGTGCCACGAATTCTCGCTTACGGGGAAACAACCAACGCGACCTCCTCGTGCTTGAACTTTTTCCATTAAATGTGTAATATGGAAGAATTCTCCTTCTGGAATCTCATTAATCAATTCCGGATTGAGAATATAGACACCCGTGTTAACTTGATATGTTTGTTCTGGTTTTTCTTTCAGGGCTGTCATCAAACCGTTTTCGCCTGTCTCTATCACACCATATGGAATTTTAAAACTCTTTACCATTGTTACAATAGTCATATCGTTGTGATTGTTAACATGGTAATCATAGACATCACGATAATCCTGCTCGTTGATGCTATCACAGTTGCTGACGAAAAACGGAGTAGTGATTTTGCCTTTCAGCAAAGAAACACTTCCAATCGTTCCCATTGGCTTTTCTTCTTGGAAAAACTCAATGTCATACTGGTGGTCAAGCTGACTGAGATAGTATTTCATCATATCAGCCTTGTAATTGACAGACATAAAGAATTTATGGCACCCAATGCTCTCAAATTGATCCATAATGACTTCAAGAATGGTCTTCTCTCCTATTGGTACAAGAGGTTTAGGTATGACATTTGTAATAGGTTTTAGTCGAGTACCTTTACCGCCTGCCATTATGACAACGGGTAAGTCAATTTTAGGACGAATGTCGCCAATGTTTTTTTCGGAAAGAAGGTCATCCCAGAAGATTACGTCAGTGAGATTCTCATGCTCGTCTAGAATCGGCATGAACTCGGCTCTAACCTCAATCATCCAATCTTTAATGAGTTGAAGATCTTCTCCTTGATGAGCATACCGTTTATTGTTGTTATCAATGAGATCTATAATCGGCATGCTAAATGGTTTATTAGCAATAATAGCACGTTGCAAGTCTCCATTGGTTATCATGCCAATGAATTTATCACCATCAAAAACAAGTAGTGATTTTGTTCGTGCTTCATCCATATGCTTCATTGCTTGGATGATAGAAACTTTTGAATCTACTATTTTTGCCTGTATGCGTTCTGAAAACATAAGTTACATTAGATAATTTGCCTATTAATCAGTTTGACTGGACTACCTATAAAAACACCATTTGTGCAAATAGAATCATTGACATATGACCCAGCACCAATAATTGCATCGTCACAAACGGTAATACCATTGGACAATACGCTTTGACTTCCGATAAAGCATCTATTGCCGATAATGCAATCACCATTCACCATCGTTCCGGTGGACACATGACAGAAATCACCAACTTGCACGTCATGTTCAATGTTCGCCATGGTGTTGATGATGCAGTTGGTGCCAATCTTTGCTCCGGTATTTACAACTGCTTTGTGCATTACCACGGTTCCTTCTCCTATTTCAGCATATTTACTAACATGCGCATCAGGAGCAACGATAGTCGCCAACTTACCTCCCGCATTCTTAACCAATAGTGCCAACTTTCGCCTCAATGTAGAGGATTTAATCTGTCCAACCGTTATCACAAACTCAGCCTTATCCACATATTGCGGAATATCATCGTCGGTACCCATGACCTTATAAGCCAGCACCGATGTGCCAAATAGTTCAGTTTTGTCCAATATGCCTAAAATGGTATATCCTGCACTCTCGGCGACATCTATCACTGATTTGCAGTGCCCTCCACCACCTATTAATATGAGAGGCTTGTTTTGCATTATAGTCTTACGCTACTAGGTATATTTACAACTCTATCAGCGAACCAGATGGTGTTCTTTAGTTCGTCATGTTGACAATTTTCAAACATCTGTAGGCGATTCATGAGTTCCCATATCGGACGTGTCATAACGCCATTGTCATTGGTTTCTTGCAAGAAGTCCAATTGCTTGTCATGATCAGGTAGAATTACCACATTCAACCAATAGTTCGAGAAACAATTTTCTGGTTCTGTGAAGAACTCAATGCCATCTACATTCTTGAAATACTCCGCATATGCAGCGGCCGTTGCACGCTTGTCGGCTATATACTCGTCCAAATGCTCTAACTGTGCACAACCAAGGGCAGCATTGATATTAGGCATACGGTAGTTATATCCAATATGGTCGTGTTTGAATTCCCAACGGTGTGGGACTTTTGCTTGGGTCGTCAAATGCTTTGCTAATGCGCCAAGTTCTTCGTCATTGAATAGTAGCATACCTCCTCCTCCAGTGGTAATAGTCTTATTGCCGTTAAAACTCAATGCTCCGACTTTACCAAACAAACCAGTATGAGTGCCTTTGTATTTACTGCCGATACTCTCTGCAGCATCTTCTACAAGTTCAATGTGATACTCATTGCATATATTAACCAACTCTTCAATGCGAACAGGATGTCCAAAAGTATGCATAGGCACGCATGCTTTTACTCGGCGGCCTGTGAGTTTGTTGTAGCACTGATTGTCTCGGATTTCGGCATTCTTTGTTAGCCATTCCTTTACTGCATCCGGAGAAAGACCCATTGTGGAACGGTCAACGTCGATAAATACAGGATGCGCTCCAATATAACTAATGGCATTACACGTAGCAATAAATGTAAGAGCCTGGGTCAGCACTTCATCGTCTCGTTCTACTCCAGCAAGCATCATTGCCAAGTGGAGGGCATTTGTACCACTCACGCACACAACTGCGCGCTTTGCTCCAGTATACGTAGCCATATCTTTCTCAAATCGGTCAACAAACTGACCAACGCTGGATACGAATGTAGTGTCAATGCATTCCTCCAAATACTTCTTTTCGTTGCCAATGAATTTTGGCACACTCAAAGGCACATTCTGTGAACCGTATAGGTCTTTTATGAAATTTATTGTGTTCTCGTACATAACAATAATAGTTATTTCTTTTTAATAGACTTTCTTAAGTTATCTAATACAATCTGCTTCAATAAGAGATACTCTTCACGCTTCCAGCATTCGCAGAGTATAATTGTTACAATAAAACCTACAATAATTTGTGTCGGCAATAATACATATTCTGAAATGGGAACAAATGAAAGAAGATATACAGGTATGGCCATTATGAATGCAACTATTAAAGATGGAGCAATGTCCTTTAATTGCATCCACCACGAATAGTTGAACTTCTTTCCCGAATAATATGAGTTTAAGAATAATGAAAACCAACTAATGATAACAGAGCAGACAAGCATCCAAAAGACATCGACAAAAATTCCGATTAGTATAGGACCAACTGCTAACACGCATTTGATAATTTGAAGAATAAGATTAATGTCGCTCCGCCCTTGAACAATAAGCATGTTAATATTTACTTGATGAAGTGGATATATCATCAAACTGAAACTTAATATCTGCATCATTGGAACACATGGTAACCATTGTTCGCCAATTAGTACATAAATTAGTGACTTTGCGCATGCGGCCATGCCAATAAGCAAAACTGCGGAAATAAGTATCGTAGTTTTGATAATAGTTTTAAAAGCACGCAATAAACGTTCATTTTCATTTTGTATACTGCTCATTACCGGCAGACTTACTTTTAATACTACATCACCAACGCTTCCGGATACTAACTGCCCATATTGTTGCGCTCTTGTAAATTGCCCCAATGTGTTAGGATTGTAAACTTTACCAATAACTGCTTGGTACAGTTGATTGAATACTGTCTGGATTATTTGGGCAACTAATAACTTCCAACTAAAATTAAATAATTCTTTAAAACTATTCCAAGAAAAAACAAGTTTCGGCCACCACTTATTGTAAATCCATAGAAGGAATGTCGAGAAAAGGCGGCTGGACATTTGTTGTGCGATTAAAGCCCACACCCCAAACCTGGTATATGCCATTACTATACCTATAATGCCACTAAGTGTGTGCGCAATGAGGGAAATCTTTGTTTGTGTCTTAAAATCAATTTGTTTAGTGAGTATTGCCTGTTGTGCAAGGGAAAGAGCATTTATTACTAAAATAAATGACATTACATGAATATATGGAATTAACTCAGGGCGGTTAAAGAAACTGCTAATCAACGGGGCACTGATGAAAAGAACAGCCGTTAGAACAAAACTTAATAAGAGGTTGGTCCAAAATACAGTACAATAGTCGGTTTCAGTTACATATTGTTTGCGAATTAAAGCGATGGATAGGCCGCTATCGAGAATGATGTTGAATATGGCAGTGAAGATACCAATAATGCCAATCAAACCATAGTCCTCTGGCGAAAGTAAACGAGCTAGAACAATTCCAATCAAGAAACTTATCCCGTAATTAACAATCCTGTCAACGGAATTCCACCCGACACCTTTAATGGTTTTATTTGTTAAAGACTCACTCACTTAATTTGCCTTTCTGTTTTTAATTAATTTGGCAGGGTTTCCGCCGATGATAGAGTATTCCGGAAAGTCTTTCGTTACTACTGAACACGCAGCAACTATGCTCCCTTTCTTCAAATGCCTACCTACCATAATAGTTACATTTCGACCAATCCAAACATCATCTTCTATGTGCACTGGCTTATATTCAGAATTACCTTGAAGTCTCATCGGCACATCAACTTTTGAATAATTATGATTTCGCTCAAAAACATAACAATTTGGTCCCATCATAACATTATCTCCTATTATCGAGCCATTGGGAATATGACAATCAATACCAAGTCCAGAATGGTCACCTATTCTTATCTTGTCGCCAGTTCCAAATGATGCTCCTTTTTCTATATTTACATTTTTGCCACAATATTCAAAAATTTGCTTGCATAATAGTTGTCTGATTTTCAATGAAACCCAGCCCCACAAAATAGAGGATGTTGAAGGCAAAAATATCGCGAAATGGTAATATAATAGTCTGCAAATTTTCTTTTTCATAATCTACATTTTTTGATCTAAGTTCTTTCCTTTTTCTTCGTGCTCGAAGTTTGGAATGAAATCCTTAATTGCTTCCACTACTTGTGCTTTCGTGAAGTCTTCTTTTGCAAAGATTGCTTCAAGTTTCTCAAAGAAGGAATTCACTTCGCTCATTTCGTGACGTTTGGTCTGTTCTACAACACCAAGGGCGACAAAGCGCTTCATATCAATCTTTTCGCCGGGAACGTAGAACTCTTCATAAGCTTTCTCTCCGGTAGTATCACTCTTGAAATACACAACAGGGTAGGTGGCGCTATCATATCCCATCTGTGCAGAATATTGTTTGGCTTCGGCATCCGAACTGCACTCTTTCTTAATGAACCCTTCTGCTCTTACGAAATTGTCGCATATAGATGAAAAAGTTAGCATCTGATCTTCTCCTAATTTCGGGAAGAAAACCTCTTCTCCATTGCCAAGAACGCATGCCAGCATACAAATCTGTCCGGATTCTTCAGGACTTACGAAATAGCGTTTTACATCACTTGGTGCAGCAAGAGGCTGTTTCTTCTGCAAACGATGAAGCCAACCATCCGGTAGCGAACCATTAGAAAACGCAACGTTGGCAAAGCGTGCAGTAGTCACTTTGAATTTATCGTTATATGCCATTACCAAGTCTTCCATGATACGCTTGCTTGCTCCCATGATATTTACAGGGTTGGCAGCTTTGTCGGTACTAACGCAGAAGAAATGTTTAGGAGGATAAACTGTTAATAAATCCATCAACTTCTTTGCCTTGATGTCGTTGTTCTCAATGAGCGCTTGCACACTATAGCGATCCTTTTCGCTGCGTACGTGCTTGTGGGCAGAGAAATTTGCTACGATATCAAAACCATTTTCTTCGCGGAAAATGCGTTCGAAAATCGGATCTGCAAAATTCAGCGTATAGCAGCGGAACTCATCCGGTACATACAATCCATATGTGCTACGAACATCACGAACTAATTCGGCCAATCCATTTTCATTGAGATCAACAACAACAACACTCGCTGGTTCAAAACGAAGAATGGCCTTGATAAAACTGGAACCAATACTTCCAGCCCCACCAATCACACATACTTTCTTGCCTTTGATTTCGCGAGTTAGAGCCTCTTTGTTTGCCTCAATATCAGCGGCAAACATGCTCGTTTGGCGGAAAGTAACGCTATCTGATATGAATTTGTCTAAATTGAACATCGTGTTTTTAGATATGATAAACTCCTTCTAATGGACAGATATTGTGGCAGTCGAGGATGACTTTGTCTTTCAGTTTGTCCCAGTTTTGTTTGATGTGGTCGTGTTTAACCATGATAACTACCATATCAACTTCGTTCGAGAATTGGTCGAAATCAAGGATTTGATTCTTGACAATCTCTTTTTCGGTAAAGAATGGGTCGAAGGTCTTTAGCGGACGTGCTAGATGACGCTCCTGAATGTCCAACATCTGTAATGTCGGGCTTTCGCGGATGTCATCTACATTCTCTTTATAAGTTAAGCCATAAAGACCTACACGGCGATTGTCCGTGATGCCGTGTTTCTCCATGATTTCGTGGATGCGCTCCAACACAAATACCGGTTGATAGTCGTTCGTCTTCATGGACTCGTCGATAACCTTTGCAAGTTGCGGATAGTCACCAACAAGGAACCACGGGTCAACAGAGATACAGTGACCACCTACGCCAGGACCCGGTTGGAGGATGTTAACACGCGGGTGCATGTTACAAATCTTGATGATTTCGTACACATCCATGTTGTCATGACGGCAGATACGGCTCAATTCATTGGCAAAAGCGATGTTGACTGCGCGGTATGTGTTCTCCACGACTTTGGTCATCTCGGCCGTACGGATATCAGTAACGACGATCTCACCTTGGCAGAAGGATGCATAGTACTGCTTAACTTTCTCGCCAATCTCCTTGCTGTCAGCACCGATAGTGCGGTTGTTATGCAGCAACTCATAAACCATGTTACCCGGAATGATGCGCTCCGGAGCGTGCACGAGGTTGATGTCCGCGCCAATCTTGAACCCGTTCGCTTCAATTACTGGGCGCACGAACTTGTCAATCGTACCCGGGCTGACGGTGGATTCAATAACAACGGTAGCACCTTTCGGGCATACTTTCATTACATCCTTAACGGCTGCTACCACATAGCAGGCATCCACTTTCTTACTGAATTTGTCATATGGAGTGGGAACAGAAACGATGTACACATCTGTTTTCTGATACTCTGTTGTGAACTTAATACCTGCCTTTACTGCGGCATTGAAAAGTTCATCAAGACCATCTTCTTTGAATGTGGTTTTGCCCGCATTCAAAGTGGCAACTAATTCTTTGTTGTAGTCTGTTCCGATAACTTCAACTCCATGTGAAGCCATC
>Ga0310690_10005509_pt1 | contig 17126 bp, 12 predicted proteins | sample AusTroGonzalo_MG_2_FD_207661 | JGI IMG/M metagenome (GOLD analysis project Ga0310690, IMG submission 207661) | Bovine rumen microbial communities from tropical cattle in Woodstock, Queensland, Australia - Gonzalo_04 (v2) (version 2) | ecosystem: Host-associated > Mammals > Digestive system >...
GGAGGCGGCGCTCCCGGCGAAGACGGACGCCTGCATTACCCACTGGAGACTTACGTTCGGCGCGGGACGCACCGAACAAATCGTCGACGGGTGCGCGGAACAAGCGTCGGCAACCGAAACGCGGCCCCCGCGTTTGCGCACGCGAAGCGCGCGCGAACGCAATCGCGCCGGCGGGCGCAGCCCGCCAAGCAGGGGTGCAGGGTCGACCGACCCTGCCGGGGGAGCTCGAGGGGCAAGGAGCCCCTCGAAAAATAAGGAAACACAAGTACGCGGTCCGCCGGGCTGTACCGGGCACGGGGAGAGCGAGGCGGATGGAGGGGGAAGAGTGATTTTGCGCTTGAAAATTCTTCCGCCCCGTGGCATATTAGAGCCGATGAAAAAGGCAGGCAACACGAATCTGACCGACCGGACCGAGCAGCGGATCTACGAATACCTCCGCTTGCACGGCTGCGTTTACGGCGACGCCCTTCCCAAGGAGGAGGAGCTTGCCGCCGAACTCGACGCCTCGCGGACCATCATCCGCGAAGCGCTCAGCCGACTCAAGGCGGCGGGGCTCATCGAAAGCCGGCGGCGGCGCGGCATGGTCCTGACCAAGCCAGACATCTTTGCGGGGCTGGAAAAGCTCATCCGCTCCGGCATGCTCGACCCGGAGACCCGGCACGATCTCTCCCTGCTGCGGCTGGTGATCGAACTGGGACTTGCGGACCTCATCTACCGCAACCGGGACGAGCCTGCGCTGGAGCAGCTCGAAGAGGCGGCGCGCAAGTTCCGCGCCTCCGCGCCCGATTCTCACGGTTCCGTCGAGGAACTTTTCCACCGGCGGCTCTTCGCGCTCTCGGGGAATCCGCTGATCGAGCGTTTCCAGCTGCTGCTGGAGCCGTTTTACGCGCATACTCCGCAGTGGACGCCGGAGCTCGCCGTCCGCGCGGAACGGGATCACCTCGCGCTCGTCGAAGTGCTGCGCTCGGGGACTCCGGCGGAATGGCGAGAAGAACTCCACCGCCATTTCCGAAGTTATCTGGAGGATCAGCCGGATCCGTTCCCGCCGCGGGAGTGAAGCGGCGGTTCGCGGGAGAAGGCGGTCAATCCTGAACGGCGAGCAGACCTTCGCGTCCGGGGAAGGGCTTGAGGCTCATCGCCCCGTCGGGCGCATCGGCGTATTCCGCCGCCGCCTCGCCGAGCGTGATGACCCGGTAGCCGCGGCGAAGGACCTCGGCGAGATAGGCGTCGAACATTTCCGCGCAGCGGCCGCCTTCCGCTTCGGCATGGATCGTCAGCACATTCAAGCCCTCCTCGCGGAGCAGCGACAGCTGATGATCGTTGTAATTCGCGTCGGTGACGCCGTCGCGCCCCAGCGCTTCATCGTAGGTCGGCAGCGTCACCGGGATCTGAAGCTGGCCGAAGCGTTCGCCGCCGATCACCGGATAGAAGGGGGCGTACCCCCGGCAGTCGGAATTGTAGCGGAAGGGAAATTCCGCCTTGACCCGCAGGAGCTTCGCATCCGCCCGCCAGCCGGGAGCCGCGCTGGAGGCGGGGGCGGAGCCGAGAAGTCCGCTCAGGAACTCCACGCCCCGGCGGAGTTCCTCGCGCTGCTGCGCCTCCGACATCTCCATGAGCTTCGCCTGTGAACGGTGATGGTCCCAGGCGTGGAAGCCGAATTCGTGCCCCGCCGCGACGCACGCCCGGATGACTTCGGCGCAGCGCCGTCCGATCCGGGGTCCCGGCCACGCGGTCCCCATCAGCACGATCTCGGGACCGTAAAGCCCCGCCGCGTTGGTGCGGAGCATCTTCCACAGAAAGGCGGGTTTGAGCAGCCGCCACAGGTGACGGCCCATGTTGTCGGGTCCGACCGAGAAATAAAAGGTCCCCCGCACGCCGTGACGGCCGAGGATCTCCACCAGTTTCGGCACTCCGCGGGAGGTCCCCCGCAGGGTGTCGACGTCAATGCGGAGCGCGAGCGTCTTCTTCATGGGGAAGGATCACCGGCGCATCAGCGCTTGAAATCGCCCGACTTGATCGCTTCGCGAAGGAAGAAATCCAGCGTGGTGCGGATCGATTCCTCCAGCGAGATCTTCGGCTCCCAGTCGAGGTACTTCTTGGCGTTGCGGATGCTCGGCACCCGGTGCTGGACATCCTGATACCCCTTGCCGTAGAAAGCTCCCGACTCGACCACCATGAATCCGGCGAAGGGCGGGAACTCCTTGCGGAGCGGATGTTCGTCGAAGAGACGGACCAGCATCTCCGCCATCTCCTTGATACTCGCTTCGTTCGCCGGATTGCCGATGTTGATGATCTGCCCGGAGCAGCGGCCGTCCTTGTTCTCGATGATCCGGTAGAGCGCCTCGACGCCCTCCTTGATATCGACGAAGCAGCGCTTCTGTTCGCCGCCGTCGATCAGCTGGATCGGCGAACCCTGCACCAGATTGAGGATCAGCTGGGTGATCGCACGGCTGCTGCCGATGCGGGCGCTGGTGAGACTGTCGAGACGCGGTCCGATCCAGTTGAAGGGCCGGAAGAGCGTGAAGTCGACCATTCCCTTCGCGCCGTAAGCGTAGATCACGCGGTCCATCAGCTGCTTGCAGCAGGAGTAGATCCAGCGCTGCATCCGGATCGGACCGGTGACGAGCTTCGAGTTCTCCTCGTCGAACTGCGGATCGTCGCACATCGCGTAGACTTCGCTCGTCGAGGGGAAGATGATCCGCTTGTTGTACTTGACGCAGAGCCGCAGGATCTTGAGGTTCTCCTCGAAGTCCAGCTCGAAGACCCGCAGCGGATTCCGGGTGTACTCGATCGGGGTCGCGATCGCCACCAGCGGCAGCACCACGTCGACCTTCTTCACATGGAACTCGATGTACTCGCGGTTGATCGTGATGTCGCCCTCGCGGAAGTGGAATCCGGGACGGTCCAGCAGGTGGTCGATGTAGTTGCTCCTGAGGTCCATGCCGTAGACTTCGTACTCGCCGGACTCCAGCAGACGCTCGGAGATGTGGCTCCCGATGAAGCCGTTGACGCCGAGGATCAGGATGCTCTTGCGGCGCCCCGCCCGCTTGATCCGGCGCGGGTCGATGTTCCAGCGCATGTTCGGCACGATGCGCCCCTCGGCAGCGAACTGGTCGCCCGTCTGGTAGACGCCGTTCTCGAACTGCGCGGCAGTGATCCGCAGCGCGCCTTCGCCGCAGGCGATCGTGAAGGGAGCGGAGGAGAGCACCGTGCCCGGCTGCGCGCCGGAGGGATTCTCCGCCTTCTCCGCGCTCCAGAAGAAGCACTTGCGGTCGCCGAGGAAACTGAAGGCGCCCGGATAGGGCTTCGTCACCGCCCGGATCAGGTTCCGCACCTCGGTCGCGCTCTTCGACCAGTCGATCTCGCCGTCGGCGGGCTTGCGGCCGCCGAACTTCGTCGCCTTCGATTCATCCTGCGGGATCCGCGGAGCCTTGCCCGCCGCGAGCAGCGGCAGCGCCTTGCGGAGCATCTCGCGCGCCGCGGCGACTTCCTTGTCGAAGAGGGTGCGCGCGGTATCCGCGTCGGAGATCGCCACCCGTTCCTGCGCGACGATGTCGCCCGCATCGGCCTTGCCGGTCATGTAGTGGAGCGTCACCCCCGTCTCGGTCTCGCCGTTGATGATCGCCCAGTTGATCGGAACCCTGCCGCGGTACTTCGGCAGGAGCGAACCGTGAAGATTCAGCGCGCCGAGCTTCGGAATCGACAGCACTTCGGCGCCGACGATGTTGCGGTAGTAGGCGCTGAAGATGAAATCGGGAGCCATCGCCTTGATCCTGCCGATCCACACCGGATGATTGATGTCGTCGGGAGCGAAAACGGGGATCCCCTTCGCGCCGGCGAACTCGGCGACCGAATCGAACCAGATGTTCTCGTTGGGATTGTCCCGGTGGGTGAAGACCGCGGAGATCTCATAACCGGCGGCGAGAAGTTCGTCGATTGCGGCGCACCCCATGTTGTGATAGGCGAGAACAACACACTTCATATCAGATTCCTTCCGTAGTTTGGATAAGACCGCGATACCATGTTCTTCCGGAGGTTCTGCATCCTCCTGTTTATAACTTACACCCGCAAATGCGAATTTTCCACCCGAAAAACCTTGTATCTTGCAATTTCGGTGCTATGTTACACCGACGCGGAGTTCCGGAGCTGCTGATCCGGCTTCTTCCGGCGTCGTATCACCCCTCGAAAACGGGAGCCGGAATCCATGTTCCTTCAACGCTTTGCCATCGTCAACGCCGAACTCTTCGACGGTTCAGGAGCCCCCCCGCGGCGCGCCGACGCGGTCGTCGAAAACGGGAAGATCCGCGCCGTCGCCCCCGCCGGAGAACTCAACCTCGCCGGAGTTCCGCGGACCGACGCCGCCGGACTCGCCCTCGCCCCCGGCTTCATCGACGCCCACAGCCATTCCGACGCGACGCTGATGCTCTACCCCGAATCGGAGAGCCGAATCACCCAGGGATTCACCACCGAAGTGGTCGGTCAGTGCGGAGACGCCGACTTCATCTGCTCCGGTCCGGAGCGGCGGGAGCGCCTCGAACGCGAAAACGGCGCCCGCGTCGTCTGGCACGACCTCGAATCCTACATGGCGGAGCTCGCCCGGCGGGCGCCCGCGGTCAACGTCGCCGCCCTCGCCGGTCACGGCGCGATCCGCGAAGAGATCCTCGGCATGAGCGACCGCGCCCCCTCCCCCGCCGAACTCCGCCGGATGGAGGAACTCCTCGACACCGCGCTCAGGCAGGGGGCGGCGGGACTTTCGAGCGGACTCGTCTACCTGCCGGGCCGCTACGCCGAAACCCCGGAACTCGCCGCCCTCGCCGCCCGGCTGCGCGGCACCGGCAAACTCTACGCGACCCATCTGCGCAGCGAAGGCTCCGGAATCCTCCCGGCGCTCCGCGAAGCCGCCGAAATCGCCCGCGCCGCCGACGGCCGCCTCGTCGTGAGCCACCTCAAGACGATGGGCCGCGAAAACTGGCCGAAGATCCGCGCGGCGCTCGACGAAATCGACGCGATGCGCCGGAGCGGACTCTCCGTCACTTCGGACCGCTACCCCTATCTCCACGCGGCGACCGGGCTGCGTAACGTCCTCCCGGAGCCGTACTGCTCCGTCGCCGACCTGCGGGAATTCCTCTCCGCGCCGGAACGCCGCCGCGAAGTCGCCGCCGCGCTCGAAAACGCCGAAGCCCGGCGGAAACTCCCCGCGGAGTGGGAGGGGATCCTCTTCACGGGAGCGCGCGTGGAGCCGGAACATCTCGCGCTGCGCGGCCTGTCGCTCGCGGAGATCGCCCGGCGGTTCGGAGTCTCCCCGGCGGAGGCCTGCACGGAACTTCTGGCGACCGAGCCGAATCCGCGCACCCAGCTCCGGTGCATGTGCGAGGAGAACCTCGACCGCATCCTCTCGCTCGACTTCGTCGCGGCGGGGAGCGACAGCAGCGGCGTGCCGCTCGATCCCTCCGGACCGCTCACCCATCCGCGCGCCTTCGGCACCGCGGCGCGCTTCTTCCGGCGCGTCTCGCGGCTCGCCTCTCCCGCCGAAGCGGTACGCCGCATGACTTCACTTCCCGCCGCCGTCCACCGGCTCGCCGGGCGCGGTCTGGTCAAAGAGGGATACGCCGCCGATCTCGTGCTCTTCGATCCGGAAAAATTCGACGCCCCCGCCGACTACCGCGACCCGCGCCGTCCCGCCGTCGGGGTGCGCACGGTCTGGGTCAACGGAGAAATCGCCTTCGACGCGGAAGATCCGAAGCGCCGGGGACGCGCCGGAGTCTTTCTGCCGGTGCGCTGATCCCCCTTCGTCAGCGGCGGAAGAAGCGCTTTTCGAGTTCGCGGCGGGTCAGCGTGATCATGATCGGACGCCCGTGCGGACACAGCGTCCCCTGACGGCAGCGCCGCAGATCGGCAAGCAGCTGTCGCGCCGCCTCGGGAGTCAGCTCCTCGTGGGCTTTGCACGCCGCCTTGCACGCCGCCCGCGCCGCGTACGCAGGTTCGACCGGCAGGTGGCGGGCGGCTCCCTCGACGAGTTCGTCGAGCATGTCGGGAATCATCTCCTCCGGTGCCCGGCGGCTGCCGAGACGGACCGGAACCGCGTTGAGCAGCACCGTGGATCCCCCCGCCGGTTCGAATTCGAAGCCGAGCCGCTCGAAGACCGGTCGGTGACGGAGCATCAGATTGAACTGCGCCGCCGAAAGCTCCAGCGTCGCCGGCAGCAGCAGCCGCTGCCCCGCCTCCGCACCCCGTTCGAGGTCGGCGACGATCGCCTCGAAAAGCACCCTTTCGTGAGCGGCGTGCTGGTCGACGATCACCAGACCGTGGTCGCCGGAGCAGAGCAGAAAACTCGCGTCGTAGATGCCGAGCAGATCGCGCGGCCAGTCGAATCCCGCCGGAAGCTCCGGGAGCTCTTCTCTCCGCTCCTCCTCCCCGCGGCGTTCCGTCTCCGGGACCGACGCGGCGGAACGCGGAGCGCGCTCCGCCTCGTTCCCCAGATCGGTCAACGCCGACAGTCCGCCGGCGGACGGCAGCGGGGGAAGTTCCACCCGGTAATGCTTCCCGCCGCCGGAGCAGGAAGCGCCCTCCGCCCCGCCCCGCGGCGCCGCCTCTCCGGGAGGCGCGGTCAGGACCACCGGTTCGGCGGGCGGATCGAGCGGCAGTTCGCGCTGCACCCGCGCCGCCGGAACGTAGCTTACGCCCGCTCCGGCGATCGCCTCGTCGAAGGAAGGCAGCGTCGCGCTCCGGAGCGGAGCAGCGGACTCCTCCTCGCCGGCGGCACTTCCCTCTCCGCCGACGGTCCCGCGGCGCAATGCGGCGGAGACGGCGGCGGCGACGAAACGGGTCACCGCGAATTCGGAACGGAAGCGCACTTCGCGCTTCGCCGGATGAACGTTGACGTCAAGCTCCTCCGGCGGCATCGCGAAATGGAGGATCACCGGGGGGAACCGTCCGGTCTCGCAGCTGTATGCGTCGTAGCCGTCCCGGATCCCCCGGTAGATCGCGGGCGACTCCACCGGACGCCCGTTGATGAAGATCCGCTGCTCCCTCCGACCGATGCGGGTGAAGCCCGGCTCGGCGACGAGACCGGAGAGGCTCCAGCCGTGTTCCCGGTGTTCGGCGGGGAGCATCCGTTCGCGGAAGGAGCGCCCGAAGAGTTCGCGGACCCGCTGCTCCGTCGGCGCGGGAGCGAGGCGCCACACCCGGCGGTTGTCGAGCGTAAGCTCGAAACCGATCTCCGGATTCGCCAGCGCGAGATTGATCATGAGTTCGGTGATGTGGTTCTCCTCGGTCGCCGCCGACTTCAGGAACTTCCGGCGCGCCGGAGTGTTGAAGAAGAGATCCCGCACCGTGAGCCGGGTCCCGGGAGGACCGCCCGCCGGCTCCGCCGAACGGATCTTGCCGCCGTCGACGCGGAGCAGCGTCCCCTCGGAATCCTCGGGACGGCGGCTGTAAAGTTCGAAACGGCTCACCGCGGCGATCGAGGGGAGCGCCTCCCCGCGGAACCCCATCGTGGTGATCGCGTCGAGCCCCTCCACCGAAAGCAGCTTGCTGGTGCCGTGAGGTTCGATGGCAAGCATCACGTCGTCGGAATCCATGCCGCAGCCGTCGTCGCTGACCGAGATCAGCCGCGACCCAGCCCGCTCCGCGACGACGGAGATCCGGCGCGCTCCGGCGTCGATCGCGTTTTCCACCGCCTCCTTGACCACAGACGCGGGACGCTCGATCACCTCGCCCGCAGCGATGCGGTTGCTCAGCTCCTCGCTCATCACCCGGATCTTGCTCATTTCACTTCCTTCCCTCGCTGTTCCCGGCGTCGTCCGGCACGAAATCCGCGACGATCACCTCGACCGGCACGCGGTCGCGCCCCTCGGGGGTCATTTCGGGCAGCGGCAGACGGGAACTGCGGATCCCCGCCAGTCCCGCGACCCGTTCGAGATTGTAACGCACATACCCCTCGCCCGGCTTCAGGCGGGCGGCGGTCCGAAGTTCGCGGAGGCTCTGCTCGTAGCGCATGAGCCGCAGCAGCGTCATCCCGAGATTGTTGCGGACGACCGCATCGCCGGGGGAACGCAGCAGCAGCATCTGAAACACCGCCGCCGCTTCGGAGAAACGCCCGGTCTCGTAGTAGATCCTGCCGAGCACCCGGTCGGGAAAGCTCTCCCGAGGAAAGGAACGGCGCATCCGCAGCACGAGCGGCTCCGCCTCGGCGAAGCGCTCCTCGCGCATCAGCTTCGAGACCCGGTGCTTCCAGAGAAAGAAGAGCTGCATCCGGGGCGGCTGCGAAGAGAGCTTCTCCTCCGCCGGATGGGTGAGGATCACCGCCCCCGTCGCTCCCGCGACGGCGATCAGGAGCCCGAGCAGGATGAAGAAACGCAGGCGGTTCACCACGCGGCTCACCCCCTCCCCTCTTCCGGCCAGTGGCAGCGGCACCCGTGACCGCCGAAGTCGCGCCACGGAGGACGCTCGGAACGGCACTTCTCGCACGCCTCCGCGGGGAGCGACGCCGCCCGGCGGCAGCGGCCGAAGAAGCGGCATCCCGCCGGATACTCCGACGGCGGCGGCACCATGCCGGGGATCGTCTCGAGCGGTTCCCCGCTGCCGCCGAGCTTCGGCACCGCCGCGAGCAGCGCGCGGGTGTAGGGGTGGCGCGGAGAATCGATCAGGCGGCGCGTCTCGGCGGATTCGACGATCCACCCCGCATACATCACTTCGACGCGGTCGGCGAGCGAGGCGACGATGCCGAGATTGTGGGTGATGAGGATCACTCCGAGTCCGCGTTCGCGGCGGAGACGCGCGATGAGTTCGAGGATCTGCGCCTGGATCGTCACGTCGAGCGCGGTGGTCGGTTCGTCGGCGATGAGCAGCCGCGGCGAACCGGCGAGCGCCATGGCGATCATCACCCGCTGCTGCATGCCGCCGGAAAGTTCGTGGGGAAAGGCGCGGCAGCGCTCCTCCGGCGCAGGGATCCCCACCTGCGCGAGCAGCCGGATCACCTCCGCGCGGCGGTCGGTCACTTCGGGAGCGTGGAGCTCGAGGACCTCGGCGATCTGGTCGCCGACCCGCATCACCGGATTCAGCGAACTCGACGGCTCCTGAAAGATGTAGGCGATCTCGCCCCCCCGGAGACGACGGAGACGACGCAGCGGCACCTTCAGCAGATCGACCGCTCCGGAAGAGGCGGCGAACTCCACCGCTTCGGCGCGGGGCAGCGCGGGCGGCGAAGGCAGCAGCCGGGTGAGCGCCAGACAGCTCGCGCTCTTGCCGCAGCCGGATTCGCCTACCAGTGCGGTGATGCCGCCCTCCTCCACGTCGAAGGAAACGCGGTCCACCACCGGCAGCCGCCGTCCGCCGTCCAGAAAATCGATCGAAAGGTCGCGCACCGACAACAGCGTCATACAGGTCGAATCCTCCGTCTGAAAATGCTTTTCCCGTGTCAATATAGCACCCGAAATCGCAATATTCCACAAAAAAGAGCCGCGGAGGAGTAGAAAAATGCCGGAATGGTATTTATATTAAGTCTCGGCGCCGGATTTCCGGCGCGGATCGTGAAAGTTCTGGTTGCAACTATGAGTCCGGAGGTTGGCGGATCTATGGAACGTGTCTTTATCACCGGTCGCGGCTTGGTGACTCCGCTCGGCAGCGGACTCGCGGCGAACGAAGCGGCGCTGCGCGCCGGCCGCAGCGGCATCATCAGAATGCAGGATTTCGTCGATCACGGACTCACCTGCCAGGTCGGCGGCATGCCCGACCAGCACCCCGGCACCGATCTCATCGACCGCAAGAAACTGCGCTTCTGCCCCCCCGTCGGCGTGATGTCGGTGGTCGCGGCGACCGAGGTCTTCGCCGAGGCGGGACTCCCGCGCGAGGAGCTGCCGAAACACCGCATCGCCCTCGTCGGCGGCGTCGCCGGAGGCAATTACCTCGACGTCTACAACATGGCGAACGCCTACATCTCCTCCGGCAACCGGCTCCGTTCGGTGTCGCCCTTCTCGGTGCCCCGCGTGATGCCTTCGAGCGCGATCTGCAACCTCTCGCTGATCTTCGGGATCACCGGGGAATCCTTCGACGTCTCCGCCGCCTGCGCTTCGAGCGCGATCGCGGTGCTGGTCGGCAGCAGACTGATCCGTTCGGGAGCCTACGATCTCGTGCTCGCCGGAGGCGCCGAACAGATCGACTGGGTCGAGGCGCTCGGCTTCTGCGCCTGCCGCGCCCTCTCCACAAAATACAATGAGACCCCCGAACGCTCCAGCCGTCCCTTCGACCGCGGGCGCGACGGATTCGTCCTCGCCGGAGGCGCCGCCTATGTGCTGCTCGAATCGGAACGCAGCGTCAAGGCGCGCGGCGTTCGCCCGATCACCGAAGTCACCGGACTCATGGCGAACAGCAACGCGGTCGACATGGTCGTGCCCGACACCGCCGCGAGCGCCGCGGTGATGGCGGGAGCGATCGCCGACGCGGGGCTGAAACCCTCCGACATCGGCTACGTCAACACCCACGGTACCGGCACCCCCGTCGGCGATCCCGTCGAAATGGCGGCGATCCGCGAAGTGATGGGTTCCGTGCCCGCGATCAACAGCACCAAGTCGCAGACCGGTCACATGGTCGGCGCGACCGGGGCGGCGGAGATCATCTTCTGTTCGATGATGATGGAGAAAAACTTCATTTCCCCCTCGATCAACCTCGAAGATCCCGATCCGGAGTTCTCGTGGGCGGACCTCGTCACCGAATGCCGGACCGGCGTCGATCTGCGCCACTCGCTCACCAACAGCTTCGCCTTCGGCGGCTCCAACGCCGCGCTGGTGCTGAGCCGCTGCGACTGACCGCCGATGTGACGGCGCCGCCGGAAGAGACGGCGGCGCCCCCGCAAAAATCTCCCGCATCCCGCTCATGCCCGGCGGGGAGAAGGATTCACAGCTGGCGCGAGATCTCGACCAGCTTGCGGTAGTAGTTGACGTAGATCAGGAGTTCCTTCCGCAGTTCGCGGTCCCCGTCGCCCAGCCGCTTCACCGCCTCCTTGGCGGCGATGTAGGCGAGGTCGGCGCGTCCGAGCAGATGGCACATCCGCGCGTAGGAGAGCGACACCAGCGCCCGTTCCCGCCCGTCGCGGCACCCCTTCGAAGCGTAGGCGGCGCAGATCAGTTTGCAGAAGTGTTCCGGATGGCTCTCGTCGATCGGACGTTTGAATTCGTCGTCCGCGAACTTGATCAGCACCATCGGCTTCTCCGCGAAACCGGCGGCGACCTGCCGGCAGAAGGCTTCCAAAGCGTCGTCGAGCTTCGCGGCGCGGATCACCTTGAGCTTGAGTTCGTAGAGCGCCAGCCGGTCCGGATGGCGCGCGATCGCGCCGTCGAGTTCGGCGATCGCCTCCCGCGGTTTCCCGACGCCGCGGCAGAAGATCCCGGCGCGCAGGGCGAGCAGCTCCAGATTGTCGGGATAGCGCACAAGTTCCGCGGCGGAGAGCTCCAGCGCTTTCGCGTGATCCTTCGCCGCCAGCGCCCTTCCGATCTCCTCGCCGAACTTCTCGCGCCGGATCTCCTCGGCGAGATCGAACTTCCCGGCGAGCATCTCCTTCAGCACCGCGCTCAATCCCGCGACCCTGCCGCGCCATGCGAGCCGCCCGTCGCGGTCGATCACCACCGCGATCGGAGTGCGGTCGGAGCGGCGCAGATAGGTGTTGACGAGCAGCAGCCGGTCATCCGCGAGCACCGGGAAATCGAATTCCTTGAGGTAGAGAAAGTTCCTGAGCCGCTGCGGATCGTCGCAGCCGACCCCGATGAAGGCGGCCTTCCCCGCGAACTCCTTCGCGGCGGCGGCGATCCTCGGGATCTCGTTGACCGACGCCTGATGGAAGGTCCAGAAGAAGAGCACCACCGGCATCTTGCCCTTGAACTGCGCGAGTTTGACCGGCTTTCCCTTCACCCAGAAGGAACCGGGGATCTCCTCCGCCGCCGCACCGGTCGCCAGCGCCGGACGCTCCGCCGCACCCGGCTCGGCGGCGGCGACCAGCGCGGCAGCGAGAACGGCGGCGAACCAGAAGAACGTTTTCTTCATTTTCTCACTTCTCCAAAGAGTGCAGCCAGCGGCGGACCGGCAGCACCAGCAGCAGCGCCGCGATCCAGAGGGACCACGCCGCCCGTTCGCCCTCCGCCGCCAGACGAAGTCCGATGAAAAGCAGCGACAGCGCCGCCAGTCCGGAGACCAGAAGATAGAGGGTCTTCGCGGTCCCGAGCAGCAGCGGGGAAACCGCCGGGGGCTCGGACGCGGCGGGCAGCCCCGCTCCTCCGAGCCCGCTCCGGGAAACGACCGGGATCGCGGAGCGCTTCAAGGCGGCGTAGACCTGTCGGGAGGTCATCATCTCGAAGGAGATCCCCGCCTGCCGGGCGGCCTTCGGCACCAGACTGGTCGCGGTGCAGCCGGGAATCGAGTTGCCCTCCAGCACATACGGCACTCCGTCGCGGCCGACGATGAAATCCACCCGGAGCACGTCGAGACACCCCGCGGCGCGGTAGAAGTAGAGCGCGAGGCGCTTCGCCTCGGCGATCTGTTCCGCCGTCGGCGTGACCGGCGGGCAGAAATATTCGGTATGTCCGTTGCGGTAGATGTACTTCGCGTCGTAATCGTAGAAGCCCCCCGGCGCCCGGATCTCGATCGCCTCGGCGGTCGCCCCCGACAGGATCGGCACCGTGAGCTCGATCCCCTCGATGAATTCCTCCACCAGCAGCCGGGGCGCGAACTTGAGTTCCGCTTCGAGCGAGGAACGCCACTGCTCCGGCGAATCCACCTTGACGATGCCGACCGTCGATCCTTCGCAGGGAGCCTTGAGGATCAGCGGGAACTTGAGATCCGCGGGCGGAGCGTCGAGATCGGCGGCGGAGACCTCGCGCCAGCGGGCGGTCGGGATCCCCAGTTTGTCGAGCAGACGTTTGGTCGCAAGCTTATCCATCACGAGGCGGCTCGCCGCCGATCCGGAGCCGACGAATTTGATCCGCGCCTTCTCCATGAGTTCCTGCAGGTCGCCGCCCTCGCCGAAACCGCCGTGCAGCACCGGATAGACGAGGTCGCTTTCGCGCATCGACTTCAGGATCTCGCACTTCCGGATGTCGGTGCCGACCACCCGGAATCCGGCATTGGTCAGCGCCTTCGACACCGCCTCGCCGCTCCTGATCGAAACCTCGCGCTCGCTGCTGTCGCCGCCGTAGAGCACGTTCACCGCCGGCGGACGGGGATCGTTTTCGATCGCCGAAGTCGATTCCGGACGGATCGTCCGCGCTTCGAGACGCAGATAAAAGCCGAATTTCTCCGCCACCGCCCGGCGGACCAGACGGCTCACCGTGATGAAATCCGCCTCGGTCCCGGCGCCGAGGTTCATGATGTAGTTGGCATGCTTTTCGCTCACGACGACGTCGCCGACGCGCAGTCCGCGCAGCCCGCATTCGTCGATCAGCCGACCCGCCGGTTCCAGTTCGGAGACGTTGCGGAAGGCGCATCCGGCGGAACGGCCCGCCGGTTCACGCTGCCGCCGCTCCGCAAGAGCCTGCCGGATCCGCTCCTCCTCCTCCTTCGGATCGACGCGCTCCAGCCGGAACTCCGCCAGCGTGACCGCGACGTCGGAGGGGATCCCCCCCGAACGGTATTCCCAGACGAGATCGCCCGCTTCGGCGCTCCACGCGGAACCGTCGCCGCGCACCCCGCGCACCCGCACCAGAAAACGGCTCAATTCGATGCCGCAGCAGCCCGCGTTCATCCGCAGCGCGCCGCCGACCGACCCGGGAATGCCCGCCAGCGGAGCGATCCCGCCCATGCCGAGCGCCGCCGCCCGCTGCACCATCTGCGGCAGACGCACGCCCGCTCCGCAGATCAGAAGTTCGCCTTCGGTCCGCATCTCGGAGAATTCTCCTCCGTTGAGGCGGACCGCCACCCCCGGATAAGGATCGTCCATCCCGACGATGTTGCTCCCCGCGCCCAGCAGGAAATAGGGCATGGAACGGCGGCGGAGCACCTTGAAGAGTTCCGAAAGCTGCGCGGAGGATTCGGGCTCGGCAAGCAGCGGAAGCGTCGACCCCACCCCCAGCGTGGTGAGCTCCCGGTAGGGGCGGTCGCAGTAAAGTTTCAGGCTCGGCAGCTCGCGCTGCAAGGTTTCCTTCATCATGATCGGATGGACCTCTCTTCTATCGTGAAATGGTTCTGTTTATCGTAAATCGGTTCTCTTCGGCAGGAAAACGCTCCCGGCGGCGCGCCGCGGATTCCGCTTCGCTGAAGGGGCATCCGCAGAACGTCTGCCGGTAAAATCCGTGTTCGCGGCTGATCTCGCAGCTCCGGCGGTAAGTCCCGCCCTTCCTGAAGTCGATCGCTTCGAAGTTGGCGAAACGGGACCCCGCCTCGAAAAGACGCGCCGTCGATTTCCGCGGACTCACCGTGAGCGTCGTCGCAAAACGGCAGCCGAGCTCGGCGGCGCGGAGCGACGCCCGGCGGAAACTGTACTCGAAGCACCGGAGGCAGCGCGCCCCGCCCTCCGGAGAGGACTCCAGACCGCGCACCCATTCGAGCCACTTCCCGTGGTCGCAGGGATCGACTTCGAGTTCGAGACGGTAGATCCCGGCGAGGCGGCGCACCGAATCGAGCCGACGCTCGAACTCCTCCGGCTCCAGATTGCTGTTGGAGAAGTAGAGCCGGGGCGTCTCATTCGATCTCAGCAGCATTTCGACACAGCCGCCGCCGCAGGGCGCGCAGCAGATGTGCAGCAGAATCATCGACCATCCCTCGCCGTATGTGACAATGTACCCTCTTTAACTTAGCGGAACGAACCGCTTTTTGCAAGTCGAATTCCCGGGTTTTTCGCATCAAGCCTTCTCCGAAGGCAGACGGAGCCGGAGACAGACGCCCGCCGGCAGTTCCCGACCGGAAGCGGATTCGGGAATGGACATCTCGAAACTCCCGAATTCCCCGCCTTCGCCGAAAACGGAGGCGGCGCAGCGTTCCAGAACCCGGCAGGAGAAGCCGGGAGAGTGGCAGGAAAGCACCAGCGTGAAGGGCGCGGCGGGATCGCGCAGCGCGCGGCAGCGGCGGAGCAGATCGACCAGATCGTCCTCGATCTTCCAGAGCTGCCCCGAGGAGCCGCGCCCGAAACTGGGCGGATCCAGCGCGATCAGCTGGTATCTCGCCCCGCGCCGCTCCTCCCGGCGGATGAATTTGCCGACGTCATCGACGATCCAGCGGATCTTCTGCGGCACCTGCGGATTGAGGGCGAGGTTCTCCTTTGCCCACTCGACCATGCCCCGGGCGGCGTCGAGGTGGCAGACCCGGGCGCCGTGTTCCGCCATCGCCAGCGAACCGAGTCCGGAATAGGCGAAGAGATTGAGGGCGGAGTCGTACTTCAGCGTACGGAAAAACTCCCAGTTGCGGAACTGCTCCGCAAAGAAACCGAGGTGCCCGAAGGCGGTCGGCTTGATCTTCATCACGAGCCCGCCCCAGCGGACGCGCCAGCTCTCCGGCAGCGGCCGGCGGCACTGCCACCTGCCTCCGCCGCCCGCGTCGCGGGTGAAGACCGCGTCGGCGCGCCGCCACTCCGACTCCGGCAGCGAGGGGCTCCATACGGCGTTGAGCGCCGGACGCGCCAGCCGCCAGGGACCGACCTCCTCCAGCTTCATCAGACCGCCGCTGTCGAGCAGGCGGTATTCGCCGACCGCCTCCCGCTCACTTCCCATCGTCCGCACCGCCTTTCCGCGAAGCGTCGGCGGCTTCGGCGCGATGGATGATCTCTCCGCGGCGCACGGTCAGAAGACAGCGGTTGGTCCCGCGCTCGAATACGGCAAGATCGGCGCGGAGCGACGGCAGCAGCTGCCCGCGGTCGGCGAAGCCGAAGCGCAGCGCCGGATTCCCGCTGACGGCGCGGGCGGCGGAGGTCTCCTCGAGGTGTCCGCAGCTCATCAGGCTGTGCCACCCCGCGTCGAGCATCGTGGTGGTCCCGGCGAGCATCCCTTCGGCGTTCTGCGAAAATCCGTCCACCACCCGGATCAGGGAGGGTCCGATGCGGTACTCCCCGTCGGGCATGCCCGCCGCCATGGTGCAGTCGCTGATGCCGATGATGCGGTGCGCCTCCTTGCACCGGCAGGCGAGATCGACCATGCGGGGCGCGACGTGGCGCCCGTCGATGATGAGCTCCACCGAAACGCGGTCGTCGGTGAGCGCGACGCAGGCGAGACCGGTCTGCCGCTGGTGGAGCGGCGGCATGCCGTTGAAGAGGTGGGTGCAGTGACCGGCGCCCGCGTCGATCATGCGCAGCGTGCGGTCGCGGTTGGCGATGCTGTGCCCCATGGAGGGGACCACGCCGCGTTCGCGGAGAAGGGCGACGAGTTCCTCGGCGTGCGCAAGTTCGGGAGCGAAGGTCATCACCTTGACCAGACCGGAACCCGCATCGATGAGTTCGCGGGCGAAACCGAGGTCGATCGGCACGATCGAATCGGGATCCTGCGCGCCGCATTTGACGGGGTTGATGAAGGGACCTTCGATGTTGATCCCGATCGCGTCGGCGCCGGGAAGTTCGCGGCGCATCGCCTCGGCGAGCCGCGCGAGGTTGCCGACCATCGCTTCGCGCCGAGCGGCGACCACGGTGGCGAAGAAGCCGGTGACCCCGCGTTTCCCGAGGATGCGGCTCATCTCCTCCAGCGGCCGCGGAGACTCCTCCGGGAGCGAACAGTCGAAGCCGCCCGCGCCGTGGATGTGGGCGTCGATGAATCCGGGCGTGATGTAGGCTCCGGGAAAGCGGAGCACCTCCAGCTCGTCTTCGAGGGAGAAGCCGGAAAGTCCGCCGACCGCGAGGATGAGTTCGTTCTCGCAGAGCACCGCGCCGTGCTCGATCTTGCGGTCGGGAGTGATGAGATAATCCGCCACATAGAGGCGGCGCAGACGTTTCCTGTTCATGGCAGAGGAGCCCTCCAAAAAAAACTTCCGGGAATAATATAACCCCTCCGGCGGAATTTGCAATCGAATCCCGCAAACAGTATATTATACGCATTCCGAAGTGAACCCTGTGAAAATCGGGGGCTGTCGCGCAACTGTGAGCCGCATGCGGTAAGCCAGATCCTTCGGGAAGTAAAAATTTTTGGAGCGCGTAACTCAAATGTCCCACACCCTCTCTCTCC
>Ga0310690_10005511_pt1 | contig 17119 bp, 26 predicted proteins | sample AusTroGonzalo_MG_2_FD_207661 | JGI IMG/M metagenome (GOLD analysis project Ga0310690, IMG submission 207661) | Bovine rumen microbial communities from tropical cattle in Woodstock, Queensland, Australia - Gonzalo_04 (v2) (version 2) | ecosystem: Host-associated > Mammals > Digestive system >...
TTGGTAGCGATCATATCTATGTACCAGCGCCGAACACCAAAATAGAGCATACGAATGTTGCGTCTGCAGATTCCGGACGTACTGAAGATGGAATAATGCACATTAACTGGGTAAGGCGGGATGTACGCAAAGTTTATTTGGTATATAACGCAATCTCCGGTGATGAAAAAGACCGCATGATGTCTCTTATGCAAGGTAAAGAGTTCACGTTCACGTATTGGGATAACGGCGCTAAATCGTTTCAAGGATATGTCGGTGAGAGTTCCTATGAAGCGTATTCAAACGTGATGCATACGGATGAAGGCGGCGTATATACCAACTTTTCTATCAATGTAATTGAGTTATAGGAGATAGAGCATGTACCCTGTATCAAATGACTATAAAACTGCGATAGCGGCACGTTCGGTAACATCGAATTGGTACGGTACGATTGATGTAGGGCTGACTGACCCGCTGACGTTTGACAAAACAAATCTCGATCAGAATAAGTCTAGGTTCGTAGCAGAATACACCACAGGTGATACGCTGTCTATCGGTACTGCGTTCTCTTCACAGCTTACATTGGTACTGCGAGGTGGTGAGGACGTATATAACCGGTATCAGTTCTATAACGGCGTGATAGAGCTTTTCTTTGCGTTAGATATCCCTGGGGAAGATGATCCGGAAGTTGTTCCTTGTGGAACATTTACGATCACCGATGCGAAGTTCACCTATAATACGGTGACGCTGACGGCCTATGATAATATGCAGAAATTTGAGAAGGCATTGACGGAAGTACCGAACGATGGTACGGCCTACTCGATGATATCCGCTGCGTGTACCGTGTGCGGCGTTACGCTTGGCTCTACACAAGCCGATATTGAAGCGTTGACAAATGGAACGCATCTCTTTAAGACTTCGGTGCTGACAACGCAGAATACATACCGTGATATGATCGGTTATTTGTGCGCTTGCTTGGCTTGTAACGCGATTATTGGCCGTGATGGGTGTTTATACCTTAAAGGCTATTCTACCACGTCTGTACGGACGATAGGCGACAGTAACCGGTATAGTTCATCCTATATTGATTATCTTGGCCGGTATACCAGAATTGCTCTTACGAATAAGGACGGTACGGAAGAAGTTTATACTGCGTCCGGAACTTATGATGGTCAACCGCTTACAATGTCTATCGGAAGCAATCCTATATTAAATGAAGAAGAAGTGGCAACAAGGGCAGCACTAGCGGCAAATGTAATAGATGCGTTAGCGGTCGTGAAGTATGCTCCCTGTAGCGTGACAATGCCTGCAGATGCGGCGTTGGATATTGGCGATAGTATCAGTATGGAAAGTGATGTTAATCATCATTGGACGGGTACGATCATGGCGATCATCACAAAGATTGACGTTGTGCTATACAGTAAAATGTATATCACTTCTGCCGGTGGTAATTATGAACTGGCTGAAAAGAAGGCCGCTACGTCCATTGAGAAGGCCGTACAGAACACAGCAGTACAGACCACACAATTACAGAACCAGGTAGCCGTTATTAACTCGGAAATTCAACGCATTTCCGGTTCTGTAATGGCGAACTATATTCTACCGTTTGGTATTCGACTTGACGAGATCACCGATATTGACGCTGGTGGTACGCTGGTCAACGTATTGCAGTTCCATTTTGAGAGTGATAGTGAAGGGAATACTGCTACGTTCTACGCAGAACTTGGTTTTAACGTCCATACGAATGAAAAGAACAATAATTTTCAAGATGGTGTGCTGACGATCAAGTATTTGTATGATGATGAGGTGGTCGATACGGCGGTCTACTATTTAAGAGACGGATGGAAACTCATAATGATAAATGCTATTCTCGGTGATATTTCAATCGGACAGCATAACTTCTGGGTTCAGATGCAAGTACAGGGCGCTACGCTCTATTAGGAGGGATCATGGTAAAGGGATATTCTGGTGCTGATAGAGCGTTGGCTTATCTGTTTAGCCACGCAACGGAAGTAGCGGCGGCGCAGATTGTATCGAGTGGCACGCCAGTAGCGACAATCACGATTGACGGTACGGCGCTGACATTGTACGTGCCGTCTTTTAGTGCGTCCTACACACAGGTTTATGAAGGCGGCACAAAGATAGGCACGATCACCATAAACGGTACGGCAGTGGATGTGTATGCTCCGTCTCCAAAGGAAATAACAGTATCAAATGGTATAGTATCGCTAACGTGAGGTGAGATATGGTAGTACATTCGGCTTATATGCTTATAAATAAGGCAATCCCATCATCCGGAGGGCCTTATACGGTGCGTTTTTACGATGATAACGGCACTTTGATACAGACAGATACAAATGTACCACAGTACGGTACTGCACACTGTACGTTGCTTGACGGCACGATTGTAGATGGTCTGTACTTCAAAGGCTGGAATCCGTCACCGTCTGTAGTAACACGTAACTTGGATTGTTACCCCGTCCGTGGTGACTATATCATCCGGCATGAAGAGACACATGATAGTTGGGAGACTATCTGCGTGGATCGTGGTGCTCATTATCCACTTGGTACTTACAAGTCGCTTGTTGTTACTATACCGCCATATACTATGGACTTCGATTTCAAGGTATGGGATGGTAGCAGTTGGGTAGAAAAAACCTCACTTTCTGAAAATATTGGCGCAATAAGTCTTGTGGTAGATATGATAAAGGTTGCGGAGGGTGAGGACAACTCTGTATCTACTTGGATAACTTCAAACGTAGTGAATGTTGGCACTACAATATTGAATAATGACTTGTGGGTAGCCGGTCTTGGTTTAAGAGATCAGGGCGCTAATCAGTATACATCAGATTGGGGAGATTCGGCTATCAGGAAGTATCTAAATTCGCATTTTGTAGGAAATCTGCCGACAGCATTACGTGAGACGATCGTACAGGTGACTAAATCGTATATGGGATATACGCCTGTTCCGTGTACCACATCCGTATATCCGTCATTGGTCAACAAGGAATCGTTGGATAAGGTATGGATGTTGTCGAAGAAAGAATTGTATACAAAGGTGCAGAATTACACCAACATAACATATTGGAGTGGGTTTGAAGATAGCGGAATTGATTATTCATTTGCTTTTGACCCGATAACGATAACGTCTCAAACAAATTCTGTGTCTTTACGATCTTCTGGTAACTACGGCAACCGTGTCAATGATTATGTTATCAATATATATCGTGATAGCACTGGTGGTAGTTCTGACTTGGGTAGCACTAACGGTTCAGGACGTATATTTTTCGGGTTCTGCTTGTAAGCCACACCCACGGGATTACCCACGGAATTTTTGATAGTCAATAATTACAGTATGTTTGGCGATTTATCCCGCAGGTTCGAATCCTGTCAGACGCACTTTTGGGGGAATGCTTATTTTACGGGCAATCCCCCTTGTTTATTGCGTTTGAATGCTGTTTGAAACGTCTGAAATATATCGAACGCATATTTGGAATATTGACTTATTATCGAACATTTACCCACGCGTGGGTAAATTATTCTCCAAAGATGGCAAGGACAATAGATATCTGTTCTGCCATTTCTTCTTTTACATCGTCCATGTTCATAGCGTGTTTATAAACTGTGTTAAGAACGTATGGTGTTTTCCATCCACCCATTTCTTGTATCTGCTTATCTGTATACCCTTTTTCGTGCATATAAGAAGCGAAGAAGTGTCTTAAAGCGTGAAGTTTGAACTGCGGTACGCCGGCTTTTTTCTGCGCTCGGATCAATACTGTGTATAAGGTGGTAGGACTGCCGTTATAAATATATCCCTGCTTGTGTATTCTATCTGCTATGTTTTTCGGCAGAACGATAGTGCGCGTGCTATCTGTGGTCTTGGTTTTCTTGACTATCCACTTTTTCGTATCATCCTGGACTAACGCTTTATTTATCGTAAGTACGTTTCCCTCAAGATCATCAATGGTAAGGGCGCATAACTCTGACCGGCGCAATCCCAGACACAACAAAAAGAATGGTATTTCATACGGTGTACCTTTGAACTGCGCTTGTATGGCCTTTATATCGTTCTCGGTCGGGATGTACGGTTCTGTTTTCTCTCTCTGTGGTAACTGTGGTATCTTTAGTTCTATTTCTACGGACTTCAATACGGCGCTGACAAAAGCATAGTAGTTCCGTACTGTCTTTGGTGCAAGATCAGCACTCCATCTGTTTACCAATGCCTGCAGGTCAAGTGACGTAATATCGTTTATATGCTTGGAAGAGAATGTCACCGGAATACGCTCTTTAGTGCGCTTATACTCTCGGACGGTAGACGGTGACAGTATGTTATCCTTGGATTCTATAAAAGCATTACACGCATCATTGAACGTCATATTTACTTTAGGCGGCTTGCGGTTCATAACTTTCCCTATTAACTTAACCGCTTCTGCGTTAGTCGGCCTGTGGTCTAATGAAACTGTAATACGGTAGCGCTTGCCTTTTTCCATCTGCGTGATACGATAACTGCCGGATGGTAATTTTTCGATTGTCATTATCCCACCTTCCTATGTGCTTCTTCTTCAATCTGCTGCACATTGTCCTTGGAAAAATCATCATTCTGTATGTGGTAGAGTGCGTGTTCTAATGCCTTGCACTGTTCTTCCATCGTGAGTTTGGCGTTTATATAGATGGTATAGCCTCCTATGCAGGGCGTAACCGCTTCATCAATACCGCAAGGCAGGTCTACTATATAAACGTAGGTATCAAAATTCGTGTACTCGTTCCTCGTTTCCGTTATCATTGTCGTTGTCATTGTTGTTACCTCGTTTCAGGATGTTCAAAATATCATAGGTTCTGCGAAGAGTAGACGGATCACAACCGCGTGCTGCACTAAACAACACGCGCATATCTTTGTTTTCAAATAGTTCCTGGGCGATTTCTGCTGATTCATCATCGAAGTAGTAAGATTTACCACTGTTAGATAATTTTTCGCTGTCCTTACCTGTCAAGAGAAATTCTACAGACACGTTGAAGTAGTCTGCGATACGTTGAAGACGATCTGCTTTAGGCGTGCTGGTTTTCATTTTAGCGATAGACCCGTGGCTCATACCGGTGGCACGCTCTAGCTGCGATATGGTTATGTTGTCTCTCTCGCATAGCATACATACAATATCTAGTGTAGTCATAATTTCATTTCCCCTTTTCAGATAAAATTTTCTCAAGCCTATTGACAAAGAGAAAAGTTTCGACTATGATTAACACAACGCAAGCGAAAACATTCTCTAACGAATAAGCAAGAGAAAAAACTTCAGTATTTTGTTTCTCGACAAGTACATTATACGAAAAGTTTCTACTCTCTGCAACCGCTACATATAGTTTTCGTTTGCGGTATTCCAACAATTAACATAACTAAAGGAAGGAGGGAAAAGGTGATTTACGATTATATTTCTTCCTATTGTGAACGGAAGAAGATCACTGTCACAGAATTGGAACGTAAAGCCGGACTTGGTAAAGGTTCAATTCAAAAATGGGAAGGCGGTAATATACAACCTTCCTTGCCTAAACTCAAGATGCTGGCAGACACAATGGGAGTACCATTAACGACACTTGTAAAAGAGTGGGAAAAATAAAAAGCGCTTTGCGTAGTTTGGAAGGCTAGGGCAAAACGCTGTAAGGATTTTGGTATTCCTTTTGTCGCAATTATAACAAAGAAGGAAGGTAAATGTCAATGTACTATGGAACAATCGCGTTCTACCACCACCAGAAGAAGTACGGCTTTATCGAGTATGAAGATGGTGGAGAGAAGAAAAGAATTTTCGTGCATATCAATAACACGAACCGGAAGAATGCATTAATCGAAGGGTCAAGAGTACGATTTATGATCGGAATGAACCGCGGCAAGCCGGAAGCGGAGAGAGTAGAGGTGTTAGATGCCAAAACTACGGGAAACTTTTGAGCAGAAGGAAAGAAGACGTTTTAACGGCTGGGTATTCGCCAATATGAAGATGCAGGACTTGGCGCAGAAGGACTTGGCAGATTGCCTGGACTTACCGCAACCGTCAATTTCCACAAGGCTGAATGGCAAGAAGGAATGGAGTTTAACAGAAATGTCAAAACTGTGTGAGTTATTCAATGAGCAGTACACTATGGGTGGCCTGAAATGAATGGGCTGATAAGTGCAGCAATCGCGGTGCTACTGACTACAGTAAGCATTTTCGGACAGGATATGGAAATGCAAGAAGTCAAAATATCGTGCTACTTGCCGACAGGCTGTAAAACGTATTCCGGTCAAGTGCCGTATGTTGGTGGATGTGCCGTGAATAAAGAACACCTAGGACAGACTGCAATGCTATTCGATGCTGAATATCGTTTCATAGGTTTCTGGGAAGTGAACGATATCGGAGGTAATAGACTACTGAAACAAGGTAAAGCGATAGACATTTTTCAAGAGACTATGGAAGATGCTAAAGCGTTTATCAGAGAAAACGGGGATCACGGTTTTGTGATTTGGCTGGATGCTGACGGATGAAAGGGGTAGGTATGAAAGATTGGAAGATAGCAATAGAGATCGATTTCAGGAAAGTGTTAGCAATAGCAGGAATGGCATTAAGCGTATGGTTGGCTAGTATCTGCGGAGAAGGTGAAACATTGCTTATAATCATTCCGGCTGGGCTGGCGTGTATGTTTGGGAAGGAGAATGAAAATGGAGAAAGTCGAATGGAAGTTTAAAGACTTTTTTAAAGCGGATGCTCAAAAAGTATATGAAGAAATAGGAGAAAATAAGATCACTCCGGAGCAGGTATTGGAAAAAGCCAAAGACGAGAACACGGAACTTCATAAGTGTTTTGATTGGAATGATACATCAGCGGCGAACAAGTACCGTCTGCATCAAGCAAGGCAGATTATTCAATCGTTTGTAATTGTCCGTGAAAAAGAAGAACAACCGAAGATCAGAGCTTTTCAGATAACAACGGAAACGGCAGTATATCAACCTACGAGAATTGTCTTGCAACAGCCTGACGAGTACAAAGCGTTGCTGGAACGCGCAAAAGAAGAACTAAAAGCGTTTAGGCTGAAATACAAACACTTACAGGAATTATCTGAAATATTTGCAGAGATTGATGCACTTTGAAAACTGAATGCTTGTCTGCTTTGCTGGGGAATATTCCCTAACAAGTATAAGTGTAAGTATCATAGACAGAATACCACAGAATAAAAAAATGCACGATATTACAGAATAGCATAGCATAGAATATTCTCCAATAAAGTAGACAAGCACATAATATTATCCCCGTTTGTATGGGCGTGATGCTCATATAAGTACACAAAATTATACCGTAGTACAGGATAAGGAATAACACAACAGTTCACAACACTTTAACTTATTATAACACACGCTCATACAAATGGAGATAGCAAGCACCTATTTTGATGGGAGATGTTCCCCTTAAATACAAACAAGCATTGTAAATTACAAATTAGAATAGAACAAAATAGAACATTTCCCATCAAAGTAGGTGCTGATATAAGTGCGTAGCGTAAGTGGCGTATAGCCATAACACAATATAAGACAATAACTTTTACTAAAACAAAGATAAGAACAGAATAGAACATTATACGCTACTTGCAGTGCGCACTAGAAACTAAAAAAATATATTACAAAATGAAAGGAAGTAAAAAAAATGGGGAAAAAAGTAGAAGCAATCACAATTCAGCCAATCGTTAAGACAACGATCATCGTAACTATTGCCGGAGATAGCGATCTTATCTGCAATCAGATGAACGCTGTTACAAAAAGAAAACTTACTATTGAGCGTGAAAACAAAGCAAAAGGAAATGTAGAAGTAAATGAGTGGGAAGAAGTAATCACTTCCGTTCATTGGCTTAATGGTACGCCGACAAATTTCAGTGAAGAGGGATTGAAAGATGCTCTGAAAAACAATAAACCTTGCGTTACGGCTTTTGGTTTCAAAAAATCACTTGGTGATACCGTTGTAAGAAATGAGATTGATAAATACAAGACAAAATTTGATGCGTCAGTAAATATCATTGGTGAAGGTGACAACCTTATACCGTTTACATTTGCCGAGTATCACTTGGATAAGAAACTTATGAGTCCGAAGAAGGGTGCTCCGGTTCTTGTAAAGTTGAATCGTTTTAGTGGATGGAAGGCAGATGTAAAAGTACAGTTTATTGAAGGCGGGGTTTATTCCACGGAACAGATTGTAAATATTATCAATATGGCAGGTTTCGGAATGGGGATCGGTAGCGGTAGATCATCAGGTTATGGCCGTTATCACGTAGAGAGTGTAAGGGCTATCTAATAAAGCAACTATATAACAATATGTGGTACGTTCTGTAAGGTGTAATGCCTATAAATATAAGTTAGCAAAGTAAGTAAAAACACATTTTAAAATTGGATAGCACAGGAAATGATATTATATGACATTACATCTTATAGAACGTACCACCATTATAAAGGAGAAAAACAATGGCTAATCTGTATGAGATCACAAATGACCTGGTTGAGTTCCAGGAAATGTGCAGTGATGCGGAAGCAGAAATGAATGACGAAGCGATCAGAGATACGCTTGAGGGCTTGGAAGGCGAGTATGACGATAAGATCGAGTGCTGGTTGCGCGTTATCAAGAACTTGTCCGGAGAGTTGACGGCAGTAAAGGAAGAAGCAGACCGTATGACGTTGCGTTGCCGTACCATCAAAAACAATATCGACCGGATGAAGAACGCACTGCTTACGTCAATGGAAATGACCGGACGTAAGAGCGCTGGCAATACGCTGAAAGCAAGCGTTGTGAAGAACGGTGGTGTACTTCCTATTATCGTGGATGATGTAGAACTTCCGGAAGAGTATCAAAAGGTAGAAGTAAAGCCGAACAATGAAGCAATCCGTGATGCGCTGGATCACGGTAAAGAGTTATCGTTCGCGCGGTATGGTGAGCGCGGCGTACACCTGAATATCAAATAAGAAGGGAGCAGAACATGGAAATTATCAGAGGTAAAGTCAACAGCGCCAAAAAGGTTGTCGTGTATGGCGCAGAAGGTATCGGCAAGACTACGTTCGCCGCTAACTTCCCTGATCCGGTGTTTATCGACACTGAAGGCAGTACAAAGACAATGGATGTAGCGCGTTTGCCGTTCCCGAAAGATTGGAACGAGGTGTTGGATGAAGTGGACTACATCAATAATAATCCTGGCACTTGCAAGACGCTTGTGCTGGATAGTATCGACTGGGCTGAACGCTTATGCCACAAGTACGTTTGTGAGAAGAATAAGTGGGCTACGATCAATGAACCGGCATACGGTAAAGGACAGGCTACGGCGTTCGCAGAGTTCTCCAAACTGATTGCAAAACTGACGGATGTATGCAGCAAGGGGATCAATGTTGTCTGTGTTGCGCACGCTAAACTTTCAAAGTTTGAGCAGCCGGATGAAATGGGTAGTTATGATCGTTGGGAAATGAAACTGCAGAACGGCAGTAATACCAACAGTTCGCAGATGGTAAAAGAATGGGCTGACATTGTGCTGTTTGCCAATTACAAGACATCCGTACAAAAGGGTGAAGGCTTGGAAAAGAACAAGGTAACGGGCGGCAGACGCGTTATGTACGCTAGTCACCATCCTTGCTGGGATGCAAAGAACCGTCACGGTTTGCCGGATGAAATGGACTTTGATTTTTCCAACATTAAGCATTTGTTTGTAGATGCGAAACAGGCGGTCAAGGACTTGGCGGCAAGAGACGGTATCAATCTGGCTGACGTTGCGGCGTTGGCAGCGGAAAAAGGTCACGTACCGGAAGGCACTGCGTTTGATGCGCTTCCTGACAAGATCGTTGAGAAGTGGTGTGTGCGGTATTGGGATAACATCGTTAAGGCTATAAAAGAGAAGGAGGAGAAGAACAATGGCTGACGAGTTTATGAATGAAGCTCTCGATTGGGATAGTGAGATCGAGAACGATGGTAGCGGTGAGATCGTCATTCTGGAAGAAGGCGACTATACGTTTACCGTCAAGGAGTTTAAGAAGGGCAGTCATGCCGGTTCTGCGAAAGTACCGGCGTGCGGCAAGGCAGAGCTGACATTGGAAGTAAAGACCGATAATGGTACTGCACTTGCGTTTGAAAATCTGCTTCTGTGTAAGTCTCTTGAGTGGAAGATCGCGGCGTTTTTCCGTTGTATCGGACAGAAGAAACACGGTGAGAAGATGCGGCCGGATTGGAACAAGGTGTTAGGTGCAACCGGCAAGGCGCACTTTAAGCCTGGAACGTACACCAAAGACGGACAGGAAAGACAGAAAAACACAGTAGATAAGTTCCTGGATTGGGATGGTTCTGCAGATGCAAAACAGTTCGTGAATATCGCAGATGGTGTGGAAACAAACATTCCGGCCGGTGCGGATGAAGAAGTACCGTTCTAACAAAAATAAGCGCCTATGGGTGAATAACTCATAGGCGTATTCCAAAGAGGGCAATATGGACGATGAAAGCAGATTTTTATATGATGCGTTAGCCGCGATCCCCGCGTCTGAATGTGACTATGGCGAATGGGTAAAGGTCGGGATGGCACTGAAAGCAAGCGGCTATGATTGCACGCTTTGGGATCAGTGGTCGATGGCAGACAGCAGATACCACGATGGAGAGTGTGAAAAGAAATGGAAGACGTTCAAACGCAGTGAAGGCGTTACGGTCGGTACAATCTTTGATATGGCAAAGAAACGCGGCTGGACGTACACCAACTTTGAACCGCTGGACTGGGATAGTGAGATCGAGTATGACGGTGACGATGTACCGGTGCTGACTAAATCAGAGTGGAAGCCGGAAGAAGATATACGGAAGTTCTTAACTGCAGTATTCGAACCGGAAGACATAATCGGCTATGTAGTATCAGATGCTTGGCTGGATGAAGACGGCAAATGGAAACCGCGTAAAGGTGTGTACTACCAGAAATGCAAGGACATTCTTGCAAAGATGGATAAGTACGGTACTGATATGAGTTTCGTGTTTGGCGATCAGGAAAAGGAAGCCGGCGCTTGGATAAGGTTTAATCCTTTAGACGGTAACGGCGTAGAGAATAAGAACGTAGTCGCTTTCCGGTACGCACTTGTAGAAAGTGACAAGATGCCAATACCGGAGCAGGATGCACTTTACAGACGGCTCAAACTTCCGATTGTGACGTTGGTCAACAGTGGTAATAAATCGCTTCACGCTCTTGTAAGAGTGGATGCGAAAGATGCCAAAGAATACAGTAAGCGTGTCGAGTTCCTTTACAACTACATAGAAGAAAAGGGCAAGGCCGATAACGTCAAGATTGACCGGCAGAATAGTAATCCGTCAAGACTATCCCGCTTCCCTGGCTTTTATCGCGGTGATAAGCGGCAGTATTTAGTCGCTATGAATATCGGGTGTAAGTCGTGGGATGAATGGTTGGATTGGACGGAAGGTGATACGGACGGTTTACCGGCAATCGAGAAAAGCCCGTTAGATACGGATGTAATAACGGATGTGCCGGAAGAACTGATAAAAGGCATTCTGCGTAAAGGCCACAAAATGATAATCGCAAGCGCAAGTAAAGCCGGTAAGTCATTCTTGCTGATAGAACTTGCAATCGCAATATCGGAAGGCCGTAAGTGGTTGGGCTTCCAATGTACCAAAGGCAATGTACTGTATGTGAACCTTGAAATTGATCGTCCGTCATTCCGGAAGCGTGTAGTAGATATCTATAAAGCATTGAAGCTGAAAACTACGCACAGGTTTGATATCTGGAATTTACGCGGTAAAGCAATGCCGATGGATAAACTAGCGCCAAAGATCATACGCAAGATTGAAGCAGAGCATTACGATGCGGTTATCATTGATCCTATTTACAAGGCCATTACCGGTGACGAGAATAACGCAAGTGAAATGGCCGCGTTCTGCAATCAGTTTGACAAGATCGCAGAAACAGGCGCAAGCGTGATTTACTGTCACCACCACAGCAAGGGTGCGCAGGGCGGTAAGAAGGCAATCGACAGAGCGAGTGGTAGTGGTGTGTTTGCACGCGATCCGGATGCACAGTTAGATATGATCCAATTGGAAATGCCGGACGAAATAAAGAACTATGTTGCGGATAACGGCGCTACTGCGTGGAGACTTGAAAGTAGTCTGCGTGAGTTCCGGAATATAAAGCCATTGAATTTTTGGTTCAGATATCCATTGCATGAGATCGATACAAGCGGGGAGTTAGAAGGACTGTATGCAGACGGTAGTTATCAGGGCAACTTGGCGAAGGGTAAGAACGGCGGTAAGAGCATAGACATAGAAGACATGGACACTGCATTCGATGAACTGTTAAGTTTCAACGGTTCACAGGATATACCGCTTATAAGTGTCGCTTCGAAACTAGGCATAAAAGATAGTTCGCTGGATAAGTTTCTAGCGCCTAGCGGGAAGTTCGGAAGAGACTATGAGAAGTACAAAAAAGAAGGCAGTAGTGAAAAATACGTAAGAAGGAAGGAGTAGGAAATAACAGCGTTCCCGAACAACCCCACTCAATAAAAAGTAAAGAAGGAGATTCATATATATAATCACCCCCTCGCGGAACGCTGTTTTTTCATAAATAGTTATGGGTAAACTCAAATGTGAAATCTATAACGATAGCATGCAAAACTGGAAGAATAAGCCGATTCAAAAAGCGCAGCTTATTATTGCCGATGTACCTTATTGTATCGGAAACAATTTCTACGGATCGTCACCATTATGGTATAACGGTGGAGATAACAAAAACGGCGAAAGTAAGCTGGCCGGTAAAGCGGCATTCTCAAGTGACTTCAATTTCAATCTATATGAATACTTCCATTTCTGTAGTCAGTTGTTACGGAAAGAACCGGACAAGGGCGGCGACAGGGGAAGGTCAAGTGATGCGCCGTGTATGATCGTGTTCTGTGCTTTTGAGCAGATAAACACACTGATAAAGGCTGCAGAAAAACACGGTTTCAAGAAGTATATCCCATTGGTATTCATTAAGAATTATTCCGCGCAGGTATTAAAAGCTAATATGCGGATCGTTGGTGCGACAGAGTATGCGTTGTTGTTTTACCGGTCGTATCTCCCAAAATTCCGGAATGAAGGCAAAATGGTTTTCAACTGGTTTAATTGGGAAAAAGACGATGACGATGTACCAAAGATACATCCGGCACAAAAGCCTGTAAAGGTGCTGAAACGTCTGATATCGGTTTTAACGGATGAAGGTGATGTGGTGATTGATCCGTGTTTCGGAAGCTGTTCAACCGGTCGTGCGTGTATGGAACTGAAACGATCATTCTACGGTTTTGAGATCAACAAAGAGTTCTACAGACGCGCGAAGGAAGAAATGCTGAATACAAAATACATACCGGAAAAGGATCAGATACAAGGCCAGCAAAACATATTTGACTTGCTGGGTGAATAAACAATATAGGCGGTCATAGACAGTGGCGTGACAAGTAACTGTAAACGCATATAGGTTGTAAGTGCATAACCAACACGCAACTGAAAATGTACGAATAAACTATTGATTTTTTAGCACAAAATCAAACGTCACGCCACTATCTATGGCCGCTAGGAAGGATGAAAAATGGCAGTAAACAGTAGAATGAAGGGCGCTGTAGGAGAACGGGAACTTGCCAACATTTTCAATGACTATGGTTTTGAGTGTAGAAGAGGTCAACAGTTCTGCGGTGCTAATGGTGATGCCGATGTGGTAGGTCTTGACGATATCCACCTGGAAGTAAAGCGTGTTGAAAAACTCAATATTGAGAACGCTATGAAACAGAGCAAGTCGGATGCAAGAGAGAATGAAATACCGGTAGTAGTTCACCGGAGAAATCGCCACGGCTGGCTTGTAACAATGGACTTGGATAATTGGGTAAAGTTTTATAAGGCTTGGGAGAATGAAAGTAAAGATCAGTAACAAGATATACATACAAGAACCATCCAAAGAATTAGAACTGTGGGTCAAGAAAAATCTTACGGTGAAAAACCCCACGTACTTCAAAAAAGAGCGTATGGGGTTCTGGAATGGTAACGATTCGGAATACTTATTCCTGTATGAGTATGTAAAAGGAATACTGTGCTTGCCGTTTGGGTGCTACGGTGTGGTGTGGAAATTCCATCAGGTAAAAGAGGACTATAACAACTGTATTAAGCCCGTAGAGCGCTTGAATTATGAAAGCCGCATAAATCTATACCCGTATCAGAAAACGGCTGTAGAGCGTGCGCTGGAGTGCAAGAACGGCATTCTGGTAATGCCATGTGGGGCTGGAAAGACGGTGAGCGGTCTGGAAGTGATTGCAAGGATCGGTGGCAAGGCGTTATGGCTGACACACACGCAAGACTTATTACACCAAAGCAAGCAGCGTGCAGAGAGTGTTCTTGGCCAAGGTGGTTACGGTACGATCACGGCCGGAAAAGTGGATGTAGGAACGCATATCACATTTGCCACAGTACAGACAATGGCAAAGCAGGACTTATCACAGTTCAAAGATATGTTCGATGTTGTGATTGTGGATGAAGTGCAGCATTGCGCAGGATCACCAACAAGGGTAACGCAGTTCTACAAAGTAGTATCGGCGTTATCTGCAAGATATAAGTTCGGATTAACCGCTACACCAAAAAGAGCTGACGGATTAGAAATATCAATGTTTGCGTTGCTTGGTGGCGTGATACATGAAGTAAAGCGTGAAGAAGTAGAGAATACTACTTGTCCGGTCAAGGTTCAGACGGTTTATACACATTGGATGCCAAAAGGCAATATCTATCGTGACGATGGCCAGATAGACTATGCAAAAGTAGTCGATGAAATGGTAAACGATGAAGTCCGGTTTCAGTTTGTAAGCGACTGGATCAATGGTATCAAAGAACCGTGTATCGTGCTTGCTAACCGCGTGGAGTACCTGAAACGGCTGTGTGGATGCTTCAATGGTAAAGCGGTGTGCTTATCCGGTCAAGGCCAAAGCAAGAAGGTAAAGGAAGAACGCAAGGCGGCACTTACGGCATTGAATAACGGTGAGATTGATTGTGTGTTTGCCAGTTACCAACTTGCGAAAGAAGGTTTGGATGTACCGTGTCTGCGCTATGTAGTATTTGCAACACCGGAACACGATAGTACCACGGTTATTCAATCGGCAGGGCGTGTAGGACGTAAAGCAGAGGGTAAAGAGTACGGCATTGTGATTGATTTTGTGGATGCGTTCAGTATGTATCAGAATTGGTACAAGCAGAGACTAAAGTTTTACAGAGAGATCAAAGCGGAGGTGTGAAGTATGGCAGAAGAAATTGATTTGCAGATGCACAACTGCATGACGGTTATCTGGGCGGCATACAGAACCGGTAATGTAGAAAAGTTTAATAAGACGTTCGCTGACCTTTATGCGAAGTACCAGGATGAAACGGTACAGCAGTTCATCAAAGGTATGGGATGGGGGTTAGCAGCGGCGATCAATAAGAAGGAAGGTAAGATATGAAGTCAAGATCAGATTTTACGGCGAAGGAATTAAGAGACTGGCAGCAAGGCCGTGATGAAGCGTGTTTGTCGTATAACGTGATAAAGTTCCGTCTGTGGTATGCAAAGTGGATGCAAAAGGGAATGTACTTTAAGCCGCTTCCGGTAGACGACAAGGTAATTGAGATCACGATGCGTAAGATGGTCTACAATCTGAAATTCGCCACTGCAGAACAAAAGGAAGAAGCGAAGGCGTGGCTGTTAGAGCATGGGTGTGATACGAGGATAAACTGATATGAATAAATACCAGATAGCAAAAAGAGAAAAGGGGTTATGCCTGACTTGTGACGATCCGGCAGTACCAGGAAAATCACGGTGCAAGAAGTGTTTGGAGCTGGCAAAAGTAAAACAGCGGATGTACTACCAAAACAAGGTAGAAAACGATCCGGAGTTCTTGAAGAAGCGGAATGAATACTTCAAGCAGTGGTGCAAGAAAAACCCCGATAAGGTAGCAGTGTATAAAGAGCGTAAGTCTGAATATAACAGACGGTATGAATGGAGTGGGGTGTTAGATGGTTAAGGTGATATTTATAATAGTCGCATTTATCTGTTTTACTGCAGCAGTCCATATAGCGTATGAAGAAGGCTACGGAAACGGATATATAGACGGTATGCGCAAGTATGAAGAAATGCGCAGGAAGGAAGAAGAATGGCCGGATATAAAGTGATAACAGAAAAGAAAATACCGCCGCGAAGGATAACGTGTCCGGTGTGTGGTTTCCGGTTTTACCCGACAAGACGTGAGACGAAACTGTTTTATGACTTTGGGTGGTTCGATATTTTCTGCTATTGCGGCTGCCATTACAAAGTATTGAACAAAGGGTTATATAGCATAATAAGGAAGGTGAGCGTAGATGGATAAATATTTGGAACTGTACCGGAATGATAGCCGCTTTCAGCGCTATGTGGATGCGTGTGTGAAGGAAGAAAAGAAGTCGCTAGAAGAGGTGTTGGCAATGCGTGTGATACAGAACGTGGGAGACTATTACATTGCTAATCCACCAAAGGAAGAAGCGCCGACAGTAGCAAAAATGAAGAGTGGAGGATGCTGATATGGCTAAAGGCGGGTATTACAACAACTACAAGGCATTTGAGAGAACAAGAGAGGGCGCTCTTGGAAAAGGATATATCAGTTATGTGGCTCCGCACCTTTACTCCGCATTTTGCCTAGTCCTTTATGACAAGTACGGATGGGACGAAGATCAGATAGCAGAATGTATTCTAGCGGCAGACGAATTATGGGATCGTGCTGGAAGAGAGGGATGGGATATCAAAGAGAACTGCTATGAGTGTACGGGAATAGACGTAAGCCATTTCCGTGATAAGGGCGAAATCATTATAGATGATAAGTACAAGGCTATGACAATGGCACAGAGAGCAGAACGTGTACGTAGGGAGAGAATGCAGAATGACTTGTAAAGATTGCAGTAGATTTAAGTCCGGCAGATGTGCAATGAGTGACGAGGACAACGATGTATGCTCTAACTTCATCGAAAAATCGCCGACAAGGGAGAACTACGAAACGCTATACGATGCGCTTACAAAGGAAATGGGCGAACAGGCAAGGATAATCAGAATGCAAGCACAACGGCTGGAAGCTATTAAGAAATATATAGCGGAATTACGG
>Ga0310690_10005512_pt1 | contig 17116 bp, 12 predicted proteins | sample AusTroGonzalo_MG_2_FD_207661 | JGI IMG/M metagenome (GOLD analysis project Ga0310690, IMG submission 207661) | Bovine rumen microbial communities from tropical cattle in Woodstock, Queensland, Australia - Gonzalo_04 (v2) (version 2) | ecosystem: Host-associated > Mammals > Digestive system >...
ATTTTGAACTAAATTGAAAAAATTTCAATTATTTTATTGCTTTTAATTTTTAAAATTTATTAAAAAATCAATGATTTTTAATTGATTTTTATCTCTGTATTTAATATAATTGCAAAGATTATAGAAGTATAGCATTATAATAGGAAAATATATAATTATGAAAAAATTTTTATTAAGTATATTATTGATATTTATTACAACTTCTTTGTTTGCTGCCGAAGGGTTTAAAATAAAAACCGTTATTATAGAAGGTATAAAAAATGTTAAACCTAAATCTGTAATATCTGAAATAAAAACAAAGAAAGGTAAGGTTTACAGTGAATCCGTAGCAAGAGAAGATATCAGAAGAATTCTATCTATAGGTTCTTTTGATAATGCGGAATATTATGTCGACAGCCAAAACAGAACGGTTAGGTTTGTTGTATCGGAAAAGCCGTATATCGCAAAAATTGTTTTTAAAGGTAATAAAGAATTTTCAAACGGTAAATTAAAAAGCGAATCCACCGTAAAAGAAAAAGGTTTTTTTGATAAAGCTGAACTTGAAGAAACAAAAAGAAAACTTTATGAACTTTATGCCGATAAAGGTTATGCCGATTGTCAAATAGAAGCATACCCTACAACCGATGTTGATGCCAACAAAATGACAATTTCTTTTTTAATTACAGAGAACAAAAAAGTTTTAATAGGCGATTTGTACATTGAAGGCTGCCAGGCTTTTAAAGTTAAAAAAGTTAAAAAATTGGCAAAAACAAAAAAGAAAAAAGTTTTTAAAATGGAAACTTTAAAAAATGATATGCTTGAAATTACAAAGTTTTATAAGAATCGCGGTTTTATGGATTTTTCAATGGAAGAACCGGAAATATCTTATAACGAAGAAAGAACACAGATGTTCATTACTTTGGTGCTTAATGAAGGACAAAAATATTTGATAGGTGATATTTCTTTTAGAGGAAATTTAGTTATTGGTGATGAACAGATAAAAAAGTATAGTACTTTAAAAAAAGATGATATTTTCAGCCAGGAAAAAGTATCCGAAACTTTAGCTCAAATTTATGACGATTATTCAAATAAGGGTTATTTGCAGGCATATATAGCTCCTAACTTTACTAAAAGTTCCGATAATGTTTCGTCGGAAGAGGAAGAAAATTCTCCCGTTACCGATGACGATTTTCCTAAAACCGTAAGTTCCGTAAATGCCGAGCAGGAAGCTTATGTCGATATAACTTATGAAATTCAGGAAAATAATCAGGTTTTTGTAGGTAATATAGATATTGAAGGGTTAACTTCTACAAAAGATAATACTATAAGAAGAGAAATACTTCTTAAACCCGGTGATGTTTTGTCGTCGGGAAAAGTTAGAAGAAGTATGGAAAAAATTTACAATTTAGGTTTTATAGACGGAGCAGAACCAAATATTATTCCTACAAATTCTCCTGATGTTATGGATTTGTCTTTTGCAATTGCAGAAGGAAAACCCGGTATGATAACTGCCGGTGCAGGTTATTCTTCCGTGGATAAATTTGTAGGTTCTGTTCAGTTACAGCACATGAATTTATTCGGTAAAGCACAAAGATTGAATTTGTTATGGGAGTTCGGTGCAAGAAGAAGAAATTATGAAATAGATTGGACGGAACCTTGGTTTTTAAATAAAAGAATGAGTTTAGGTGTTTCTTTATATGACATAGAAAGGTTAAGAGATTATAATTATACTACAGATGCTTACAGAGAAGGCAGGCTTGGAGGTTCCGTTAAAATAGGTCCGAGAATTACCGATAATTTGTCGTTGCTGTTCGGTTATACTTACGAACATGTTACATTGTTTGATATAAAAGATTCCGAACTTGAACAATCGATTTTAAATGACCCGGATTTGGCAAAAGACAGGACATCAAGTGTATTGGCACAAATAACTTACGATACAAGGGATTATGTTTTTGATCCGTCAAGAGGTGCAAAATATACTTACGGAATATCTGTTGCCGGCGGACCTTTCGGCGGTAATGTTAATTATGTAAGAAATTCAATAAGGGCTGCATGGTTCTTCCCGACATTTTGGAAATTTGTATTTTCAATAAATGTAAATCTCGGTTGGATAGAAAGTTATGGTGCTTCATCGGATGTCCCGTTATATGAAAAATATTATATTGGTGGTGCAGATACCGTTAGAGGTTATAAATATAGAACCGAAGTCGGTCCTTATGATGGCGGTAAAGTAATGTCGGTAGTTAATTTTGAGTACAAATTTCCTATAGTTCAGGAAAATAAAAAGACAGTTTTACAGGGTGCATTCTTCTATGATATCGGTGGAACATGGAAAACTGCCGATACGGTACATTTGAGTTTCGGAACGGATAACCCGACTAACAACGAATATTATTTAAAATCCGGTGTGGGGTTTGGTATAAGATTTGCAACACCTGTGTTCCCATTAAGGCTTGATTGGGGTTATGGTTTAAACCACAAACCCGGTGAAGATTTACAGCAGTTCTACTTCACCATAGGAAATGTTTTTTAGTTTGTGGTTTATTAGATTATAAGGTTATAGGTTATTTAGTTCAATAATTATTGTAGTTATAACCCAATAACCTATAGTTTTAAGTTGTTGTTTTGTCGTGTCATTCTGAACTTGATTCAGAATCTATTAATGAGTAATGGTTCTTTGTTCGTGGTTGATAGATGTTTTAAACTATAAGCTCTAAACTAAAATTTGCGAAGCAAATTTTTTAAGAGGTACCAAATGGAATTTACATTAAAACAAATTGCGGAAATCGTCGGCGGGAAAATTTTAGGAAATGAAAATTTGTCGGTTGTATCAATAAATACATTACAGGATGCAACTGAAAACGAATTATCTTTTTTCGGAAATCCAAAATATGAACATTTTATAAAGGATACAAAAGCTGCGGCAATACTTGCTCCTGAAAGTATGGATTTTAATAACTATAAAGATAAAACTTTTATAGCCGTAAAAGACCCGCAAGTTGCTTACGGGAAAATTTTAAATATATTAAATGACATAAAACTTTCCAAAATAAAAGTTTTTATAAGTCCAAAGGCTACAATTGAAGAAACCGTTCAGCTCGGTAAAAATGTTTCGATAGGACATAATGTAGTTATAGAAGAAAATACTACAATAGGCGATAACACGAAAATTATGGCAAATGTTTTTATCGGACAAAATGTTAGAATAGGTAAAAATTGTTTAATATATCCCAATGTTACGATAAGGGAAGATACAATTATCGGTGACGATTGTATTTTAAACCCCGGAGTAGTTTTGGGTGGTGACGGTTTCGGCTTTGTTTCGGAAGGCGAAAAGGTAATAAAAAAGCCTCAATTAGGTTATGTTGAAATAGGGAACAATGTTGAAATAGGTGCAAATACAACGGTTGACAGGGCAGCTTTGCCGTCAAGTAAAACATACATAGGTGATAATACAAAAATTGATAACCTTGTAATGATTGCACATAATGTTCATATAGGTAAAAATTCAACCATAGTTGCTCAGGTAGGTATTGCAGGTTCGACCACAATAGGTAACCATGTTACTTTGGCAGGGCAGGTCGGTATTGTCGGACATGTAAAAATAAGTGATAATGTTATTATAGGTGCACAGGCAGGTGTAACAAACGATATTGCACCGAACCAAGTTGTTTCGGGTGAACCTTTGCAACCTTACAGAAGATATTTGCAAACTAAAGCAATAATAAAAAAATTACCTGAAATATATGCAACAGTAAAAGATCTGGAAAAGAAAATTAACAAGAAAGAGGATTAGGAGTTTATGGCAAAGCAGACTACAATTGCAAACGAAGTTGTTTTGGAAGGAGTCGGGTTACATACGGGCAACAAAAGCAAAATAGTTTTTAAACCTGCACCTGCAGATTACGGAATACATTTTGTCAGGGTTGATTTGGAAAATAAACCCGATATAAAAGCCGATTGGCAACATTTGTCAGGCGATGTTGCAATAAGAGGAACCATAATAGAAAAAGACGGTGTAAAAATTTATACCATAGAACATATTTTAGCATCATGCTCGGCATTGCAAATAGATAATGTTATTATTGAAATAAATAACAGCGAACCGCCTATTCTTGACGGAAGTGCAAAAAAAATAACAGAAGAATTATTAAAAGCAGGTGTTAAAGAACTTGAAGCCGAAAGAACATATTACGGTTTAAAAGAGCCTGTTTCTTTTACAAACGGGCAAACCGAAATTACCGCATATCCGTCGGATAATTTTGAAATAGAATGTACTATCGGTTTTGACCATCCGTTTTTGTCACATCAGGAAGGTAAATTTACAATAACAAAGGAAAATTTTTTAAACGAACTTGCTTTTGCAAGAACATTTTGTTTTGATTACGAAATAGAAGCATTGCAGGCAAACGGTTTGGCAAAAGGCGGCAGTTTGGAAAATGCAATAGTTATAGGTCCTACCGGAATTCATAATAAAGAGCCGTTAAAATTTAACGATGAGTTTGTCCGTCATAAAACTTTGGATTTAATCGGTGATTTATATTTACTCGGCAAACAATTAAAAGCAAGAATAGTTGCAAAAAAACCGGGACATAAAAATAACGGGCTTTTCGTTAAAGAGTTTATAAAAAAAGCAATAATAATTTCAGATAAAAAACAAGAGGTAACACAAACTATGGAAGGTGAAGAAAGATTAATAGAAAGTGAACAAATTCAAAAAATAATTCCGCACAGATACCCGATACTTATGGTGGATAAAGTAAAATTGACAAGTGATCCTAATTTTGCAATAGGTTATAAAGCCGTTAGCGGTAACGAACCGTTTTTTCAGGGACATTTCCCCGGCAAACCTATAATGCCCGGTGTTTTAATAGTTGAAGCGATGGCACAGACGGCATGTGTTTTGTTTTTATCAAGGCCGAATATGACAAATTGCCTTGCATATTTTATGGGAATAGATAATGTTCGTTTCAGAAGAACCGTTCTTCCCGGTGACCTTTTGGAACTGAAAATAGAAGTTTTACATAGCAGCGGTAAAAAAGGTAAAGTTAAAGGTATGGCTTATGTCAACGGTAAGCTTACTACGGAAGCCGAATTTATGTTTATAATAATGAAAAAGGAGTCTTAAAATGATACACCCGACAGCTGTTATAGACAGTTCTGCAGTTATAGGACAAAATGTTGAAATAGGTCCTTATTCGGTTATAGGTAAAGATGTATCAATAGGCGACGGGACAATAATAAATTCCGGTGTTGTTATTGAATATGCAGATATAGGTAAAAATTGTAAATTGTTCAGCCACAGTGTAGTTGGAACTGCTCCTCAGGATTTAAAATATGCAGGTGAAAAAACAAAAGCAATTATAGGTGACGGGACAATGATTAGGGAATATGTTACCGTCAACAGAGGAACATCAGCACATGGTGAAACGGTTGTAGGTAAAAATTGTTTACTTATGATGTCAAGCCATATAGCACATGATTGTATAGTCGGTAACAATGTAATTATTGCAAACTGTGTCGCAATAGCCGGGCATGTTGAAATAGGTGATAATGTTGTTATAGGCGGGCTTGCCGCAGTTCATCAATTTACAAGAGTAGGTAAAAGTTCCATTATAGGCGGTGGTGCGATGGTTGTTATGGATGTTATACCTTTTGCTCAGGTTCAAGGTGATAGGGCAAAACTTGTCGGGCTTAACTTAATCGGTTTAAAAAGAAGGCAAACTCCGCACGAAGATATTGAAGCAATAAGGCATGCATACAAAATTTTATTTATGTCAAAATTAACATTGGAACAGGCACTTGAAAGATTGGAAGACGAATTTAAAAATTCCGCACCTGTTTGTGACATAGTTAATTTTATAAAAAAATCTCAAAGAGGAATTGCAAGGCCAAGATGAGCAACATAGGAATAATTGCGGGCAACGGTAGGTTTCCTTTTCTTGTTGCCGAAGAAATAAAAAAACAGAATCAACCTTTTGTCGTTATAGCATTAAAAGAAGAAGCCGACAAAGACATTGAAACCGTTTGCGATAAAGTTTATTGGACGTCAATAGGTAAATTACAAAAAATTATAGATATATTTAAAGAAAATGATGTTAAAACCGCCCTTATGGTAGGGCAGGTTAAACATGCAAAAATATATTCGGCAATCACAATGGATTTTAGGGCGATGAAGTTAATGGGCTCTTTAATAAATAAAAAAACAGATACCATACTCGGTTCTGTCGTTAAGGAATTTGAAAAAGACGGAATAAGCTTTTTACCGTCGCATATATATTTAAAACATTTACTTGCACAAAAAGGTTTGATAGCGGGTAAAAAATTAAATTCCGCCGAAACAAAAGATGTAGAGTTCGGCTTTAAAATTGCAAAAGGCATTGCAAGTTTTGATATAGGTCAAACTGTTGTTGTAAAAGATAAATCCGTATTGGCCGTTGAGTCCATTGAAGGAACTGATGAATGTATAAAAAGGGCTTACGGTTTAGGCGGGGAAAATGCAATAGTCGTTAAAGTTGCAAAACCCAACCAAGATTTTCGTTTTGATGTTCCCGTTATAGGAACAAGAACAATTAACACGTTAAAAGAAAATAAAATAAGGGCTATGGCAATTGAAGCCGGTTCCACTTTAATTTTAGATAAAGACGAAGTTATAAAAAAAGCAAAAGCCCTTGACGTAACAATTTTAGCAGTATAAGTCGTTTATAGGTTTGTGATGTTTGGAAATATCGTGGCATTTGTCATTTCTATACATCAATACTTCCATTCATCCATACCTCAAAATTTACATAGTAAATTTTAGTAGTATCGTTGTTGCCGTTTTTGAGGTTGTTTCCATACATCAATACATCTATACTTCTATACCTCAAAAATTGCAAAGCAATTTTTTTGGAGGTAAAATGATTCCGTTAGTAAAACCGATTTTTAGTAAGAAAGAAAAACAATTAATAAATCAAGTAATAGATTCCGGTATAGTTGCAAGCGGTAAATATGTCGAAGAATTTGAAAAAAAATTTACAAAACTTTCAAATGCAAAATACGGAACGGTTTGTTCAAGCGGAACAACCGCACTTCACACCGCACTTCTTGCATGCGGTATTAAACCGGGCGATAAAGTTATAACTACTCCGTTTACTTTTATTGCAACGGCAAATTCAATTTTATATTGCGGTGCAAAACCTTTGTTTGCCGATATTGACGAGAAAACTTTTAATATTGACACTAAATCAGTTGAAAAAATATTGGAAAAAGAAAAAAATATAAAAGCGGTTATTTGTGTTCATTTATACGGTTTGCCGTGCGATATGGGTGAACTTTTAAAATTAAAAAAGAAACATAAATTTATTTTGATTGAAGATTGCTGTCAGGCACATTTGGCAAAATATAAAAATAAAACGGTAGGCTCAATAGGCGATGCAGGTTGTTTTTCTTTTTACGCTACAAAAAATATGACTACCGGTGAAGGCGGTGCCGTTTTAACAAACAATTCCAAAACGGATGCACTTTCAAAAAAAGTTATTAATCACGGAAGAATGTCTCATTACGGACACGATATGCTCGGCTACAATTTCAGACTTACAAATGTTGCTGCAGCTATGGGCCTTGCACAATGTGAACAGATACAAAAATGGACAAAACAAAGAATAGCAAATGCTAAAAAACTTTCCGACGGTTTAAAAAATATTGATTTTATCGAAACACCGTTTGTCCCGAAAGATTATACTCATGTTTATCATCAATATACAGTTAGAATAAAAGACGGTTTAAGAGATAAATTTATGAAATATTTAAAAGATAACGGGATAGGTTGCGGAATACATTATCCGGAAGTTGTTTATAAACAACCGTTATATCAAAAGTTAGGATATAAAAAAGGTTTGTGCCCTGTTGCGGAACAAGCCGTTAAAGAAGTTATTTCTTTGCCGGTTCATCCGTCGCTTAGTGCTAAAGATATCAATACAATAATTAAAGTAATAAAAGGTTTTAAAAAATGAGTAAAATAAAAATTGCAGTTATCGGTGTAGGTTCATTAGGTCAACATCATGCAAGAATTTTGTCGACACATGAAAATGCCGAACTTGTAGCCGTTGTCGATGCGGATGTTAAAAGAGGCGAAACTATTGCAAAAAAATGTAATACCGTTAATGTTACAGATGTAAAAGATGTTATCGGTAAAATTCAGGCAGCGGTAATTTCCGTTCCTACTCCGTATCATTACGATATTGCAAAACAACTTTTACAAAACGGAATACATTGTTTGGTTGAAAAACCTTTTACCGAAACGGTTGAACAATCAACAGAACTTATAAGAATAGCAAGAGACAAAAATCTTGTTTTGCAGGTAGGGCATGTTGAAAGGTTTAATCCCGCAATTATTGCCGCATATCCTTATGTTACGGAACCGAAATTTATTGAAGTAAACAGGTTAGGCCCTTACGACCCCAGAACCGCACACATAGGTGTTGTTCTTGATTTAATGATACACGATTTGGATATGCTTTTAAATTTTGTTAAAAGTAAAGTTGTAAGTTTTGAAGCACACGGAGCAAAAATTCTTTCCGAGCATGAAGATATTGCAAAAGTCAGAATAAAATTTGCAAACGGTTGTGTGGCGGATGTTTCAACAAGCAGGGTAACAATAGATAAATACAGAAGAATAAGAATATTTCAAAAAGACAGTTATGTTTCCGTCGATTATGCAGGTAAAAGTTTAAAAATATATAAGAAAAAGCCCGATGTTGCCGTCGTTAAAAGTTTATCGGATATTGAAATAATAAAACCGAAAGTTCAAAACGGAGAACCGTTAGCTTACGAATTGAGCCATTTTTTAAAATGTGTAATTGAAGGTAAAAAACCTTTGGTATCGGGTGAACAAGGCAGAGATGCTTTGGAACTTGCACACGATATATTACACTATATGCAATACTAACAAATTGCTTTACAATTTTATGTTAAAGATAAGATTATTATAATGAAATTTTTTACATTGCTCCTATATTGAGTTTCTAAAAATTTTGTTTTAAACTTAATAAGTGCAGTTTTAAATAGTTATTAAGTTTTTTATTTGAAAAAATAAAAATAGTATTAATTAAATAAAAAATCATAATAATCATAATAAAATATTCAATAATTTTTTCCTGTTGAAGTTTTGTAAAATATCCGTTATACTATAAACTATTAGTTTTAATCTATAAAAGTAATTAATGTCGTTAAATTATAAGTTTATCAGCCGAAACTATGTAGGATTTGGCTCAGCTAAAAAATTGCAAAATCGACTTTTTTGCATAGCAAAATTAAATTGTATATAATATTATATTCACATAACTAATTTGGAGTATTTAAAAATGTTAAAACAAACCTTTTTATATCAAAAACATAAACAGGCAGGTGCAAAATTTACCGAATTCGGCGGTTGGGATATGCCTGTTCAGTACACTTCAATTATAGCAGAACATAATGCAGTTAGAAATTCCGTCGGAATTTTTGATACATCGCATATGGGTACTTTTATTGTTTCAGGAACTAATGCCGGTAAATTTTTGGATTATGTTACAATTTCAGATATGGTAAATTTACCGTTACATAAAGCAAGGTATTCCATGTTGCTTAATGAAACGGGTGGCATAAAAGACGATATTATAGTTTATAAATTTGAAAATTATTATATGATGGTTGTAAATGCCGGTAATTTAGATAAAGATTTTAAATGGTTAAACGATAAGAAAATTGATAATGTTGAAATTAAAAAAATAAGTAAAGAAATTTCAATGATTGCGGTTCAAGGTCCTAAAGCTGTTGAAATAATAAAACAACTTACCGATGAGGATATTTCTTCAATGAAATATTTTACGGCAAAAGATGTTAATTTTATCGGGCAAACTGCAAATTTTTCAAAAATTGCAAGAACAGGTTATACCGGTGAAGACGGTTTTGAAATTTTAATTTCAAACGGTTCTGCAGAATATATTTGGTCAAAATTAATTGAACTCGGTGCAACACCTTGCGGATTAGGTTGCAGGGATACTCTCCGTTTGGAAGCCTGTATGCCTCTTCACGGACACGAAATTTCGGAAAACATTAACCCGATAGATGCAGGTTTTATCAAAACAATTTTTTGGAACAAAAATTTTATAGGAAAAACAGCAATAGAAAAATTTAAAGAAAAACCTTCAAAAAAATCAATAGCAATTATATGTAAAAAAGGTATAGCAAGGGCAGGTGATGAAGTTTATTGTGATGATAAAAAAGTCGGTTATGTTACAAGCGGTTCTTTTTCTCCTACTTTTAAAAAAGCAATAGCAATGGCTTTGATTGATTATAATACCGATATAAATTCAAAAATAAAAGTAAAAGTTCATAATAATTTAAGAGATGTTGAAGTAGTTCAAAAACCTTTTTATAAGAGGACTAAATTGTAATGAAAAAATTTTTTGCTTTATTTGTGTTGTTTATGTTTCCGGTTGTTTTATTTGCCGAACAGTTGGTAGAAATATCAATAGAAGTAACCGAAATTAACAACAATAAAGCAAAAGAGTTCGGTATAAAATGGGTAGATGAAATTTCCGCAGGAGAATTATTTATTCAAGCCGAAGGTGCAAATTCAATTTACCCGTCACTTGTTGATTTTAACGAATGGGTCCGCTACACTCCTTTAAGTGCAACATTAAAATTATTACAGGAAAACGGTTCTGCACAAGTTTTATCAAATCCTAAACTTGTTACAAAATCAGGCTCAAAAGCAAGGTTTTTAGTCGGTGGGGAATTTCCTATTTCCGTATCAGGTGTTTCCGGCGGTAATGTTGAATGGAAAGAGTATGGAATAATAACCGAAATAGTTCCTAAAATTTTACCGGATAAAAGAATAGATTTGGTAATAGAAGCGGAACTTTCAAGGCTTGATTGGGCAAATGCCGTGCAAGGTTATCCTAATATTGCAAAACGGCAAGCATATTCGAATGTGGTTTTAAAAAATCAACAAACAATAGTTATTGCAGGTTTAATAGAAAATTATAAAGATAAAAAAACATCAGGTGTTCCTTTGTTATCGGATATTCCTCTTTTGGGAACTTTATTTAAAAATACAAAAACGATAGAAAATAAAACTAATGTTTTAATTTTTGTAACTCCCAAAATCATAGACCAATGAAAAAAATAAAAAATTTATTAACCACTTTCTTCCAATCATCCAATCATCCAACCTTCAAATCTTCTGTCGTTTGTATCGGGAAACTATCAAAAATAAAAACTCCTATTTACTTCCAATCTTCTAATCTTCCAATCTTTAAATCTTCCAATTCTGGTCAGTCAACGGTTGAATTTGTTTTGTTTATTTTGCTTGTAATTTCCGTAAGTTTCGGTATGTTAAAAATCTTCGCAGTTTCATGGAAACATAAATTTGAATTTTTATCCTTATCAAAGGAAATCCTAAATGCCCTTTTTTAAAAATTTTTTCTTTCAATCTTCAGCTTTTTCGTCATTACGAACTTTTTTTTCTGTCATTTCGAGCGAAGTGCATTGTTGGATGTGCAATCTCGCTGTTAAACTAAAAAATAAAAATTCCTATTTTCTTCCAATCTTCCAATCTTCTAATCTTCAAATCTTCAGCCGTTCGTCGTCATTGCGAGCGAATGCGAAGCAATCTATTGTCGTTCGTCATTTAAACTCTAAACCCTCAGCTCTAAGCTCTAAGCCAAAAATTGCAAAGCAATTTTTGGCTGTTGTCGTTTGTCGTTTCCATACATCCAGCCTTCCATACATCCATACCTCAAATAAAGGTCAAACCTTAATAGAAGGTTTAATAGTCTGTATGTTAGTTACAGCCTTGATGTTCGGTTTAATTCAAGTTTGCGTACTTGTTGTTAACGATATGTTATATAATGAAGTAAGTTTTTCCGCAACAAGGGCAGTTACCGTTACAAAAGAAAAAGATATTCAAAGCTTTTCCAAAAAAACAGTCAATAAACTTTTAATAACATCAGGTTTAACATCCGGTTTGTTATTTGCAGATATTGAACAGGATAGCCGTGACAGTGACGAAGAAAAATCAAAAACTACAAATTGGGAAGGAACAATTTTAGGTGAAAATATTGTTGATCATAACGGAACAAATATAAAAAAATATAATGTAAAAGTTACTTATAAAACAAGATTGATGTTTTATAAATTGTTTGGCGGGAATTTGTTTAGAGAGCAATCCGCACGGACAAGAATGATAAAATCTCCGGATGTAAAATATTATGATAAGGCATATCCCGATGCAAAAAACTTTTCAGATAAAAAATAATAAAGGGCAGGTATTACCTTATTTTATTATATTAACAATGATACTTTTGATAAGTTGGGCAATGATGATAAATATTGCCAAACTTGTCAGAGACAGGATGATACTTCAAAATTCCGTCGATAATACCGTGTTGTCGGTTGCAACTTTACAGGCAAGAACTTTAAATGTTTTAGGTGCAACGAATTATTTGTTGGCAACAATTTTATCAACGGCATCTTATCCTAAAGTTGTAATGTTTCCGTCTTTATCAACGGATAAAATTGCAGGTTCAATGATACCGGGGATATTTTCCGATTACAAATGTTTAGGTAAATCGAATTATTCTTTTACATCAAGAACGGGCGTTCAAAATTTACGTAAGACAGTTAATGCAATTGAAAATATACAAAACTTGATAATAGCAAAATATTTTGCCCAATATTTTCAAATATTAAAAGATATTCCTGCACAGGATTGTTCCGTTATTGTTGTCCCGTCAAGGTTTGTAACTGATTTGAAAAATTTTCAAATGCCTTCTTTTTCAAATCCTGTTGTTTTATTAGGGCTTAAAAGAAACACAAAAGGTATAATTTATTACGAAACAAAAAATTATTGTTTGGATTTGAAATCAAAACATTATCATATTGTAGATTCAAAACAGTATGCAAAAGATAAATATTCATGGTATGTTCAAACCGAAAATTTTTATGACCAAAAATTTATAGCTTATGGTATAAAATTGCCTTCTTCAAAAAGCAATAAAGGTTATCCTTTATTTGCAAATTTAATCGGTATAAAATGGCCTGCTATAACTGCTTATGGTGCAGCTGCAGTTTATAATGTTGCCGGTGCAATGTTTCCTAAAGAAGAAAGTGATAAAACAGGGCTTGATAATATTGTAGCTGTAGGTATGTTACCGATAGTTGCAAAACAATTAAAAGTTTTTTTGGATTTTACGGAACTTGTTGCAAAAATTCCTGTTGCCGGTATTCCTGCAGCTGCTGCACTTGTTGTAAGTGCAACATATTATGCTTATCAAACATACAGTAAAATTGCTGACGGTTTGACTGACGAAACAACACCTGTCCGAATATATAAAAAATCTTACAACGGAGGTTGGGATGCCCACCTTGTTCCAATCAAGAGATTTAGTAATAATTAAAATATAAATTTTTTGAGTGTGTTTTTGCTATAAAAAAAAAAATAAGCTATAATTATATCAGGTGTAGAAGATATTCTTTTTACTTCATTCAATTTATATTTATGTCGTTAGGAGTTTTGTATGAAAAAATTATTAAATTATTTGTTTTTGCCTTTTTTGATTTTATCGTTTTTTATAACTTTATCATTTGCGGGAGCCGGTTTCGAAATGAAAAGTAGTAAAACATTATCAAAGGATACAAGTTATAACAAAAATTCGGAACATGGTATTCGTGTTACAGGAACAAAAGATGTAATTTTAAATTTGAAAAATCACACTTTAAATGTACATAATAACGGGAGCAAATCGAGTCAAAGTTATAGCGGTATTTTTGTAATGGGAAAGAATAATGATGCCGCACATTATTCGGGACATGAATTAACAATTAAAAACGGTACAATTTCATCCAAAGATAACGGTAGGTATGGTATTTCCGGTTTTGGAAATATTACTCTTAATAATGTTCATTTTACGGATAGCGGTTCATATTACGGAGTTGGAATAGGATGTGATGGTGCTTGGTTTTCTGCAGAAAACGGAAGTTATGTAGGCACTTCAATCTTATGGACAGGTTGGGGTGGAAAAATATATTTTAAAAATAGTACGGCTAAAGTCGGTTCCATTGTAATTTCGGATTTGACAGGTGTAAATGTTGAAATAAAACAAGGTTCAACGGTAAAAGTATACAATAAGCTTGATACGGTATATCTAATAGAAAAAAATGGAAAACCTGTAAAGCCGAATCCTAAAGCAGCTATTACCAATTATGGACAAGATAAGGCTATGTTTAATGTAAATAATGCTACTTTATATATTTATAATATTTCAAATGGTAAATCGGCTTTTTATATTCATGGTGCTAAAAATAGGGTTGAGTTTTCAAATAATGCCACGCTAAAATTGCAAGGAAACAGTACTAATAGTGGAACCGGTTTTAATGGATATGGACATGGTGATGGTAATTCAGATGTTGCTATTTCTTATAGTAACTTTAACCTTAATGTTTCTAATTTTTATAGAGGAGTTGATAATTTGAATATAGGTGGAAATTTCAAATCTGTTAATTCTCACGGTAATTCAATAGGAATTGACCTATCTGGTAGCTATGCGATAACTTCAGGAAATATAACAGTTTCAAATAACACAACGGGAATACAAAACGGAAAAATATCCGGTGGCAAGGTCACTGCTAACGGCAATAAAACAGGTATTACCGGTACCGTTATACAAAGCGGAGCAACCGTATATTTAAGCGGTAATACAAAAACAGCTTTAACAAGTGCCAGTATTACAGGAGGATATGTTGAAACAAGTAATCATAAAGGCATAGCCGGTATAGAATCGACAAATATTAGCGGAGGAAATATATGGGCTTATTCTAATGGAACAGGTATTGATTTGACAAATAAAAAAATAAGCGGTAGTGCAACTGTAACGGTAAGTAAAAATTCTACGGGAATAAAAAAAGGTGAAATTGCAAACGGTAATATATATACTTCCAAGAATAATGTCGGTAATACCGGAGTAGGTATATATCAATCCAAAATTTCAGGCGGTAATATATATGCTTATTATAATGGCGGAAGCGGTTTAAACGGAGTAACAATTTCGGGCGGAGCGGTTATTTATTCAGGAAAAAACGGAACAGCTTCCAATACCAAACCTGGTTTTTATGACTGTGATATACAAACCGGAACTTTGTATACATATATAAAAGGTACGACAACAGGAGGAAATACAGGGCATGGTATATCTGCAAGTAAAATAGGAGGTAATGCAAATGTAACAGCTGCATATAATACTGTCAATTCAGGTATAGCACAAAGTACCATAACAATAAATGCTAACGGAAAAATAAATGTACACAATAATGGTACAGGAATAAATGGCGGTAAGATAGAAAATTGCGAAGGTCAAATTAATTCTTATAGTAATTCAGGTACGGGATTATATAAAGTTTATATCGGAGGCGGAAACATAACAGCTCATAATAATACCAAAACAGGTTTGTATGGGGTAACAGTTTCTTCAGGAACTATATATTCATATTTAAACGGGAAAAAACAAGACGGTCAAAGGAAAGATGGCTTTTATGATAGTGATATAAAAGGCGGAACTATTTTTACCTATAATAGTAATAAAGAAGGAAATACAAATAATGGAATCTCTGCAAGTACCATACGGAGTAATGTAAGTGTGACGGCTGCATATAATTATAATTCCGGTATAAATTACAGTTCAATTACTTTAGGAGCAAATGGAGTTATAAACTCAAATAATAATAAATACGGAATAAATCATTCCACAATTACATTAGGAAAAATAAAAGCAAAAAATAATAGTGAATACGGAATATGTTATTCAATAATTAATGGTGGAAATATAGATGTTACTAACAATGCGAAACAAGGGGTGCTCGGTTCAATTATCAATACAGGTGCTTTTATAATGTCTTATAATAATTATGAAACATCAGATTCAAATAACCCGGAAGTTATTACGGTAAACAATGAAATTCAAGAACTTGGAAGTGATGGTAGTTCTACAAATATAGATAATGTATATAAATATACTGCAGTTATAGCTGATGAAGTTAGGATTAATTCTATTTATGCTGTTGAGAAAGGAAAAACAAATAGAATTTATATTGATAGTAATAGTGAGATAATATTTAATTCAACTGCTAAAACGGTGTCTTTAAAAACAAACGGAAGAACGGTAAATATAGAAAGTTATTTAAAAGGAAGTACAAATAACGGTAGTAGCGATGATATTGTAATAGAATTTTCGGATGCAGGGAATACAAAAACAACAAAAATAACAGGTAATGACGAGACGGAATTAAAGGAATTGTCTGTAACAAAAGAAGAATCAAGTTCAATTTTTACTTTCAAATTCGGAGATGTTGTTACCGCCAAAGATTACTTAGATGTTGAAATAACTTCCATCAAAGCTTCATACATTGACCATGGAACAGTTAAGTATATTGATATAGATGAAAATAGTATTTTAAGTATAGAAAATGGAAGTGTTTATTTTGTTGAAAATGATAATGGAACAGAGACTAAAACCAAAATAAATTCCGTATTAACAGGTAAAACAGATAATAAATATGACACGAATTTGGAAATTAATTTGAATACCGGATATATGACGGCAAGTGCTACAATAAATGGAAAAAATGTAACATATCAAGATTTATCGGCAGGTGTTATAGATATAGTAGGTAATGAAAGTGGTTCCGATGGAAGTTTTGAATTTTCTAATACTGTAAATGTTGGAGAAAAAGTTACGATAAATTCAATTTATGCGGTAGAAAAAGTAAACGGGAATAAAAAATATTTAAACGATAACAGTAAAATATTGGCTAAAAATAATGTTAACAATGAAACAAAAATTTATTTGGAGGAAGGAGGAACTCAGATTGAAATAGAATCTATACTTAAGGGAACAATTGAACTTGATGATGATGCTTTGATAAAAATCGACAACGAAGGTGATATTACGGTATCGGCTAATGATAAAGTTTTATATAATGTATCTATAGAAGAACAATATTCTGAAGAGTCGGAAGATGTTACTTTTGTATTAGGAAGCAGTATAACTGCAAGTATAGGTGATAAAGTTACAATAGATTCTATTTATGCGACAGAGAAAGAAAATGAGAGTAA
>Ga0310690_10005514_pt1 | contig 17110 bp, 18 predicted proteins | sample AusTroGonzalo_MG_2_FD_207661 | JGI IMG/M metagenome (GOLD analysis project Ga0310690, IMG submission 207661) | Bovine rumen microbial communities from tropical cattle in Woodstock, Queensland, Australia - Gonzalo_04 (v2) (version 2) | ecosystem: Host-associated > Mammals > Digestive system >...
TTGATAAGGGTATGGGGCATCATCAAGATACCCCACACTCTTATCATTTGACCGAACAGTGAGTGATGGGAGGAATTGAAGGCGAGCGTGTCTAGGCAGAGCGCGATAGCGCGAATGGAAGTCGCCCGTCCGAGGATGACCATTCCAACCGGTGAGCAGTCATTATTATCATATGATACAAATTATCAAATTTTTTTAACAAATATGCATTCAGCTATTCCTTATTCTGATGTGATATGGTATACTGTAGTTACCATACTATAAGGAGCTGATAATGATGAAAATCGCTATGGCAAACGATCACGCAGGTACATCCATGAAATACGAGATCAAGGCATATCTGGAATCTCAAGGTCACACTGTCGTGGACTTCGGTGCTTATGACGAGACCTCATGCGATCTGTCGGACTTTGTCCTTCCGGCGGCGCTGGCTGTTGCAAAGGGTGAATGCGACAGAGGCATCTTTGTTGACGGCGTCGGCTACGGCAGCGCTATGATCGCCAACAAAGTGAACGGCATCTACGCCTGTGTCTGTCAGGATCCTTTCTGTGCCCAGTTGGCGCGCGAGCATAACGACGCGAATGTGCTCTGTCTTGGGGCGAAGATCATCGGCGGTCTCATCGCGCTGGAGAACGTCAAGACCTTCATGAAGGTCGAACCCCTGACCGCAGAGAAGTATGTACGCCGCGTAAAAAAAGTGCAGAAGATCAACGACGAACACTGTGTACCCGTAAAGTAAGCGCGCAAGCGCATCGTCCCGCAACTACATAAGAATTCAATCTGACATTACAGCCGGCAGAGAGCAGTAAAGACGCCCTCTGCCGGTATGATTTGAACCTGTAAATCTGTTGACTTTGCGAAAAATAATGGTATAATATATAAAGAGTTTTTATAAGTCGAAGCAGAAGATACTCCCCTTGCTGCGCATACATTCTTCCCAGCGGCGAGCACAGACTGCAGGCGGCTCATCTTCATCACTTGTTATGATACTAATTTCTAATTAAACACTTTAACATCTATTGCGTTAAATTCCGCATAGCTTCGTTGTCGTCGCGTCGTCGCCCGCTGTACTCGGTAGGTATGCCTTGACCTCGTGTGACGGCTCCTCCTTTCCCCTGTGCGCAGGAGCGCGTTGGGACCACGTAACGGCGCCGGCCTATCGGCGTCCTTCGCCTTGCTCTGCGAAATATTTCGCTAATAGCTTATGAAAGCGTTTTATCATAAATTAGTATGAATCGACACGGAATACTATCTTATAAGAAAGAGTGAAGTATATGACGAAAAAACAGAGCGATAACGCAGCTCCCGAGATCGACCTCATCCCGATACTGAAAGCGCTGGTATCCAGACTGTGGCTGATCATACTGGTCGGCGTGATCGTCGGCGGCGCTGCATTTGCCGGCACCAAGCTGCTGATCAAGCCGAGTTATCGCAGCACTTTCACCGCATATATCAACAACCAGACCATCCAGGAAGGCAAGGACACCCTCACCTATTCGGATATTACCGCTTCACAGCAGTTGACACAGACATATCGCCTGATGATCCAGTCCAGATCCGTCCTGATGTCCGCCGCGAAAGAGATCGACACCCACCTATCCTATACTCAGTTGGCAGCTAAAACATCTATTACTGTCAAGGATGAAACGGAAATCCTGAATGTTTCTGTCGAAGACCAGAGTCCCGAGTTCGCATACAAATATGCAAACGCAATCGCAAAGATCGCGCCGCAGTATATCTCGGACTTTGTCGAAGGCAGCTCTATGAAGATCATCGACTACCCCGTCAAAGCTCAGACGCCCTATGGTCCGAGCTATATCAAATATGCACTGTTCGGATTTGTGATCGGCGCGCTGGTGATCATCATTAAGACGATCGTCGAGTTCTTCATGGATGACAGAGTCAGAAACGAGCAAGAGATCGAAGACCGTTTTGACATCCCGATCCTCGGCGTTATCCCCGATGTCTCTGAGGATAAGAAATCGCCGGGCTACTATGAGTATAAGAAAAAAACGTGATAAGAAGCGAGGACGAGAATGAAAACCTATCAGAGTAAAGTTGTTTTTGACGCAGAGAGAATGCTTCTCTCCGAAAAGTCGCCCTTCTCGATGCGTGAAGCCTATAAAACACTCAGAACGAATGTATTATTCTCCTTGCCCGGTACCGGATGCAAGTGCATCGGCATTGTCTCCGCCAATCGCGGTGACGGAAAGAGTTCGATCGCCTCTAATCTCTCTATCGCGCTGGCACAGATCAACAAGAGAGTCGTACTGATCGACTGCGATATGCGTCTGCCGACCATCTCGCAAAAGTTCAGCGTACGCTCCTCGCCCGGCCTGTCGAATCTTCTGTCCGGAGGTGTGGATGAAATACCGATCGTCCACCATGACGAAAAGGGAGTCGACATCATCCCGGCGGGAAACCTGCCCCCCGACTCCACCACGCTGATCAGCTCCAAGGAAATGCTGAAGCTGGTAGAGAATCTGAAGCGATCCTATGACTATATTGTATTCGATTTTCCGCCGATCAACATTGTATCGGATGCCATGATCATGTCTAATGTCATCGACGGTTATCTGCTGGTCATCCGCCATGAGAACTCCGAATTCCAGATGATCGCCGAAACTATTCGTCAGATCCGCTTTGCCGACGCAAAGCTCATTGGCTTTGTATACAACGGCAAGAGCGAGCAGAAGAAGTATTATAAGAAAGGCCGCTACGGCAGCAAGTATGAGAAGTACGGGTACAGAAAGTACGGCAAGCATTCGCATTACGGCTACTACGGCTACTATGAATAATCCGGAATATCAAAGTGCGGGGAGCATCCGAGGTGCTCCCCGCTGTTGTTTATTTATATCATAATAAACCTTTCGCAATATCAAGAGAGCTGCCCGCACGGACAGCTCTCAACTTATAGAGATATTATGTATTAGATCATTGTTGATCCGTCAGAGGCAGCCGACGGACTGTCCAAGCAACCGTACCGCGGCAGCTTACTGCCCGATCAGGTCAAACGCTAGATCATATCGCATGCGAGTAGCGTCTATCACGCTGAATATGCTGTCGCCGTCATAGTCGCCGACGATAAGCATATACTTCGTGGGCACATACAGCTCTGCGACAATGAGCTGTATACGCGTAGCGTCCAGAATCGAAACGAAACCGTCGCCGTCCACATCACCCATCACTACATCACGGGGAGGCAGAGGCGCGTATTCAAACGACGTTGTCGGAGCTTCGCTCGGCGGCTCTGTCGGCGGCTCCGTCTGCTGTATCACAGGTGCTTCGGAAGCGGACGGCTTATTCACAGTGGTCTTGGTGGTCGGAGCGGCTGTCGGAGGCTGTGTCGGCGCTTGTGTGGGCGGCTGTGTCGCAGGCTGCGTATTTTGCGTTATTGACTTTGCGGCAGTGTCATCGGTGTTATGATACAACAGCTTTGCAAAGTCGGTGACGAACCATCCTTTCTTACCGTTATAATCGGTATAACCCCAGAGATAGCCTTCCGCCTTCTTCGTCTTGGTGACGGTTACATCCACGCCGTAAGGAATACAGCCGAGCGATGGATGGCTTGTCCCTGCGCCGGAGCGCAGGTTCACGCCGTCGTCGGACGTAATGCGGTAGACGTCACCGGTGGAAGCACTGTTCGCAGCGGTCTTGTCCGCAGCGGTATCGGCGCTCTCATAGTCGCCGAGATAGATATAGCCTTGGAATATCCACGACGCATTACCGTTGGAGGGATCGTCAACCGGAGCGGTGGAAAGGTAGAATTCTTCACCGCCGTAAGCAGAGTTGGAGAAGGTGATCGTGTTTTTCTCGATCTTTTCTACGACCGCTACGTGACCAGCGTTGCCGGAAGTATATACCCAGCAGGCGATCGCACCGAGCTTCGGCTTATTACCGTAGGTATATATTGTATTTTCTTTGTTATAATCAAACCACAGATACGCGCTGTAAACGCAAAGGGAAGGCAGCTTCTTCGTGATCTCATAGGCGCGTCCCCATGCATAGCAGGTGCAGTTCGGCATTCCGTAATTGTATTGATAAAAGATATTCTGATCGGAATAATAATACTTATTTGTCTTTGCGGGAGCAGAGAGGCGCGGCTTATAGGTATCGGCGCCGGTTGCGGCGATCTCGGGCTTCTCATCAGCCGCGGACACGGGTTCATCGGCAAGCTCCGCGTCAGGCTCTTCGATCATAGAAAGGGCGTTATCGGTAAACACCGCAGCCGACATCGCGGCTACCGTGCCCGCCAGCAAGCCGAAGACCAGTATGAAAGCTGTCAGCTTACGAAGCAGTTTCATCGCTCACCCTCCCATTATAATAATTCTGTATTGTAATTATAATACTTCTATGCAAGAAATGGAAGCATTATGACAAAACTGTGATACAGGTAACAACTGAAGAAATAAAGCTGTTATTTTACTGTTCAGAATCAGGACGCTCTTCCCCGCTCCTTTGTCACCCGGACATAAGAAAAGCTGCCGCAAGATACGGCAGCTCGAATGTCTCGGTATTTATTGGATCACATCGCGTAGAAAAAGATCGCAAAGAACTGAAGCACACAGCCGATCAGCACAAAGACGTGAAAGGCGCTGTGCATATAGCGCACGCGCTTGCCGACGCCGTAGAGCACCGCGCCGATCGTGAAGGCGATACCGCCGCTGAGCAAGAGGATGAAGCCGGACATGGTCAGCGCCTCCACCGCGTAACGGATCACCGCTACGATACACCAGCCCATGCCGATGTAACAGACCATCGAGATCTTCTCATATCGCTTGAGGTCGATCGCGTTCAGCGTTACCGCTACGGCAGTCAGCGCCCATTCGACGCCGAAGATCGCCCACGCGATCCCCGGATTGATCAGGCGGATGCGGGTCAGCAGAATCGGCGTATAAGTGCCGGCTATCAGAAAATAGATGTCGCAGTGATCGATCACGCGCAGTACACGCTTCGCGCTGCCCGGACGCAGTCCGTGGTAAACGCTGGAAATCGTGAACATGATCATCAGCGCCGCGCCGTAGATCGCACCGGACACCACCGCCCAAGGGTCGCTGTGCAGCGCGCCCATGATGACCAGCAGCGGAATCGAGGCGACTGCGAGAGCGCCGCCGACGATATGGGTCACCATATTGGTGATCTCTTCACCGCGAGTATAGTCAGGCAATTGGATTCTGTGCTTCGGGGCGTTCAAATCCCCCTCAAGCACTCGACCGGCGGCCATAATCAGGCGTCCTCCCGCACGTCGCCGGTAAAGAACAGAGCAACGGTACCGGTACCGGTATGGCAGCCGATGGTAGTACCGATGTCATAGATCGCTACGTCCTTGAGCTTATGGAAACGCTTGAGGATCAGATTCTTCACGAACTGAGCATCCTCAAGGCAGTCGGAGTGCGAGATATAGCACTTGCCGCTGTAGTCAAGCCCATAGTCGGCATGCTGCTGCATCTTATCGACGAGGGTGGTCAGCACCTTCTTCTTGGTGCGCACCTTCGAAATCACAACGAGCTTACCGGCAGGGCTGACGTCCAGAAGAGGACAGATCTCAAAGATGCCGCCCAGCACGCCGCCGACCTTCGACACGCGTCCTCCCTTGACGTAATAGGTCAGGTCGGTGGAGCAGAACCAATGCTGAATATCCCGGCGATGTGCCAGAGCCCATTCATAAACCTCTTCGATGGTGTGACCCTTGTCACGCAGATCGGCGAGAAGGTCCACAAACAGTCCGCTGCCGGACGACGCGCAGAGGGAGTCGACGATGTAGACCTTGCGGTCGGGGAAGTCAGTGCGCAGCATATCGGCCGCGGCATTCGCCGACTGAACGGTATTGGAGATACCCGATGACAGCGTCACATGCAGAATATCCTTATCTTCCTGCAGCAGCTCGCGGAAGTAGTCGACATATTCGCCAACGGATACCTGCGATGTTGAGGTATCAGCGCCCTTGCGGATATGCTGATAGAACTCCCGGATGGTCAGACCGTTCTTATCGCCGTCGAGATATGCCTTGCCGTCGATGACATAGTGAAAGCCGATCGTCCTGATGTCGCGGCGCTCATAATGCGCGTGATCCAGGTCGGTCGTTGTACAGCAACTGATGATATAATTCATAATGATCACTCCTGTTGAGAAATCTTGCTCCCCTTAGTCTGCCTTCCGTATTACCCGTCCGTATGCACAGCACATGACGAGCTTCAGACCTCAGAGCACATGACACAGGCACAGCAACACTGACGGCCTATGTCAACTCTTTTATATCACAATTATACGCAGACAGCAATCTAATTTGCGGTTGCAGCAGTCTACAATGATACGCGCACGTTCTACAGCAAAAAAGAAGTGAGTAGAGCGTTTCAGAGAACACTCTACTCACGGTAGAATATCAGTATTGATGCGGGTTCAGCGATCGGCGCCGTCCTTCGGCGGGCGGTTCTTGATCGAGAAGGCGAGGATGATAATGATCTGCGCCGGAATACCGAGGATAAAGAGCTGCCACCAGTTATTCGCCAGAAAGCTCAGGTATACCGAGCTGATCAGTCCCCAGACGATGCCGGAGATGATATACAGGTTATTCTCTCGGCTGCCCCAGATCGAGTTGAGCACCAGCATCGTGATCAGCGAGACCGGAACTGCATAGACGAACGCCTGCCAAAGCACGATCCCGTAGATCCACAGGATCACGAAGATCAGCACCGCCAGCGCCCAAATGCCCGCCAGCACAGTCATGCTGATGAAGGCGCGGCTGTAGCGATGCACCTTCTTTTGCTCAGGCTGAGGAACGGGATTCTCCTCCCCCTCATGGTCATTGAGCAGCCAGTCTACCGTAACGCCGGAGAGATCGGCAATATGCTTGAGGACATAGACGTCCGGCAGTGACTCGCCGCGCTCCCACTTTGAGACGCTCTTATCGGAATAATTCAGCGCCTCGCCGAGCTGGGTCTGGGTCATGCCGAGGGTGGAACGCAGATATATGATGTTTTTTGCAACGATTTTCTTGAAATCATTCAAAACGATCACCTAAGTTTATTTGATGGTATCAACAGCCTTCGTTCGATGTCGCACTGCGACAAACCGGGCAGGCATTTAGAATGCAGTATCATAACAAAGTATAGGGGTATTATACCATAGCGCATATACAAAATCAAGTGTGAAAGCCATATGAAACCCATCTCAGAAGCATTTGAGCTGTCAAACGATACACAGCTTTGCTGCAGCAATCGCTCGGCAGGCATCATCAGAAAAAGCTGCCGCAGCAGCGACAGCCTTTTGTTCTTAATTCGAAACTAGAATTATAACACTTTTGCAAGGAAGGACTGCAAGCGCTCGGACTGCGGATGATCGAAGATCTCCTCCGGCGTACCTTCCTCAACGATGACACCGCTGTCCATAAAGACGACGCGTGAGCCGACCTCGCGTGCGAATCCCATCTCATGGGTGACGACCACCATCGTCATGCCGTCGCGCGCAAGCTCCTTCATAACGTCCAGCACCTCACCGACCATCTCGGGATCAAGCGCGGACGTCGGCTCATCAAAAAGCATCACATCGGGCTCCATGCACAGCGCACGAACGATGGCGATACGCTGCTTCTGGCCGCCGGAGAGCTGAGAGGGATAGGAATCGGCACGGTCAGCCAGTCCGACGCGCTCCAGCAGACGTCTGGCCTTCGCCTCCGCCTCTTCTTTTGACTGCTTCAGCAGCTTACGCGGACCGAGCGTCATGTTATTCAGCACGGTCATGTGCGGAAACAGATTGAAGTGCTGGAACACCATACCCATCTTCTGGCGGTGCTTATTGATATTGACGTGAGGGGCGGTGATGTTCTGCCCTTCAAAGTAAATGTCGCCGGCAGAAGGCAGCTCAAGAAGATTCAGCGAGCGCAGGTAGGTGGACTTACCCGAACCAGAGGGGCCGATCACAACGATGACCTCTCCCCTCTTGATCTCCATGTCCACGCCGTTGAGCGCATGAATCGTGCCTTCTTTATAATGCTTTTCAAGGCCGACTACACGAATCAGAACCTGATTATCGTTCACTCTTACGCAGCCTCCTCTCAACAATACCGACGATCCATGTCAGAATCATCACGATAGAAAGATAGATCAGCGCCACCGCGATCAGCGGCATAAAGGCACTGAAGGTCGCGCCGCGGATCGCGTTGCCCGCGCGCGTCAGATCGACTACGCCGACATAGCCCGCGACAGAGGTCTCCTTCAACAGGGCGATGAACTCATTGAGCAGGGTGGGAAGTACATTCTTCAGCACCTGCGGAATGATGATGTGATACATCGTCTGGACATAGTTGAAGCCGATCGATCGCCCGGCCTCAAACTGGCCGCGGTCAATAGACATGATACCGCCGCGCAGGATCTCGGCGACATAGGCGCCGGAGTTGATGCCGAAGGCAAGGGTCGCGATCAAAATATCGTTCGTCGACGACGCAAAGATAATGAAATAGATAATCAACAGCTGAACGACAACCGGCGTACCGCGGATGACGGTCAGATACACCTTTGATAAGCCGTTGAAGAACGCGAGGATATAGTAACCGATGCTCTTGTTGTGCATCATATCCTCTTTGTTATTATCATAGGTGGTGCGGATAGCGGCAATGACGATACCGATCGCGATGCCGAGAATCGCAGCGAAGATCGTGATCTTGATCGTGTTGCCGAGACCGATCAGCAGAGAACGCCAACGGTCCTTCTCCACAAAATTCAAGATAAACTGTGACTGTAGGTCTGCGAACCACTCCTGCATGACGCTACCTCCGTAAATAGAATGCTGATACTCCGAGAGTATCAAGGGTTCATAGAATCAACTATACAAATACACAGGGCGGAGTGATCCGCCCTGCGTCGGTGTCGGTGATATGGTATCTCGCCTGAGGATTACTCAGCGGAGATATACTTATCGACGATGCTCTGGACAGTGCCGTCGGCGATCAGCTCGGTGAGAGCCGCGTTGACCTTATCCTTCAGCTCGGTGTTGTCCTTGGAGAAGCAGATCGCGTAATCCTCAACGACATACTCGGTGTCGAGAACCTTGAGACCGGTGGTGGCGGCAACATAGCTCTTGGCGGGCTCGTTGTCGATGATAACCGCGTCAACCTTACCGGAGGACAGAGCGGCAACAGCGTCGTTACCGGTCTGGAACTCGGTAACACGATCAGCGGCAGCGTCGCCGAGGTCATCGGTGATGTAGATGTCGCCGGTGGTGGAGAGCTGTACACCGACCTTATACTCAGCGCCGTCAGCCAGGATGTCGTCGATCGAGGTGATCGGGCTGTCCTCAGCTACGATGATGGACTGGATGCCGGTGGCATAGCTGTCGGAGAAGTCAACGGACTGCTTGCGCTCGTCGGTGACGGTCATGCCGGCCATACCCATGTCATACTTACCGGTCTGAACGCCGGCGATGATGGAATCGAACTCGATGTCGACGATCTGGAGCTCCATGCCGAGCTTCTCGGCGATGGCAGCGGCTACTTCGGCGTCGATACCGACGATGTTCTCACCGTCATAGTACTCATAGGGCGGGAAGTAAGCGTTGGTCGCCATGGTCAGAACAGCCTTCTCGGCGTTATCTGCAACAGCCTCGGTCGCGTCGCTCTGGGTGTTGCCGGAGCAGGCAGCGAGCATCGCAACGGAAGCGATCATCATAACGGCTAACAGTAAAGAAACTAACTTTTTCATGTCATATACCTCTTTCTTTGTATTTTTGACGTTTATTACTATACACCATTACAGGTGAATATTCAAGCGTAAATTTGCATATTTATCGCATTTCATGATTATGAACAACATGATCAAAAAGACGAGGGCAAATTCTGTTAAGATTTACAATCAACTGGATTCTATCTGCGGTTAACATCGTATGTCCGTTTTCGAATCGAACATTATACGACACATAACAGCGCATCGCTTATGCAACAGTATGCAATTATTCATTAATAATATGCATCAAAAGGACGTCAGGAACGACTTGAGGCGGTCGCTCGAGGGATTCTCAAGGATCCGGGGCGTGCCCTGTTCGGCGATCACGCCGCCGTCCATAAAGATCACACGGTCGGACACATCATGCGCAAAAGCCATCTCGTGTGTGACGACGATCATGGTCATATGCTTATCGGCGAGCGACTTGATGACTTTCAGCACCTCGCCGGTCAGCTCGGGATCGAGCGCAGAGGTCGGCTCGTCAAAGCAGAGGATCTCAGGCTTCATCGCCAGTGCGCGGGCGATCGCCACACGCTGCTGCTGTCCGCCGGAGAGCTCACAGGGATAGCTGTTCACCTTATCTTTCAGCCCGACGCTCTCGATCAGCTCGAGCGCATACTGCTCGATCTCTTCTTTTGTGCCCTTGTTCAGCAGGCGCGACGCAAGGGTCACATTATCGAGCACACTGTACTGCGGAAAAAGATTGAAGTTCTGGAACACCAGTCCGAAGTGCAGTCGCTTGAGCCTGAGCTCAGACTCGGAGGGGCGCTTATTGACCGCGGCGTCAAAGATCGTCTCACCGCTCACGATGATCTGACCTTCGTCCGCAAACTCCAGCGAGTTCAGACAGCGCAGGAGGGTCGTCTTACCGGAACCGGAGGAACCGATGATGGACAGCACCTCGCCCTTTTCAAGGGTAAAGTCAATGCCTCTGAGCACATGGTTGCGGCCGAAACTCTTATTGATATTTTTTACTTCCAATATCGCCATAACGCCGCCTCCTTACGCCTTGAAATAGCTGAGCTTCTTCTCGATCCAGCCGAACAGCAGGGTCAGCAGACCGGAGAAGATCAGATAGTACACGCCGGTAAAGAACAGCGGCCAGATAGCGCCGGAGATACCCTGGCTGCCCTTCATGAACGACTGTCCCGCCCAGATGACCTCCTGCAGCGCGATGATGCGCGCGAGGGAAGTATCCTTGACGAGGGTGATGATCTCGTTGGACATCGGAGGGACGATGCGCTTGATCATCTGCAGGAGCGTGATCCTAAAAAAGATCTGACCCTTCGAGAGTCCGAGCACCTGTCCCGCTTCCTGCTGTCCGTGAGGGACGCCCTGAATACCGCCGCGATAAATCTCGGAGAAGTAGCAGGCGTAGTTGATGATGAACGCAACCGCCGAAGCGATGAAGCGGCCGTTCTCTCCCCCGCCCCAGAGCTGTTGCCCGAAGACAAGTCCCGGAAAATAGAAGATGATCAACAGCTGGAGCATCAAAGGCGTACCGCGAATGATCCATACGAGAATCCTGACAACGGCTGACAACGGCTTAAAGCGGCTCATGGAACCGAAAGAGATGATCAGTCCCAGCGGGATCGCACCGAGCAGCGTAACGGCAAACAGCTTCAGCGTCTGCAAAAAGCCGATGTTCAGCGATTGGAAAACAATCGGAAATTGTTCTGCGAAATTTGTCATATAAACCTCATAAAGACAGAGAGCGATAAACGCTCTCTGCCTTTAAACGCAATCGGAAATTAACTTACTTGATCAGAGCAGCCTGAACGCCGTACAGCTCTGCGATCACTTCAGCGGAACCGTCAGCGACAGCAGCGGCAAAGAACTCGTTGAACTTCTCAGCCAGCTCGGAGCCCTTGCGGAAGCCTACGCCGTACTCCTCGGAGTTCAGAGAAGCGGTATAGGTGAGCTGCTCATAACCGGTCCCCTCGCCGACCATAGCGGCAGCCATCAGGGAGTCGATGATCGCGGCGTCGGAAGTGCCGGAAGCAACCTCCATCAGCGCGGTAGCCTGATCCTTGACCTCGGTGTAGGAGAAGCCGTAAGCCTCAGCCTGCTCCTGACCGGCAGAACCGGACTCAACAGCAAACTGCAGATCCTTGCAGCTCTCGGCGTCGGCATACTGATCGGCAACGTCCTTGTTGACGATAACGACCTGCGCGTTGTTGCAGTAAGGTACAGAGGTCTCCATGGAAGCCTTGACCTCATCGGTCAGGGTCATGCCGTTCCAGATGCAGTCAACGGTCTTGCCGTCCAGCTCGAGGATCTTGTTATCCCAGTCGATCTCAACAAACTCTACGTCCAGACCGAGATCAGCAGCGAAAGCCTTAGCCATATCAGCGTCAAAGCCGATCCACTCGCCGTCGGCATCCTGATAGTCCATCGGCTCAAAATCGGTGATACCGACCAGCAGAACGCCCTTATCGGTGACATAAGCGAGATCGGACTCAGCGGTATCGGCGTCAGCGGCGGGAGCCTCGGTCGCGGCGGTGTTGCTGCCGGAGCAAGCGCACAGTAAAGCGCCGACCATCAGCAGAGCCATTAAGAGAGCGATAGTTTTCTTCATTTCAGTTTCCTCCAAATAATTTTGATTCGTTCGGCGACCGCTTTGGAAAACAGCTATCGCCATCTTACGCCAATTTCGGCGTGCAACGTTGTTATTTTACCGTATTAGCGTGCTAAAGTCAATATCCATATTATACAAATATAGTAACCGGCCGCCATAGGATACTGTCGCAATCCACTACAGGATAATCGAAATCTGTCGGTTTTTTCGGGTACAGCATTACGTGCACAAAAAGAAAGCGGCGACCTCAGTCACCGCTTTGTAACGCTGTCAGATTCAGTTTGCCTTGAGCTTCTTCATCGCAATGAAGGCTGCTGCAAGAGCGATCGCCATGAAAGGGATCACCGCGTAGAGCGGGTCACCGGTCTTCGGCGAGGTATTGCTTTCGTTGTTGCCGCCGGGCTTCGAAGCGCCCTTGAAGTACGCGATCGCTCTGATGTCAGTATAGGGGATGATCTTCAGAACTTTCGTCTTCAGGCTGCCCTCAACGATCGTATAATCACAGAGGAGCTCCCAGTTGACGAACTCGGTGTCTACCTCAACCGCAGTCAGGGTAACTACTTCATCGGAACCTACCGGAACCTTCGCCTTATCGGTTGTGGCATAATCCTTACCGGTGGTAACCGCCTCGGTCACGATGTTCAGATAAGCCTCTTCTTTTCTGAAGTGAGCGACAGCCTTAACGTCGGAAGTCGGGAGGATCGTGATGACAGAACCATCAAGAGAACCGTCTACGATCGTATAGGATCCGGAGATAATCCAGCGGGTGAAGAAGCCTTCGCGAGAATTAGCCGTCAGGGTAACGGTCTCGTCAGAGTTCTTCTCAACCTTATAAGAAGTGGTATCGCCGGTAGGTCTGCCGTCATACTCTGCGGTAGAAGTAACCTTATAATACTCCTTGCCGCCGGGACTGAGATCAGCAGAAGCGGCAACTGCCATAGCAAAAATCATAACAACAGCCAGAGCAATGGCAACAAATCTTTTCATTCTTCTCAACTCCAATTAATTATACTTACTCAATGTTAGTTTGATTATACCATTCGGTCGATATGTTTGTCAATAGAAAAAAACAAAAATTCCACGCGTCATATCCTGTCATTTTTTGCCAAATCACAAGACGCACCGCAAAAGCGATGCGTCTGTGTGCCGCTGGCTGCGGCCGATACTGCTGAGAGGCGCTTATGCGTCAGCCAGGGTGATCTGCAGGCGATCGATACTCCTGCCGAACAGGCCTGCGTAGCCGTCCTGTCCGCCTGTGGTTTCGTTATCATACTGCCACGAAAAGTATCCGCCGCCTGCGGGAGCGACACGATACTTCGCTTTCAGATAGCCGAAATCGCTCACGACATTCTGAGGAGTATCATAATAAACTTCGATCGCGTCAATAGGCTTCTTATCGCCGGCATAGCCGTTCTCATGATCCGAGACGTCATACCCCGTGACATACGGGAGCCAGGAGGCACCCTTGACGTGCACACGATACCTGATCTTGCCCTCGGTGACCTTGATCGCCACATCGGTGATCGGAGTCCCCTGTACGCCCGCATACGAGGACAGGTCGTCGACTTCCTTATACCACTTTCCGCCCGCGCGAACGCGATAGAGAACATTCGGTCGCTTTGCGGATGTGGTCGAGCTGCCGCCCGTGGCGGTATACGCCGGTCTGCCGGCGCAGGATACCACTGACAGCGAACGTGTCCGCCGCATGACCTCGCCGTTGGAGGACGATCCGGTATTGCCCTCGATCGTCGTGATCGTTCCGTCGTTATTGACCTTCTCGATGATGCCGATATGGTCGCAGCTGTACGCACCGGGAACATAGTCCGACATATTGTTGCTCCAGTGAAAAATCACAACATCGCCTTTTTTATAGCCGGAAGTCACAATACGCTTGTGGTCGTAGAAAGCTCGCGCCTGAACGCCGCAGTTCGCTGTCTTCAGATACAGCATATCACTCGCACCGGCCTCATGAAAGACCCATTGTACAAAGGTCACACACCAGTCGAAGCCGGAGCCGGATACAACGCCGCCGTAATACCATGTGTTATACTTGCACTTCTTGATGTCCGTCGCCTTGGTGCCGATCTGAGCACGCGCGATGGAAATGATTTTATCGGCTGAAGTAGCCATTAGTCCTCACGTTCCTTTACTTCGGGAAGGCCGCCGACGCTCATAAGCACCGACAGGATAGCGGACAGCAATGCCGCAGACAACACCTGACGCCAGCATACCTCCCCCATCAGAGAGGCAACGCCGATGGTTGCGGCAGCCGTCTGAGCAAAGGTTCTCACAGCGCGTATTACGGCGGCCTTTGTCCAGTTAGATAATTTCAGTTTCATATAACAGACCTCACATTATAATATGATACGATTCGGGAGTCGGTCACTGATTCTGTTCGGTGATCCGATGACCGAGCACTTTCAGCTCACGGCTCACGACAGCGGCGTTTTTCTCCAGCTCATAGGTGCGCTCGACAAGGTTGTTGTGCTTGTCCACCTTCTTCTCGAGCTCCTGCAGGCGGTATTCAAGGATCGCGACCGTCTTGCGGTGCTGGATCGACGCGACGACGATGGACGCGATCGCCGCCGATCCGCCCGAGATCACCGCGGTTATGAGCGGAATCATCAGCTCCATACTCACCACCGCCTACCAAGTAATCTCGACGACATAGCTGCCCTTGCGGACGCCGTAGCTGCCCGAACCTGTCATCATATACAGATGACCCTGCGCGTCGCAGATGATGCGTCCGACATACTGCGTGCTGTCAGAACTGCACACCGCGAGATCAAACGCACCGCCGGAGAAGCTGCCGATCGTTGAGCCTTCGCGATAGACATACTGCTTTGAAGTACTGTTCGCTATTTGACGATAGGGTTCTTTACCCGAGACGTTATATCCTGTCGCTTGAATGATCGTATAAGCTGTCTCGGGGTCAGGGGTGAAGTATACCGCTACCTTGAAGGTGGTATCGGTGTAGTGCGCCGCAATATCCTCCGACGTAAGGATCAGCGCCGTGGTATATGCGCCGTCGGTGTCTTCGGTGATCGTTCCCCCGTATCTGCGGTAATTCGGCAGCGTCACCGTGCTTTCCTGATAAGCAACAGTAATATCACCCTCGCAGTATTTGCCTGCGGTTTTCAGAGTCTTAGAGCCGCTCGCATTCATGCCGGCGATCGTATCGCCGTTATATCCGATCGTAACGCCCATTACTGCACACCTCCGCTGTATACCGGCAGATCGCTCAGCGTCAGGAATCCGTTCGTTCCGAACGCATCGAACACCGCGCTGTAGGTGCTGACGGCAGCCGTCGTGCTGTAGTTGGTTTCGATGTAGGTCAGGATCTCTTCCATACCTTCTGCAGAAGCCCACGGTTCCATAGTCGGTCTGTGCATCATGATCGGATAGAAGCCGGGCGTGGTGACGGTTCTGTCGATATACGCCTTGACATCGGCTACGGTACTTGTGTTTGAAAACTGCTCTCTCCAGATGTTATACTGCGGCTTTGTTCCGACATGGTCGGCATAATCAAAGAAACGCTCACATATCTGCTCTCCGAGCGCAGAGTTCCACGGACAGTCATTCGACAGGATCAAGCCTCTCGGATGATAACCATAGGCTTCGATCATCCGCTTGCCGTCTCTGACGGCCTTGTTATACCAACCTTCATATGTTCCGACATCGGAGGCATGCGCGTTCAGATATACCATAACCTCACCGCCGTCAGCAAGCATCAAATCGAGCGTCTGCTTCACGGTGCGTCCGCCGGGCGACGTCTCTGTATCGTTAGTGAACTCGATAGCCTCGCCGACTGTGGCGGCGCAGAACGGTACGCCGTGGGCATGGAACACGTCATAGAACACATGCAGCCACTTCTGAGACCCGTCGTTGACGAAGCAATAATATGCCTTATCGAACGGCTTCCAGCGGAAGGTAAAGAGAGACTCCAGATTCTTCAGGCGGCGAAGGTTTTCGAGCTGTTCGTCGGCTCTCTCCGATTCCAGCGAGATGATCCTGCTGTTATTCTCCTCGCAGTAGTCAGCCGCCGGCAGGATCCGATACACCTTCCACTGATCCAGCGGCAGGCGTGACATTTTATTATTCAGCCATAAGGTATCAACGCCGGCAGGAACAGTGATCTCCGCGTTGAGATGAACCGCGTCATCTTCATAAATCGCCGACACCTTAACACCGTTCAGCGTATAGAATGCGCCGGGATAGGTACTGTTAGCCGAATAGCAATTGATGATATAGCGCTCACCCGGCGCAACAGGAATACATGCGTGATAGTAGCCGGCTCCATCCGTGCCGTATTTGGTGAGGTTGGTCGCATTGATCAGTCCGAGGATCATAGTAAAGTCGAGCGACCTGTTACCAAAAACGCCGTCATACACGCACTTTGCAGACGGATACTGCGTATCGGTGGACGATGACGACAGGGCTGTCACTTTGTTGGAAGTGTTTTCCTTGCCGGAGATGTCTTGATGCGACGTCAGAAAGCCGCTGTCGTTCGTAAGGTCAGAAGTCTTGGTGGGAACCGTCGGGATGAGGCTGTCGACCTGTGTCTTTGTATACGCGTCAGTGATACCGTATCCTGCGAGCGTAGTTGATGCGTTCGCTTTTGCAGTCAAACCGTCATACACGCACTTTGCGGACGGATACTGCGTATCGGTGGACGATGACGACAGGGATGTGACCTTGTTGGAAGTGTTTTCCTTGCCGGAGACATCAGATTTTTTAGCCAGTTCCGTATGTCCCTCAGACGAAGTATCCTTGATGCTGATGCTGCCTTGGCATCTGTATAACTGACCGGTCGGAA
>Ga0310690_10005518_pt1 | contig 17101 bp, 25 predicted proteins | sample AusTroGonzalo_MG_2_FD_207661 | JGI IMG/M metagenome (GOLD analysis project Ga0310690, IMG submission 207661) | Bovine rumen microbial communities from tropical cattle in Woodstock, Queensland, Australia - Gonzalo_04 (v2) (version 2) | ecosystem: Host-associated > Mammals > Digestive system >...
TTTCTCTTAAGGCCGCCTTTGCGTTTGCTTCTCTCATCTGAGTAAGCTCATTGTCAGGCATCTTTTCAAGCATCTCATGTTCTTTACCCCAAATCATTATCTGCTGATTCCATGCTAATTCGTATATTCTCTGTTCTGTCATTTTTTTGTCCTCCTTATTTGTTGTATTTCCTTGTTTCTGATATAAGTATACACCTATATAATATATATGTCAACACCTATATTGAAAAAAGTTTAAAAATATTTTTAGGCACAAAAAAAGAAGGCAGACACCACATTGGATGCCTGCCCCCTCTGTAAAGGAATAGTATATGAACAGTGAATTAGATTGTTGCCTTGTCAATTGTGGCCCATGTCTGAGGGCCGATAATACCGCTTTCCATGCCATGATCCTGTTGGTAATGGGTAACGGCCTGCTCTGTTTTACTTCCGAACACCCCATCAATCTCGCCAACCTCTTTATATCCGGCACTCTTGAGCAATGTCTGCCAAGCCTTAACAAAATCATTCTTGTCACCTTTTTTTAACACAGGCCTTGCTGTTGATTCTGTTGGCTTGATATCGCCCTGTGCGTATGCGATCCACTGAGCCTCGTTGATGTAAGCCTTGTCCAAGTCAAGGTTGTGGTTGTACCCTTCAAGCCTTCCCTTGGATGAATATTGCAGAATCGCACAATCAGACCATGCACCAAATCCCTTGGTATCTGTCCATGGATTAGATTGGTAGCTTGTCGGCTGCTGATTCTTGTACTGTGCGCACCATAACGGATATGAAGGATTCCACAGTGTCTTATATTGCCGACAGACGGATTTAGACATATAGATGAATGGTAATACCCCTGTGACATCTTTTACATAATTAAGCCAATCCAGTGCATAATATGGACTTGCAAAATTCGGATTCTGCTCACCTTCCCAATCCAAAACAAGGATTGCCTTGCCAATGTAATCATGTACTACATTCAGGAAGTATTCAGCCTCTGCAATTGCTCCACCACCACCTGCATAATGGTAAACACCAATCAGCTTGCCAAGAGTTATTGCTTGCGATATTTGATTCTTAAACTCTGGCGAAGTGTAGCTGACTCCCTGTGTGGCCTTAACGATGACAAAATCACATGGAACCGCAGCGAGATTTATTCCCTTCTGCCATTTTGATATATCAATTCCATTCATGATTTGTCCTCTTTCTTATAGTAATTGTAATTGCTGATGCACAAAATCGTTCCTAAAAAGGTAGCCACAAGAGTAATCGTCTGCGAGATGCTTGTTCCAAGTGCTTCAAAATTCCATATCTTAGACAATCCCACAATTAAACTTGCCAATGCAGGCAAAACAATAATGCAAAGCCACTTCAGCCAGAAGTACAACCCATCATTCAATTTTCCATCTTTCATAGAATCCCTCCTATTCATCATCCTTGGTGCAGAATCCAAACCATTTCAATATCAGGTAAACAATACCGCACCATGCAAATGCCCCAATTAAAGTGAATAATATGCTCATAACGCAATATGCCCCCCAATCATAATTATTCCGTATACCATCAGCAATGCGATGTAATACACAGCAAATAACCCCAATAAAAAAAGAGCCACTCCCAGAATACCTCTCATAAGCCTTACCTCGTAAGAAAATAAGTTATCGCCGCCGACACCAATGCCGTGATGATACATCCCACTAAGGTTTCCCACCGCTTGGCAGGTCGGCCTTCGATCTCTTTTAATCTCAGACCTTGCTCGTTTATCTCTTTAGCGATAGACTCAACATTTGCCGCCAGAACCTTGACCGATGCGACAAGCTCCGAAATCTGTGCCTGCTTCTGTTCGATAAGCTCGATGCGTTTATTCTGCCTTGTATCTTCGGCCTCGATCCTTTTGGCAAATTCTGTGTGTACTTCTAATGTTACAAATTCTCCCATGGGAAATATCTCCTCAAAAATACCCACCGTGGGACACATCGTTGAGAGGTGTGGTGGGTTTATGTATTTCTTAATACCACAGTAATATAGTTGTAAGTCAACGGATTAGCCTGCTTTAAAATCTGCGGATAATTGATGTATAAATCATACGCACAGGCAAAATACTCCCGGACATCATCTAATCCCTGTGCCATCAATGCGTTATTGTATCGCTCCTGTTGCCATATCTGTATGAACTCAGGTCTAAAGCACCACCAATATACCGAATGGCCTGCATTAGATATACAGTGACCGACTTCATGCGTAAGTGTGTATTCATACCCTCGCTTGATGTACATGTCGATGCTCGTTACATATCCACCGTTTACGTTCATAGTGGTGTAGGCATATGTATCATACAGGCTCGGTGATTCCCAAGGGAGCTTGTCTACCACGTTAATTGCGGTGTTCTGATAATACACATTCCACTGTACGTTGCTCGGCTGTTTGCCCCATTCATATAGCAGGCTCGGTGTTATTTCTGCTCTCACAGGCACACTTAACAAAATGATAAATGCGCCTATGAGAGGGAGTAATTTACGTGTTATCATAGCTTTCTTATTCCAAATAGCCTTTTAGGAATTACAAGTGTGTTGTCAACTTCTGTATTTCCGGCATCACCACAACTGATACTTGTGTTTGTGAGTGTGATGGGCCTTGAACTTGCTTTTCCACCGAACAAACTCATGCAAGCATATGCTACGTTTTTCTCAAGTATTACATTCGCCACATGTCCTGTGGAAGTAGTTTTGTTCTGTGTTTCCAATATGTAATAATCATAATTTGGAATAGTCACCGCAACAGCCTGTGATGCAAACGTCTGACTCGGGTCGGGATTTGTCCATAACAGGTCTTTTGTTGTGTTCTCCGTCAACTCCCGATTAGTCATGGCATAAGGTGCATAGGTAGAGTCAATGTCTGTGGCAAGGCGGAGCATAGGATATAACTTTTCGTTAGTCACAGTATTTCCTGCCCTAACAACAAAATATACAGTAAAGGTATGTCCTTCTGTAAATGTTATCTTCTTATCTTCTGTGCCAATTACGTCATACTGTCTTGGTACTGTGCTATCATAAACATAAAATCCTAAAGGTGCGGGAGAAGAAGCTACGTTAGGATTTCCACAATTTATAATGTAGTCTTTCCCATCCCCCGTCATGGTAAAGTATTCATAGTTTCTTGCCTCACTTGCTGTGCCATTCACAGTAACTACACCATTTTCATCTACTGTAAATGTTACATCTGTAATTGTCTTTGAAACATTGGGTAGGAGTAAATTCTTCGCCCCCAACACTACCTGTTCTGAACGGGGGAACATACCCTGTAATGCCGTATATACCGCACCACTTGTAATCGGTTTGGTATCTCCGCTTGTAGGAGTAGTGGATTTTTTAAGCGATATAGCTATATGATAAAATTCATCAGCTGTGGCTTGTTCGTTAAAGTCACCGCTGTCAAAATTAGTGTCAGGTTGCCTGTGATTGATAATATCCTTTATCTGTAACTCATCAACCTCTGACGAATTCCATGCACCCGGATTATGAATAGTAAAAAAGGCATATATCTTACCCTGATATATAACAACATCGCCCTCGGTATATTGCTGACTTGTTGAAAACACAGGATAGATTATGGATAAATCTGCTTTTTCTGATAATGCACTTTCGACATCTGCAAATGTATCAATGTCGGTGCCATCAAGGATCGCTGTCAACTTGCTCTGCGCATCGGCATCGGTCAGATCGTATACTGTATCTGTTGCCTTATTCTTGTATGTTTCCAATTTAGGATTTGGCATTTCTTATCCTCCTTATTAAAAAATAAGCATCGTACCTGAGATGGTTGGTGCTTCTGCCAATCCAAGGTCTGATGCTGATTTATTTCCTGTAAGTGTAGTGCCATTTATCTGCGGCCTGTTGTTTAACTCATTATAGTTATCTGTGCCGCCTCCGCCACCTCCGCCACCATGCTCTTTAGCATAAGCGATCGCAGCCGCATAAGTTTCCTGATCTATCATTCTGCCACCTCCTTATGACACCCAATTCCATGTGCCATCACTTTTAAGAAATGCCACATCTCCGTCTGCGGTAATAACCGATGAGCCATGTTGCATCTCCCCCGAAGGCATACCAATAAATGTGGCACCGGGCACTACTTCTTCCTTGGTATCAGCGAATGCGGTAATCTGATATTGATTCAGAAAATCGCCCGGCTGATGAGAAATACTTGTAACTGTAATCATAATTTCCCTCCTTAAAATTCTATCTGTGTGCCTGTGATCGTTACCGCATACAGGCTGTCAACCTTATTCTTATACTCATCTGTAAAATCATTTGTTGACAGGCCCTTACCTGTAACCTTGTCCACCTTCCCGGACAGACCACTACTTGCTGAATCTGCTGTCTGAGCCGCATTATAAATCCCATCCTCAATATGGTTTAATCTCTGTGCGCTTATTGGTGTGCTTTTGGCAGGTAAGTTTTGCCATGTTTGTTTTGAATATGCCATGTTTATTCTCCTTATTGTATAGGGCCTTCATATAGTATTGAATTTCCTAAACCTGCAATGGCTGTTGGAATATTGTTCCAATCCAAAGCATTATAAATATTATATGCGTGGTTATACATTGGCTCTGATTCTGTATGTACCTCAATGGGAAGTACATAATAAAAATAGTAAGTAGTTTTTCCACTATAAGAAGCGGAATTGATTGTTTGAGCCGGGCCGATGTTTGTGCCTTGGCACCAATTTAATGTAAACGTATTTTTTGAAATAAATATTACAAAAGTTGTGCCTGTGCCCCATGTATCACCATTTTCAATGTCGGTATATTCATGATTGCCGACAAAATCATTATTTGATGTGTATATGAGCATATACACCGCAGATGATGCGGCTGTAACAAGAAGCTCGGCATAACTTCCTCCAATTGAATAACCAAATTTTGGAAAATTTACATTTAAAACAATCGGAAGGCCGGATAAAGGATCAGTTTTATAAACCTTTCCATAAGCTCTTTGGTAGGTAACTGTTATTTCACGAATAGTAATTTTATCTGAACCAAAAAAGTTATATCCAGATAAATATATATAATCCGCACGAATGTCATTAAATTTCCAAGTAAGTGTAGTAGTGCCTGATCCCAAACCATAAGAGCTACCTGTAAATGTTGGTGTTTCTACTGTGTCATCACTTACCCTTGTCGCAACTCCATGACCGACAATTACATTATAACTACTTCCTGTAACCAATATATCCAATTGGCTTAAGCCAAATAGCAAAACAGGAATACATAACCACCATCTGTTGCTTGAATTATAATTTCCCGGAACTTCTAATTTCCAAACAAGTGTTGAATCATCATATTCCCTGATATATTTAATAGGCCGAAGTGGCCCCATATTACCATCTGTCGAATCAACCAAGTTAAAACAAGTAAATCCTTTGTACCTAAAAGCCGTACCAAAATCACCTGTGTAATAAGCTGTATATTCTTTTAACTCAGGTTGAACACTTGGACTTATAGTCGATCTCGGATTAAAATCGTAATTATCTATACCATATAACTTAGTAAATAATTTTTTAACAATGGCGCTCGGCCACCATTGACGAGCTTTACCATTTGCATCGCCAACATAAGCCTTGATAACTTTCTTGGCTACATTATTTACACCAATATATATGTTTTTTACCTGTCTGGCTTTATCGCTTATTCCGATATATGCTTTCTTTGGCATAATTACTCCTTAAGGTTGATAAACAAGATATATGTGCCCTGTTTCTAATGGAGTGGTGCCGGGAACATAATCGGCTGTTCCATAAGTTATCGGATTTGTAACTGATATCTCATTTTGATTGCTTATTATTATTCCTTGACCTGCTGTAAGTTTATCCTGTTTATTACCAACTTCAGAGCTTATAGTAGACACCGAATTTTCAAGATTTTGTATCTGCTGTGATGTATCACCCTCAAGGCTCACAGGCTTAACTTCCGGCTGATATTCAGAACCATTAGCTGTGTATTTATCCTCAAGCCACTGTATGCCCTTTAAATAACGAGATAAAACAGTGAATCCCATCACATCCGTAATAGGCTCGCCGCTTGAGTAATCATAAACGTAATATGCCACCGCATCACCGCACTCTACCCATGGCAGGCCAATGCTTGTGGCCTCAAATGGCTGATACGATACGTCTTTTAGCTTGTTAAAAATGTTTTGAGCAATATAATTCTTAGTATTTTGATTTAATCCTTGGCACCACATATTGCCCTCGATTAAAAGCATATTTCCTGTGGTACCATACTGACCATATTCGGCATCGCTTTGATTATCACGAACTGTAACCCCGGTCAATGGTGCGGTTTCGTAATCTTCAAAGGACACTTTTTTGTATTTATCAATATAATCGGTTTCGCTGTCAGAACCATCAGACGGATAAAACTCCAAACTTGGATAAACTTCCTCACCGGGATATGGGAGAAAATCGCTCGGAATTTCCAAATCGTAATATTGGAATTTACCCTCTGCGTTAATTCGACCAAATACACCATTCATCTGGCATATAGCACGAACCGCATCAAGGCATGATATCTCGCCATCTTCTATTGTCTGATCCACTTGAACTGAGTCATTCGGCAGGCTCCTATATACCTGCGCAATTCCCATAAAATCAAACAACTTTGCTCTGACATACGATATCTCTGCCGGAAAGCCAATTTGACTATACGCACTATAAAAATCTTTATTTTGGAATTTATAAAGCGCATCATAGCAGGTCAGTTTTTGGTAAGAGCGATCTCGTACTGTTTCGACCGACTCTACAAAGCCTGTAAAAATACGATTATAGCTGCCATTATCAATACTGATTTCTACCTCAATCCTTTTGTTTTTAAGCTGTGCGCCCTGATTGCGTATTTCTATGCTAAAGCGATTAGATATACAACCGACAATACTCAATTCGCCATTTCCATCAAAAATCGACTCTTCCAAAGTCATGGACTCGGCATATATTTCGCTATTGTTTACACCAAAAGATAACTCCGGGAACCATACAAATATTTGCTTCTTATATTGCCCGGTCATATATTTGGATTTATCTGCATCCGAAAAATTAAGTGCCATATTACGGCTCCTCTACTGTTACCTCAATTACATCAAACACATCTTCCCATTTTGCATTTCGCTTTCGCACAGGCTCAAAGTCTAAAAAGACATTTTTGCTTGAAGATATTACAGCAACAGCGACATTGTTTGCCTTTAATTGTACCGGGTATGTGTTTGCTGTGGTTTTTGCTGTTTCCATAGTTGTGAGAAAAGTCTGCAAAGCTGTGGCTGTCGAAAAATACAGTTTAAATGTGCCCTTCAATTTTTGTGCCACAATATCCCTGTGCTTAACCTGACCGCCATCTGTCCACTCCTGATATACAGGCATATAATTCACATTGTATTCTTCCGCAATTACATACGCAGAATAATCAACATTGTTCAACTTGAATATAATGTCATTCGCCGCCATTTCTACTCCTTATGCAAAAGCGCTCACACCATTGGCTTTCGTGAACTGATTGTTTTCTTTACGCACCATTCTGAACAATTCTTTTGCATCACCTTCAAGTGTTACCTGATTGTTCTCAACCGCACTTAAAATCAAAGGCAAATACTGATTAAGAAGGGAAACCATATTTCCATCTGCTCCGGCAACAACTCCGCTTGCCAATGATGGTGTAACGGCATTAGCTGTCTGTGCCACCATCTTGTAATCAGGATCAATCATGGCATCGTTGACCATATCCTCAACGGCACCATTAACAGAATCGGCATTAGCCTCGATACCAACCGCAACACCTTCTGGAATCCATTTACCAATTTCATCTGCAAATAGTTTGGAAGGTGATCCGATCTTGAAGAAGCCTTTTACCTTATCAACAAGTTTACCTCCCAATTCCGTAACCGAACTTACCAATGAATCCCAATTATCCTTGATACCCTTCCATAATCCACTAATAAGCTCCTTACCTGCATCAGCCATAGCACTTGCACCTTCGATTAAACCATTAACAATGGCTGTTATAATTTCAGGTAATTTTGAAATAAGCTCTGGCAGGCTTTCTATCAATCCTGTTGCCAAAGCGACTATGATCTGAACCGATGCCTCAAGAAGTTTAGGCAAGTTATTTACAAGACCTTCAACAATGGCAATAATTATCTCCGGCAACCTATCAATAAGTTGTGGTAATGCCGTTATCAATCCTTCAGCCAAACCTGTTATGATTGCAATTGCCGCCTCGACTAACTTGTCAATGTTGGCAATCAATGTATCAACGATGGTTAGCATGGTTTCAACAATGGTAGGTATTAACTCAGGTAAAGCATCAGCTATACCAAGTGCTAATTGTGTGATAACCTCAAGGCCAACCTCAACAAGTTGTGGCAATAAATCAATAAGATCAGAACCAATCTCACCAACAACCTCAATAAGTGTCGGTAATAACTCAGGAATTGCTCCCAATATGCCTTCTGCAAGCGAATGTATCAACTCAGGAGCAACCTCAAGTAATGCACCTGCAAGTGTGCTGAATCCCTCAATAAGCTGTGGCATTGCCTCGGTAACATTCTGAACAATGCCTTGAATACCTGTTGTAATCTTTTCCTTGGCACCTTCTTCGCCTGTAACAAGACCTGCTAAGCCATCCATCACAGATGTGAATGATGGCAACATTTCGGAAATAACAGAATTTTTAACCCCGGTAAAGGCTGTCTGTAAATCCTGTAAACTATCTTGAAATGCAGCCGAATTTTTAACCGCTTCATCAGACATTACACCGCCAAGCTCATGAACTCTATCACGCATGGCCTGTGTATCTTCTGCGGATGTATTAAGAAGGGCACCAAGCTCTGTTGCACCTCTTCCAAGCAATTGACCTGCAAGATATGTTCGCTGAGTGGTATCATCAACTTGTTGAAGGCCTGCAATTGTAGCTTCAAACAACTGCTCCTGATTCAGTGTTTTTAAATCATTTTCTGTTATTCCAAGCTCTTTAAAAGCCTTATTGCCTGTTTCTGCCGCATTAGCAAGTGTTTTCATGGATGCCTTCATGGTTTCCATGCTTGTACCAGAATGTTGCATAACCGCATCCCATTCTTGGTATGCTTCAGCCGACATTCCCATTTTCTGCGACATTTTGTCGATGTTATCACCATATTGAGCCACAGATGATGCGGCCCCGGTAAGAGCCGTACCAACACCAAGAGCAGCCGTGCCTATACCTGCAATAGCAGCAGCACCTGTCTTTAAAACACCACCCATTGCAGAACTGAACTTGCCGCCTGCCGACTTACCTGCGCTTTCTGCTTCTCCATTAAGGACTTTGGTAAGACTTCCAGATATTCCCTCTGCTGAAGGTATGACTTGCACATAGGCTTTTGCTAATTCTGTTGCCATGTCCTAACCTCTCAAAAATTCAGCTCGTTTTCTTTCAAATTCTTCAATACTGTCAAAACCTTTATACATTGGCTCTGCTTCTTCCTTTTCAAGAATACTGAGTATTGATTTAGGCTTATTTCTGCCTTTTTGAGCATCTTCTGTTTTTGCCCAAACTAAAAGCGACACCCTATCGACAAGTGCCGCCAACATAAACTCTTCCAATGTGGTTTTGCGATTTGCAATCTTGCGCTTGATTCGGCTGTCATTTGATAAGCCGGAACAGAGGATTGCAACCAATGAAGGTGACAATCCCCTGTAATCAAGAACATGATATGTTTCTGCCAAATCGCATATTATTGCTTCCTCGTCAAGATGCAACATCCCTCCGAGGATCATCAGTTTTTTAGCTCTTTTGTAGTGGTTATGATCTCAGTGATTATGTCTGTCATCTTCTCCATTGGAACAAAACCATCATTGCTATCCGCAATATGCTTCTTTAGTGCATCAGCCTGATCTCCTAATACTAACTGTACGAGATTTCTTACTCCACGGATTTGCTCTGAGGCATCATCTGACTCTGAAAGGCCAATGGCATCAACCAACCGCCAATCATTCAATATTCGTTCATCAATTTTGAATTTAAAACCACTTTTTGTTTTGCCTTCTATTATCATGTTCTACCTCCGCCTTATGATCCGATTAGGTTGTAACTATCGGATTTGCCTTTTTATACTCGTAATGAGTGTTTCCTGAAGCATCAGGAATAGCTGTTATCGTAACATCATACTCAACAAGATCGGAACTTGAATAAGTAATGTCACCAACCTCCTGTACTCTTGCACAGGGAATGACGAGTCTGTTAAGAACACCATCATTCATTATCATGTCGAATACCCACATATATTCTGTCGGCTCCGTGCTATTTACTGTTACCTTTATGCCTGATTCAAGGTCTGAACCTGTAACATTGCTTTCGCCATGAACGGTGCCAATAACATCCTTGTTCAAAACCTCAAGCAATGAAAACTGAAATGAGTCAGTAAAATCGTTCTGGATAATAAGAACTGTATCACCGCCCCATGCCTTCTTGGTTTCTGTATCTCTTTCAATACTGTTTACAAGACCATCCTCGGAAACGTACCCAAGGCAGGTAAACACTGAAGGATCAAGAGTGCCATCAGCCGTATTCGGAGCCGTGGCCGTTTTAGCGGCCCGGTAAATACCTCCGGCAATTCTTGGCTTAGCTGCCGAGGTATAACTTGCTGTATTTCCCATATCATTACTCCTTATAATGTGTGATATCAAACACCGCCTGATATCTTGGTTGCTTTGTTGCTTGATCTGTATAATTGTAATCGCTGTTCAATTCCACACGAGTAATCTTATCCAAGCTTACTGCACTGAACATGGCATCTTTGACAAGCTTATTAAGTGACATGGCCTCATATAAAGAGGAACCATAACTCTGAACAGCTATTGTTGAATGAAATAATAGATCGCTCTGGCTTGACCCTGTTTTTTCGATAACAACAAAGGCACCTGACATTCCCTGTCGAATCTCTGTTGTCACCGCTGTCGGACTTAATGAGGTTTTCAAATAATTCAAAATAATTTCTTCAATCATTCATGTACCGCCTTTAAAAGACTATTGTTTTCGGATGCTTGACTAAATGAGGAAATAACCGATACATTTACACGATTCTTTCCGACATATCCATTAAGCTCTACATCTCCACCATAATTTGACTTAATTGCCTCTGCTGCATTCATGCAGATGCTCATCATGTCATCTGAACGGAGAAGCTCACGAACACCCTCACTGTTTAACTCTATCCGAACCTTGTCAGCCATCGTATCTCTCCACAAGCACCTTTTTGTTCCATTCAAGAGGAATAAGAGCCTCGATGCCCTCACTTTCGGCATAGCAATGGTATGTTTTGCTGTTAAATGTAACAGTATTTTCAAGCCAAGTATGTGTGTCACCTTTAGGAATTGATAACGTATAAAGCTCCTGAGTGCCCTCAAGCCTTGTTGAATCAATCAAATCATCAACTGTGGACACATTCCAAAGCACATTATTAACTGTAACATCTTCTGTTTGGTAAACAGGATTTCCTAACGGATCATTTTCTTTGATTGTCCTTACATGAAGAACAACTGAAACACCTTTAATCTTGCCCATACCACTCAATCACTCCGTATCTCTGGCCTCGCAATCCCAACCGCTTTAAATCATTCTTCATAATGGCATTAGCTATGCCACCACCGGGAATTGCGTATGTGCCTGACCATGAATAACCATTTGCCGACTGACTTTCCTGTGTCATGGGATCACCATCGGTACTTGTTCTTAAAATTCTGGAAACCACATCAACGGTCACAGTTTTTGCAACAGATGCAAGAGCCGAATCTGATGACACCATTAAATCAAGGTCTTTGCCAACCTTCTGCGCTTCTACCCTTAATTCATCACAAACAAGAGGTATCAGTTTTGCTGTCCGAGTCTGCTCATCCTGTGTTAATGGCCTCCATAAATCAATAACATCCTGTACTGTTGCATAATCGCTCATTTCTTGACCGCCTTTCTTACTGTGGCTTTCTTCTTCGGAGCTTCTGCAATCTTGACATCATCTTCAGGCTCTGCCTTAACCTGTTTGGCAGCAGGCGAGGGAGAAATCTTCTCCCACACCTTGTTATTGCCAAATTCCGATGCTATTTCAAGCATTACCCCGGTTTTCTTATTTCGATATACGTTCATTAGGTCGTAATAACAGGAGTGCCATCCTTGCAAACAAGGCAGAATGCATTTGCATCAAGGATGCCCCATCCAATCCATGCCTCAGACCTGAGCAGAATCTGATTTGCCTGCTTAAGATCATAAGAACCACCATCAGGATTACCATACTGAATTATCTCAAGAGGTATCTCCTTTGCGAATCCCCAACGGAATGCATCGAAGTCACCAACAAGCGCACGGTCATTTGATCCTGAAGCTGAACCAATAGTAATGTTGGAATCAACCTTTATACCACCAAGATCGGAGAAGTTTCCGAACTGGAATCCGGGATACTTAAATCCATCTGCTGAATTGGTCATTGCACCGATAGCCGCTCTCATTATAGGAGCCATTGCGATACCTGAAGGAGCATACTCATTAGCCTCAAGAACAGCTATTGCTGATTCAAGGTTGGCATCAGGAGTAGAACCATTGTAAGTGATCGCTGTTGAAGCGCATACATAGTCAAAATAGTTATTTCCGATCGTACCTGTTGCAAGGTTTCCTGTTGCAGGATCAACACCATGGATAGCCATCTTATCAAGACCTGCACCAATTCTCTTAGAGAATGCATCTGCAAACTCACGAAGAGTGTTAAGCTTGTACTCATCAGATGCTGTCATGAACTCATCTGATACACGGCTCTGGTAAACAACCTTTATAGGCTTAACGGTAACAGTATTAACTGTTGCATCTCCGGCAGGCTTAGGGCCGTTTTCACCAACGATCGAAATATCGCTATCAAGTGAGAATGTGAAATAATCCTTTCCTGTAAAAGGAACGGCTTCCTGACCTGACATCTTAGCAAGTGAGCTGTGGCCCTTAACCTTGCTGAACATCTCTGATACTAACTCTTTAGGGAAGAGTGATCCCATACTTAATGCTGACATATTCTTTTCTCCTTATACTTTTGTCATGTTCTGCAACATTGAACGGAGTGCTGCATCCTTTGTTGCCTCTTTTGTGTCTGTGATCTTAGCTTCAGGACTTGCAAGAGGTGCCGTTTTGGTACCCACCAATTCCTTAAGCGATTCTGCACTCTTGCGGATTTCATCCGCATTTGACCCCTGTAAGAAATTCACAGCCTCAAAAGATAAGCCTAATTCGTGAGCAATCTGCGTTTTTGCCGAGTGCAACTCGTATTCTTTGATTTTTGCATCACGTTCAGCCAAGGTTTTATCAAAACCTTCCTTTTCTTCCTTGGCGGCATTTAATGCCTGAGTCAACTCACTGATCTGCTTCTGAGCATCTCCACTCTGAGCCTCAAGTTTCTTGGTAAGCTCTTCAATTTGGTCTGTATATTTGACCTTCTCTCGCTCCAACCTTCCCTTGAGAATCGAATCAAGCTGCTCCTGTGTTTCAATTACCTTGAAATCTTCTGCCATTGTTTTTACCTCCCACATTTCCGCTGTGTCTGCGTATTTTTTGTATTAAAAAAGCACCCGGATGGATGCTTTAATAATTGATTTTTTGTTTTGGTTTTTCCTTATACTCGTTACATAACCAATGTGCCAAGATTACACTATCAAGCAATGCGATCTCGGTATCAGGTGTTAAGGCCTTGTAACCGAAGCCACCATTTGACCCAATTGCCCTTTTTTCGCAATTTGTTGCCGATATAACAAGCGATGGCTGTGCTTTGTGGCATATTGTTGCACCTTCAAGAGCCTGCTCGAATAATGCATTTGCCACTATGATATTCCCAACTGTCGGAAATACAGGCTTAAGCTTGATTCTGGCATTCTTCATAGCCTCTTCAAGCAACTTCTGTCCATTGGCACCATCAACTATTACACCGCCAAGGTCTTGCATGGCTGTTAATATGCCGATGATCCAATCATTTCCAATCCTTGAAGGCCTGCAATCAAGGCACTCAACAAAAATCTTATTGTCTGTGCCCTTGTATGCTATCGAAAGAGCCACATTTGAACCATCAACACCATATTTGATGCCTATGAACTTCTTGCCTGCTCTCTTCGGCAAGGTTTCAACTTCAAGTGCAAGCCATTCAGCCTCGGAAATAACCGATTTCTGATTGTATTTAATCCACAAGCCAAGCCTCTGGATATTGTAATCAATTACATCGGTCTTATCTTCAGCCTTAATCTTCCTCTCATTAAGCTGATAACCCATCGCCGGATTGCACAAGTACCACAAATCTATATTGTTTACATCAGATTGCTCATCAACAGACCATTCTGCCCATCCAACCTCTTCAGCCTCCCCCATTAAGCACGAATCTCGCAATTTGGGGAAGATTGTGCCCTTTGAAACGGCTGTTGGGGGAGTGCCGCATAGAATAATTTGGGGATTAGGACTATCTGACACAACATACTGTAATGTACTCTGTTGGTCATCTGTATACTCTTGTGCTTCATCTATGATTAGAAGGTCAAACCCCTCACCAAGACCCCCGGCAGATGTTCTTGTCCTGAAATCCACCGAACCGCCTGTATCAAGGAGTGTTATCCTTTCCAATCCGAATTGTTTTGAGTATGTATACGATTGTGCATACACCTCATTCTTCTTAGGCCTTAATACTTCTGTATAACCTTTGGCTTTTAATAAATCAGCCAACCGCTTAGAGGCAGAACTTGATGTTGTTGTTCTGTGTGCTGTGTGGCATATCCTCTCTCCGATCTCGAGGCCATACATTTCACGGATGGTCAATATCTCGCCCTTTCCGTTTCGTCTTGGCACCGAATAACCAAATTTAGGATGCACCCACAAGCCATCATCATTGACAGATAAAAGGTCATTGATGATTAGTGCCTGCCACTCCTGTGGCTCTCTGCCTGTTTCCCGGTATAAATCAAGAGCTTGTGGCCCTCTTGTTTCAGTATAAGGAAGTACAACGGAATGCGTGGGATGCTGATTTCCAATCCTTGCACCCATGTCATTCCTCCTATTGATTTCTTACAAAACCATGGCCTGCTGCCCTCATTCTTCCTGATGAGGTGCCATTACTTATACTGACATCACATCTGCAACCCTCATGCCGAGCAAATACTTCATTGTCCAAAGCTTCACGATAACTGTGATATACTCCATCACGTTCACGGCACCATTCACAAGCTTTTGCCTCTGAAGTGCGTGTAATCGTGATCTCCACACCTGTATTTGATAAGAACTCCGCATTCTTCTCGGTATGATGATCGCCAAAGTGGTCAACAATGTTCTTTATTGGCTCAACAAAATAATGGATGTTGTCGGTAAACTCGCCATTCACCAATAACTCGACTATTCCGTCAACCCTGTCCATTTCAATTGGCGGCCTTATCGGCTTGAGGTTAATGCCTGCCTTCTTGTTATTCTTGGCCTGCATCTCACTTGCAACCTCATTTACAATGCCGTGCGCTTCTTTGAGTGGTGGAACTACCACTTTTTCCGCAATGTTGTAATAAAAAACACCATTGGGCAATACCTCTGGTGTTATTTCATCAACAAAGGCCATTGAAAGAGCCTTGCCAACCTTTTCTGTGTATGAAGTTAATGATCTTGCCGTGCCATCTCTTACCCTCTTGAGCATTGCAGACTTGGTGGCACCCATTTTCTCAAGTCTGCCATGAAAATTCTTTTCAACTTTCTCCAACAGAGCCGGAGCAATATCTTCTGCCATATATTACCCTCCTTAAATACCTGTCAGATTCTCAAGTTTCTTTTCTGTTATATAATCAGGGAACGATTGCTGAAGCTTGTTTATCGCATCCCCAAGGCCTGATAATGACGATGCATCAGGCTCAAATATAGGCAACCATCTAGGTTTGCTCTGATAAATCTCCGTGCGCTTGTAACTCTGCTTATCACGAACACAAGCGGCAAGATAACCTGCATTCAAAAAGCCTGTGCCGAATGTCCTCTGTGCTTTCCTTGCCAAGAGCCTCAGATTCTCATGACCTGCTCTTATCGCATCCGCACTTGATGGATTATCTGTTTCAAATCCCAAGTCATTTAAGGTCAACCCTGTTTCGCCTGCGAATGCTGATGCATACATCTTAAGCTGTTCATGATGTGGAGTCATGCTTGCCGTTTGGAACTGACCAACTATCGGATGATCCCCATCTTCATCCTTGGTGAACTGAAGCATGGAGGATATTGTTGCCTTCCAAGCATCCATTGGCTCCGCATCCTGACTAATGCCAACCACATATTTCTGAGGAAATGCGTAAAACTCAGCCGATACCTCTGCCCTTGTAATAGTGTTCCGTGCTTTATCCATCAAATCCATGCTTGCTCGGCTTATCCGGGAATGACCAAACACCCTTTTCGCATCAGGTCTGTATATAATTGGCACCAAAAGCGCATAAGGCGCATCGTTTGGATAGCTTTCAACACTAACGGCACGATTGCCCTTGGTGATTATGTCAGTATTTCCGATGGTGAAGTATGCCTCTGTCAACACCGCACCATTGTCATCCCTCTGAAGAACCGCATATCCCTCGGTAAGCATATTGGTAATGGGATCAATCTCGCCTGTGGCATTATATCCATCAATCACCTGCAACCGGGGAAAGCCATTTTCATCTGCTGAGATATAAATAAAATCGCACGATGAAATCAAGGCCCCTAAGATGGCACTGTCAAACAGGATATCCTTGTTGTTCTGGTCAAATATCCCATTCATGTCAAAGTAATCTGTATCATCCTCAAATCCATTGAACATCAACCGATCTGCAAGGGCATCGACAGATTTACCGCACCATCCAAGTATGCTTCTGTATGCATCTTTCAACTGTACAGGAATAAGTGGAGAAGGATCATAAGTCAAATACTTCATCTCATAGTAATCATATCTGCGGCTTACTCCTAATTGTTTTGTTGCAAGCTTTGCTCTCAGGTAATCAATACCCTTGTAAACTATTGCCATGGTTTTACTCCTAATAATGTATCATTTTTAATACATGTATCACTTTTAATACATCTCTCCGAGATATTTGAGGC
>Ga0310690_10005519_pt1 | contig 17088 bp, 8 predicted proteins | sample AusTroGonzalo_MG_2_FD_207661 | JGI IMG/M metagenome (GOLD analysis project Ga0310690, IMG submission 207661) | Bovine rumen microbial communities from tropical cattle in Woodstock, Queensland, Australia - Gonzalo_04 (v2) (version 2) | ecosystem: Host-associated > Mammals > Digestive system >...
AATTTTCGTTGATTATATCCATGTATCTCCGCATACGCTTTGACTCCGGATTAGCAACTATGCGATTAGTCTTAGAATCGATACGTTCAACAACGTAGTCTCTGCCAGGTTTTATATGTTCTTCACGTATTGCATTTTCTAATGCCTCGGCATCATGCATTGTCTTGTCATTTATTTTTCCACCTTTAGGATTAACTATGGAGTTGTGAACTGCACGCTCAGCAACATCTAACGCTCTTGTCCATTCGTCACTGACCATTCTATCAGCACGCTCATTTTTGTTTCGGTTCATGCGAGCATTTTCAACTGCTTTGAAACGCTTATTGAGTTTTTCGTTTCGATGCTGTTCTGCCATAACCTTCTTGGCATTTTCTTTCACCTTCTGCTTGTAATCCTTATAACCCGCTCTCATTTCACGCATTTCCTGCTTAGCTATCTTAGCCTGCTTTTTAGCTATCTTAGCCTGCTTTCTGGACTGGTGCGGATTATTCTGGATTTCCCTAGCCATTGATTTAGCGAGTCTATATTGTTTCTTTGCTCGCTTGTACTTTGCGCGGTATCCAGCAGTTTCTCTACGGACCTGTCGGTGAACACCCCACTTCATACCGAGTACGCCGTAGTGGCATATTGCATCTTCGTCAGGTGACACGCCAACATAGTATTGTGCTATCATTTAAATCCCACCTTTGCAAGCATATATCCAACAACCCCAGCAACAACGACACTGATTATTGTCTTGACTAAATCATTCCATCGTTCCGCGGGTTTATTGGTTAAACTTTTTACATCTGCTTTTATCTCTTTCAAAGCAGATTCCACATTTTCTTCTCGTATCGCTAACTGCTTAAGCGACACTGATAGATCATCAATTGACGACTGCCGATCACGTAATTCGTCTATTCTTCTAAACGCCATAGTCATATCAGCCTCGAGTTTTGTCAGTCTGTGTTCAAAGTTATTGTCATCCATAATTAGCCTCCTGCGTTATGTATAACACCTGTAACATACGCTGTGTTATTTTTTATTTCAATAACAACTCTATCGTCGTCATTGACATCGACTACAGGAATGACGGGGGTACGAATATCTGCCCCGTCGAATGTAGCCGTTTCGTCTTCGCTATGATAAGTGCCGTAATGAGTAGCTTCTCTTTTCTCTTCAGGAATATACACTACTGCGTTGACGAAAGCGTCAAGAATCTTATTAGCCAGCATTCGTACCACCTCGTTTCCATAGTTTCTTAGTATAGACTGCAGTTTCATCAACCTGACAGCCTGGTTCGCACTTGATCTTCTGCGATGTAACTATTGCTTTAACGTTAGTAAAGCCAGCTTTCTCGTAGTTAATCAGTACGCAATCCCCCACTTTAACATCACAGTATCCATGCGAATATGTGATTGTTTTCTGCACCGTAGAAAGCTTCTCAAGGAGTGTCTCAGCCTGAGCTGTCACATATTCCTCTATAGCTTCTGGTGTAACCTCCACGTCTGCTGGAATAGAGATATTGTTGATTGAATATCTTCTCCAGATCTCTCGTTTACGATTAACTGTTGACACAACAGACGCCTCGTCATCATTACGAGCAATTGCTCTAACAGCAGTGTACGCTGAATTACCCACAAATATCAATTCTATTACGTTAGGGATCTCGAACAGATCATCAGACATATCGAGATCAGGAAGTAATATTGATGAATTGTCATCTGTGTAAATGAACTTAGGCTGCATTGTATCTGCTGTTGGTGAGTTTCTAAGGCATATTTTACCCCATTCGTCTACTATTATCATATATTTGTTCTTTTCACTAGCTGTCAATAAGTTATTAACTATCTGCAGCCAGTTATCGCTAGGCTGTGCCACAAAATTATTGAGTAATGGTTCGTCAATAACTACGCCATTAAGAAGCTTGCACCTTGTATTATTTTCAATGATTGATGTTATCTCAGCTGAAATATTAGGTGCGTTCTCGAGTCCTCGTATACGTCCATTCACAAAATATCCAATAGGAGCTAGCTTTTCTTTTAGCTCTACGAGTGGCGTATAACCAGTCATTGAATAATTGTGACATATGCCATTGTAGCTGTCCTGAGACGTCATGTAAAGGTAAGTTCCTAAACATATACGTTTCTCGAAACCGCCCTGTCGGCATACCATGTATGTTCGTATGTAGTTCTCAGGAATGAGTTCTGTGGTTGTTATTGTCGAACTACCTCGTGTCTCAGAGGTCATATCGTGATTGCAATTTGACGATTTGACCGTCTCGATGCGTTCGACGTCACGCCAGTTCTTCGGGTCAACAGTGTAATACTCGAACGTCTGCTGCATTGACTTAGACCAGTCGATGTCTGGAATATCAATACTCTGAACAAGGTTCGGTATAGATACTTTACCCGGCCATGGTCGATACGGTACGTAACCACTGTTCTGTAACCACCAGTCTGGTGTGGCTGGACGGAATGGTTCGTACAGTGGCGGGAAGTCTCCCCTGAACGGGACGTCACCTGCCGATGCCCAGATATCATCGAGGTTGATCGGCTCGTATAGATCTGGGAAATCAAGACGATATGGTTCAGAAACCGTCTGAAGACCTGCAAATATTTCGTATTGGTCGTTATAAACCCGTGATGACGATGGCGCGCTTGTATTTGAGAAATACGTATGTTTACCGTCATGCCATATTCTGTCAGCCATTACACCCGAATATTGACCTTGTAAGAAGTCAATGTCCCATATATGCTCTTCCCACGCTCCAGTACCAGGATTAAGAACATACTCCTGATGCTTTCCAGGATAGCTGTTATCCTCGTAGGTGTAGTATACATTCTTACCGTCTGTCCATATAGGAGCACCGTACTCTGGTTCAAAACCGACCCATGTTTTCTCAGACCAAGTTAGTGTACTATAATCGAGCTCCCATGTTTGACTGCTTACTAGGTGGTATCCGCTATCGTAGGTTGAGTCGGTGTAATATGTGTGACCATAAGCGGACCAAATGTTATATGGACCTGATAAGTTGCTAGCCGGTTGGTTTATGAACGTAATCGTTTCCCATTGCTTGGTGGTTTTATTGTACTTGTAGTTGTGATTGGTTTTTGTATGATACAAATCACCAGACGGTGATCTCCATACACCGTTTCCATAAAGATTACCAGCGCCGACATCCCATGACTTAGGACTCCACACAAGTGTTGATCTGTCAAGTACAAATGACCACTGCGGTAAACCATTAGAATAATACGCTGTGTCACCGTCAGTCCATATATTCTGAGCGTCAAGTGATCTGCCGAAATCATTATAATTGCTATATCGTGTGTCTGAGCAAGTAAAGTAAATACGCTCCCAAGTATTTGTTGCTCGGTTGAGTCTATACGTACCTTTATCGCCGTATACATTTCCTTTATCAACCCAGTACACATCAGTACCGTCAGTGAATACCTTGGTTCCAAAGTCAGGTGCTGGACCGTTCCAAGTTTTCTCAACGTATCCCTCGTTATCTTCACAATCAGCAACCCATACGTCGCCCATGTCTACTGGTTCGTAAAGTTTCGCTGACTTCGGCCTGAACGGGACGTCATTCGCTGAGAACCATGCGTCTACCGTAACCGGATTATACAGTTTTGGATAACGTGATCTGTATGGCACCGAATGGTTTTTGCTACCCCATATGCTTGCTGGAAAGTCGTCGATTTTTAGCAATTCTGGGAATAGCGTCTTATACGGTAAATCACCGTCGCGAATCAGCCACATTATCGATGGCGAATCGTCAATTCTGTACATGCTAGGAAATAACGATTGATACGGAAGATCCCCGTCAACAATCTTCCAAAACAAACTAGGATAGTCGTTTATTTTTGTAAGTTCTGGAAATTCGTACATAAATGGTAAATCATCGTCAATGACCCAACCCATTTATCAGTCACCTACTTCCACCACAACAAATCCCTTGCTGTTAATATAGGATCCATCTCTTATTTGTTCTGTTGTCATGAACTGCCAACTAGTATTTGCTGAGTCACAAATTTTGTCTTTGTTAATTATACAGGTGTTTGTACCCGCGTTAAATCCATATATCATCGGGTTTGGAGCATAATTATACTGCGCGCCTTCTCTATACCAATCGGTGTTGTCTATTTCAATAACACAATTTGAAAAATTGTTATTAAAGGTGGTTCTAGTATTGTTATTGTGTCCATAAAAACCAGCGCTACCAGATATTGTACCACGTATTCGACAGTAATCAAATGAACATCCACCATCTGGATAATTATAATTTACTTCTTTAACATCAAACCATACGTCTGACTGTTTACACGTACAACTGTCGAACAGGCCTCGTGTAAGTTTATAAGTTAGTAAATATATTGCGCATGCCGTTATATCAACACCAACGAAAGGCGACGCTGCTTCACCAGTTGCGTTTATACTAAAGCTTATTCCGTTCAGACTACAGTCGATATAAGTTCCGTTATACATTTCTGCATCTATCACAGCGTTTGCGCCATTCGTGAATACGTTAAGGATCTTTCCGTTTTTTATGCCTGAACCAGTGCCAGCGTATTCCTTAAGCTGAAACATTTTATTTCCGGATTTAAGCGCTACATTTTTTATTGTATGTCCATCTAGATCTAGAATCATGGTCATACCGCTGTAAGTTCCGTCTCCCAATTGTACTGTTTCCCACTGGAATTCAGAACCATAATCGTTACAATTGATGTCGTTGCAAAGCTTTGCATATTTCATCTCATGGCCTGTATAAATGTTTTTTAACTCGTGTAGCTCAGTATAATCGTGAACTAAGTATGGATCCGCTTCTGTACCTGTACCAGTAATTGCCATAAACTCGCCTCCTTACGTTACATCGTATACCGGGAATCCCTTTAGTGTTAATGCTGCAGCATCAATGATTTCTGCATCAGTAACCGGTATGAGATTAACCATAGTATAACTTGCATATGTACTTTCGTCTATCTTATCACTATTGATAATACCAGTTGAACCAGTACCGATAATTGTTGTAGCGGTACCAGATGTTACTGTGCCCTCATAAGCTGGCATATCGTAGTTGATGACAGAGTCAACAAATGCCACGCTAGAAGAAGAAATACCAGGATATGACGTGATCTCGTCCAGAGATATATTGACGATACCACCCTGGATTCGGCTAACTTCCCCAACGATCTGCTGAACATTGTCAAATAGCACACAAGTTTCAGTGTTAACATTTGCAATATTTATTTTACAGTCAGTTTCTTCGAACTGATAAGGACCACTTTCGTCGCTAACCTGATACTCTCTGAATGTGACAATTGGCTCTTCGGCGTTGTAGTTCTCTATTTTGAACCAGAAACCACCACGTTCAAATGAGCATTCGTCGAGTAACGTTGCCGAGAAATTCTTGACATATGCTGACAAACTCTGATCAACAACTTTGATACCACTGAAGAGTCCTGTTGTACAGCGTTCCGAATATATGTTGTAAATTGCACCGTTTCGGAATATGTCGCCGTCCATTTCAAACAGCTTCTTATTATTAACGATATAGTTTGTTATGCTATGATCGTTCATGTCAAAGTCAATGAGCTTACCGTCAGCTGTATCAAAGCTGATTGTGCTGGACCAATTTGACCATCCGCCTGTGATATCATCAACAAGCTGCACGTAATATGTTCCATCATCGCTCTTGTTTCGACACGCTTCAAACGCCTCAACTATAGTTTCTATTGAAGAAACCAGATACGGATCGGCGTGCGTGCCAGTACCTGAAAGTGCCATTTAATCAACTCCTTCGAGAAACGTTAATTACGTTGAAACCTATTCGCTGTAAGTACAACGGGCTTCTGTAATTCACGTCGTTTACTATTGTTATTCCATTTTGAGTAGCTATATAACATCCTGAATCATTCATGTTAAGAGCTATTGTTAATTCGTCGCTAGTGTCTACCTCATACGCATATCCACCGTACCCCTTGTGGTCTATGTCGTTATCTCCGTAAAGATAGAATGCACAGTTGCTTATTGAGCCATTCACAAGTGTATATGGACACGAAGTATAAGCGTAAGTTAGATTCTCACAATTGATCTTACCAGCTATCATGCAGCGTTTGAGCATCAGATCATCGTCGCCAGGGTTTGAATACCCGAAACTAATGAGTGGCCCGTCATACACTGTACCGTTAAACTCGAATAAACAGTCAATGAACGGATAATCATCACCAGGATTGTATGAGGTGATAAGGTTATCCATACAGCCTTCATTGTGAATCTTGAAGTGAGACTGTTCTGCTCTAGCTCTTGAGATTAATCCACGCTGAGGATCGCTCTTATCGAGTAGGTACATGTTGTCTGCGTAAATATCAATAATCAATCGCTTGAATGTGCACGAATTAAACACATACATAAGGCCGTCGCCACGGACGTCAAGAAACTGTCCGCAGCCGCCTTTAGTTACGATTTGCCCGGTATTGTCGATTACCTCAAGAGAATTGCTGTATATATCGCAGTTTCTGATGAGGTAACCACCAACCGGGACTTTTGGAGAAATTATGCTATGGTCATTCATATTTAAGTGACCGTTGGCAAAATCTGTTGGTTTCCAGTAGTATCCGTCAGTATTCATGTTTATGTCTGCCATAAGCTTGTAATATGGCGGATCAAGGTCCATAGACCTGTCTGGATTAATCATCACCCACTCCTCATAACCGTGTATAAGGAATGGATCTAATTCTGTTCCTGATCCCTGAAGACCAGTCTGTCTATAAGGCATTACTTACCACCCTCTACTCTGGTTATTGTGAGTGATACTGAAACAGTCAGCGCTACGTGATTTATTGGGAATGTAACCTTGACATTTGCCCAATAGCCAGTTCCACTAGGCTCACGTACATATACATCACCAGGATATACCTGAAGCTGTCTAAGTTTTCTGATAATTTCAGTTTCGTATTTAGGAATGACAGTGCTCCAGTTTGCTGTGTAGCCTGTCTGAGTACCATAGTAAGACACTGGATCTTTTCGTCCAATGTATTTAACCATATTGTTTTCCAGATTCGCTGATTCGCTTACGTCAACGTTGAACGGTAATCTAACCATGTTACCAACGTAGTCAGTTGAATCTGGAGTTGCTGTTGATAATACGTCACCGATATAGTCATCCCACTGAAGAATGATATCGTAGATGCCAATATCATATGTGGGCGTATCGAAGAACTGTATACCACCAGTTACTGTATCAATCGCTACGATTCTGTACTCGGCGTATCGAAGATTTGGATGCGGATCAGTTACGAATACCGCTCTAGAATTTGGTATGTTTTCTTCGATCTGAACCAGAGTACCATCCTGATTCTTACGATATACAGATAGTATAGTGTTCGGAGCTGGTACATCTTCATCATTTTGACGAATTGTAGCCAGCGGATTGAGCGCCAGTGACGCAGTGTTCATGTTCTTGTTGAATGAACAAGTGATATTCATGTTGGTCACTGGGAAGTCAACCACAAATAGAGCTGAAGCCTCAGCAATAGCACCAGTGTTAACAGATGCCGTAACCTGAAGCTCGTATATACAGCCGTCTCGAAGAAGTACTTCAGAGGCACCTATATATTTCTCTAACGAACCAACACTCTTAACATCGTAGAATGTGTAGATAACGTCACCACGATTGTGATTAACTGGTCTACCCTGCTGATCTGTGTCTTTGAATGTAGTGGCCGTTACGATACGTACAGTGTACGATGTTATTGACTGTGAACCTATAAGCGTTGGTACAGCCAAGAAGTGTAACGGATAAGACGCTACAACAGGTACAGACTGTTCGCCACCTTCTGTGGTTATTGTCTCATACTCTGATACTGGTATGTCTGGGAACGTCAAGTGCAATACTGGTTTATTGTATACCCAGAATGTATTACGTTCCGACCATGGTGATGCTTCAGCTGAAGCTGTTCCTGGTTCTGCGTCTTCAAATGTACGAGCGTTCCATCTGATCTCACATTCTTCCGTTATTTCACTAAGCGGGAAAGCAACTGAGAAAGTGTTTGCTGTCGAACCGCCTGATGACTGCGGTGGATCGATATATCCATCGGCTGGGAAGAACTGAGGCGGACCATTGTTAACATGGTATTCAATCTTCGCGCCTGTAGGTTTAGAACCTGTTGGAGAATTGTGCATGATGCAAAGCGTTATCGCTGGGTCACCTATGTTTCCAAATGACGCAGCTGACCATGTTATTGGAGCTCTTAATGGGTCGCCAAATGTAAATTCGTACGCATCAGACCATCCTGAATACATTGCATCTGTCTGATCTGACATGGCACGAACACGATAATACATTCGACCCTGCTCAGAAGCGGGCAGGGTGTGATCAAATGTACTATTTCGATTTGTGAATTCTTCAGCTATAGGCGGGTCAAGAAGTAACGCCTGAGCTCTTGCTTCCTGATCTTCAATAAGATCCGGGTTAGCTATTTCCCAAGCGTCCATTCTTTCAAATGCTTTTTCGCGAGCCGCTACCTGTATCTGGAACTGGTATACATGACTCGTCTCGCTGATTTTGAAGTAAACATTGTTTTTACCATTCTTGAGTAAGTAATCAATCTTAGGAGCATTAGGAACGCCATGAATGACCTCGCTAAGTGGACTCCACTGACCATATACTACCGACGGTTCTCGTTCTGGGTGGTCACTCTGACCGTTAGAACCCCAATAACGACATCTGAAGCGATAACCATATTCAGACCCGATCGTCGCTACGTAACGACAAGTGTTATAGTCCGATACAGTCGCTTCAAATGTTCCTGCTATTGGTTCGCCGTCCTCATTGTCATTATTGACCTTGAGAATCTGGAATTCAACTTTGTTTACGTTTTTGTTGTTGCCCTCGTCACGAATGTCCGTGAGCTCAAGAATCACCTGATTGCCAAGTGATCTATCACGAGTTATCGTAGGTACTGGGGCGGTGTCAGGAATGCGAGCATCACCCCAATACTGTAATCCGGTTGTACACTGGACATACGATACACCCCAATGAGAGTCCTGATATCCGCCGGCATCGTAAGTCTTAGCATAAGCTCTCGCTTTGAACTCTACGTCCAATGCGTTGTCTGGGAATGTCCAGAGAAAGCTATATTTAGTTTCATAAGGCACTAACTGATTGAACGTTGTTGCTGGTTCTTCACGCATGTATCTGCGTACACCAGTAGCGTCAATGAAACCATATTTGGTCCAGACTTCAATTTTCTCAGTATAGTCAGCTTCTGAACCAGCAAGTCCTGGCCAATCAACCTCAACAAAGATTTCTTTGTGTTCTTCGCTGGCCCATCTAGCTTCTATACTGAGGGTATAATCGGAGTATGCCATTTTATCACTCCTTTAAAAGTTTCCTGAATTTATTTTGGCTATAAAGCTTTCTACCTCAGAATCAACGTCGAGATTTGTTGACATTGCTGAAGTATCAATCTCTGGCATTTTGAGGCTTGACATGTCTAAGCTTCCCATCTTTGATGTTATCTCAGATGAGAGCTTGTCCATGATGCCGCCAGAAGCACCAGATAGTTTAGATCCGATGTCAATATTGCCGAGGCTTGATGTTATCTTTGAGCCAATACCGCTAAAGCTTCCCATGTCAGGTAGCTTGATATTGAAATTAAGTGATCCCATTATGTCCTCCTTGCTATATTAGCTGCATAAATAAGCTGCTGAACAGCACTGCTAACCGCAGAGCCATCGTCGTATGTGATGCCGTTTACGTTGTATGTATCGCCACCAGTAGATGATATTGCAGAACCGAGCTGGTCAATTGCTGATATCACATCGTCTGTCGTTGACTGTCTCATCACTGTAGGAACTTCCATTGCTACGGATCCGAGATTGTAGTTCATAAGATCGTTGAGTGAAGCAAATCCATTGTGGACCTCGTCAAGATTGAGCACTGGTGTAATCACAGGGTTTAACTCAGCGTCATCAAATGAGGCTAATGTCTGAGCCATGAGAGTACCGAGAGTATCTGATGTCTCGTTAGCAAGGTATTTTGACGCATCAGTAACCTGAGACGTTGATCTGTAGATACCCAATGCAATACCTTCGCACACAGCTTCACCTGATGGAATCATTACCTTTGACGGTGAATTGATCTGAAGTGTTGAGTTTACACCATCCTTAACACCTGTCGCTAGTTTCCTAGCAGCTTCTACCGCATCGTTGTATTTTGACATCATACCGTTGATGAAACCGTTAACTACATCAATACCGCTTTGTCTTGAGCCAGCTGAAAGGTTGTAGATTTCATACGCCACAGCATTTGCAATGGACGCCATAGTTTTCACCGCATCGTTACGTTTATTCTCTAAACCGTCGATGAGTTTTTCTATAATGTGACGACCCTCAAATGTAAACTGGTAATTCGAATACTTGAAACCGTTAGTCATCTGAGTAACAATACTATTTACTGCTGTTGATATTCCGCTCATGTCGCCGGTAAGCGCAGTCTCAAGATTTGTGATAGATGTACTACCAAGAGAACTGATAGCATTTGCCACATTCACGACATTATCGGTTGTTTCCTTAGAAACTGATCCCATTGAAGTAACTACTTCATTGAGCGATGTTGTTGTGTTCTTGATATCGTCTAACTTTACGTCCTTAGCAGCTGAGTACCAAGTTCCAAGCTGTCTGAATACCATTGTCGCATTTGCCATGATACTATTATCGAGGAAATATCTATTTGATGTTTCAAACTTCTCCCAATCGTCAGCTGATGGCATACCCTTAACAAGATTTGAGATCTCGCCAAGAGCTTTTGCTGCCATATTGTAGTCCTGACCATGTTCGTTTACAGCCTTAGCGAAATCGTTAACACCCTCGAGCATACCATTTTGAATCTTTGCAATTGCATCTTTACCAACCGCTCCGAACTTGTACGCTCTTGTTGTGAAGTAACCGGTTACAACCTTTATAAAGTTTTCTGCTGAAGACGCAGCATCTGGATAGCTGTTCTTGTTAAACGCATTGACAAATGCATTTATGCCTTCTTCGGAAACACTTGTCATTGCATCTGGGAACTTCTTGATAGCATCAAAGTCTATATCGGCAGTCTTAACAAGAACACCAATAAGCTTGTCAATGTTGTTAGCAGCCTTGTCTATTTCTGTAGTGTTAACCTGAACCATCTCTGTTGTCCAAGCTGTAATTGCCTTGAAGTATTCAGTAATGGTTGCAGTTAAACTGTTATCTTTCATGTACTTCCAACGCTTGTTGAAAGATTTCATGTTGCCTTCTGTCGGCATATGCTGCATTACAGCTTCAATTGCTTCAGTTGCTCCGGCAGCCTGTTTGATACGTTCAGCCTGAGCCTCAGTACCAATAGCTTCGTGGAACTTAGCTAAACCTTCACCGAAGTAACCTAAGCCTTCACTGAATGACTGCATATTTGTTGTGCCGACAGATAAGAGATTCTGTATCCAACCGTTTTCCTTAGGCACATACTTTTCGATTGCTGGACCAAGCCATTCAAGGCACTGTGCAATCTGTTTGTACTGAGCTGGTTTAAACGACTGGTTTGCAATCTTTGTGTTGAACTGTGCCATACCATCGCCGAATCCAGGAAGTGTGTATCCGAATGCATCGAGGTCGTTTCCACCAACCCAATATTCGAGTACGCCACCCATATTAGCTACCTGCTTGCCCATACCGATAAGCTTTGTTGCACAGTCAACGAAAGGATCAATGTCAATAGACGCCCAGTCTACTGCCTTGACACCTTTATATTCTCGATCGTGTATCGTACCGCCGTTCCACATCACATCCATAGTAGATGCGAACGCGAGCATGTCACTACCGAACTGAGCGATGTCTTTTTCACCAAACAGTTTCTGCTTGAGACCCTGCGTACCATAAAGCTTCTTCTGAAGTTCTATAAGTGGTATGCAGGCTTCAGAGAACTGTTCGATGTCTGATAACGTGATTCCAGATTCAATGAGTTTACGCACATCTCCACTGAAATCAACGATACAAGCTGAGAGAGCCTTAAGGTCTGTACCAAACTGGTTGAAGTCCTTAACGCCTTTGAATTTATCACCCCAACCACCTGTTGTAGGCAGTTCATCGTTGAGTACTGAGTAGATTTCGATGCACTTCTTAGCACAGTCTATCGCTGTTTCGCTGATGTTGCCTTCTACAAGTGCCGCAGAGAACTTGTTACAGCATTCTGCAAACTTGAGAAGATCCTCCGTGATAGCTGCATCCCAGTTCTTGTGGAATGTATCCATCCATTCGAGCTTGTCAACAACCTTTGAGAGTTCTCCCATCAGATCTACAACAGTCTTAGCCGCAGCTACATGTGCCGGGTTAAGACCCATTATAGCCATGCCGAACATCATAAGTGCACTGCCAAGTTTGGTTATACCCACAGCGAATGAATCAATGATCGATTCGAGATGAGATTTAACCCACTTGTCAAATACAACTATCGCACCGTCTATGACACCAGCAATGACAGCAAATATACCAGCGCCTGCTAAACCGGCAATTCCAAGTGTTCCTAGAGCGCCTATAAGCAATGCACATACGCCAATGGCGATTATTACAGCGCCAAGACCAGCACATTTTGACAGTATACCGTTTGGATCTAACTTGTCAAGTTCTGGGAGTATATACTTTGATATTGCCCATGCCGCTACACCGGCGATGATGATTGCTGAACCCTCACCGATTATAGCCTGCGTTGTCATGAAACCTGGCGGACAATATCCAAGGAGATACATGAGCGCAGTAGCAATTGCTGCTATGCCGCCAATTATCGTTATAAGACCGACAACCTTTGTGAATAAGCTGTCAGGACTCTTCACCTTGTCAAGCGCAGGTAACACAAGGAACGCGATAGCCGCTGTTACACCCACAATTACAGCTAAGGATTTGATGAGGTTTCCAATATACAATGATGTTGGATTTATTGTCTGTGCCGCCCACGTTAAGCCAACAGCCAGCAAGCACATCACGGATACCGTCATGAGTATGCCAGCTACCTTATTGAACAGCTCTACTGATGGATTGAACTTAATTGCATCTATACCGAGAAGTAATCCCGCAACGATAATCATGAAGCCGATTATTCCACCCATCATTTTAGCAAGTGTTGTTAAATCTGATGTGGTTAATGTAACACTTGTCACGTGCTTGTTAATAAGCGCCGCAATCATTGCAATTGCTGCTGTCGTTAATGCAACGAGTGTTAACTTACCGAATAAGCTAGCACCATTGCTCATGTCTATCGGGATCTTCGAGATAGCGAGCACGGCAAGTGATACAAGTACAAAGAGCACCGTTATACCGGCCATAAGACCGCCTATCTTAGCCATTTCCTTGAAGTCCGCACCCATATTAGCCACCTTAGCTATTATTGCTGCGACACCTGCCGCGAACAGCACAAGCACCGCTGCAAATCCTAATGACGGTAACATTCTTCGTAAATCGTATTCTGAGATACCAAGTTTACCGCCGAATGCTGAGGTGAGAATCGCTACGCCAGCAAGTAACAGTACGCAACCGCCCATGAGAGCAGCCACTCTGCCTACGTCACTGAGCTTGAATGTATACTGGGTTGATTTAGCCACTAAGAACATCATCAAAGCTGCAGCGGATATGATAGCCGCAACAGTACCAAAGATATGTGCTATTTCCTTAGCGTCACCCTTAGCCGCTGATGTAGCCAAAGCCAATACCAAACCTAATACACCGAATATTGCGATCATGCCCGACATTATTGCAATGATTGGTCCTAGTTTAGCAGTTCTTGTAAGTCTACTGAGATACAACATACCGCCAATTAAACCAGCCATTGTGAATAGCATAAGTGAAGCCACTGCGGCTTTCTCAGGTTTCATGAGAGATAACGCGCCGAACAAACCAACCATAAGTGCGAGACAAGCTGTCATAGCAAGTACGGATTTAGTTACGTCCTTAGACACTGCCGTTGACAGGGTCATAAGCATCATCATGAACATGAGGTCCTGAATTGTGCTCTTTGCTCGTTTAATGTTCTCGTCTTTCATAAGGCCAATTATAGCCATCATGCCGACGAGTACAGCGATTGAGCCGGTCATTGCGAGTAACGCTATACCAGCCTGTTTAGCATGCTTGCCAGCGAAATGTGTCGCCATAACGAATAAACCGAGCATAACAATAATACCGTTAAAGACTTCTGACGCCCTCTCGATCTCTTCGATCTTGAGTAGGTTGATTTCTTTAAATATCAATGGAATTAGCGCCATGGATATTAATAAACCGCCCAATGATATTGCTGCAACTATTGTAGCTTTACCAGCTATTCTAGATATTGTTAATATCAATGCCATAATCAGTAATGAAGCGCCGAGAACGTCTGCTGCGCCCTTGAGTTCTTCATTTGTAACGGTGTTAGCCAGTTTAAACAATCCGACAAGAGCACCCATAGCCACAACACATCCGATCATGGCTGTGCCGAAGCCTATCGCCAGACCTTTCTGTGACTTAGCTATGGTTGCGATGAGTATAGTCATGATAAACGATGCTGCGGTGATGAATGCAATGCCCTTACCAATGTCTGAGTTTCGGACATCCGCAGCTATTTTGACGGCTTTGACCATAAGAACCATTGCTGCAGCCACACCGACAAGCGCTACACCGAGACCGAAGCCATGCACAGGGTTCTTACCGAAGATTGACATCACAGCTTCTACAGCTGCTAATGTGATTATGAGTTTAGACAGGTCAGCGAATATTAGGATCATTGCTGCTATTGAATTCTTCAGTTTATCGGTGTCTATCTTCGCAACTTTGTCCAATGCCAACGCTATACCCAAGAATGCCGCAGCTAATCCTATACCGAGACTAGTCATTGAGTTTCCTGACTTCTGGGTAACGTTCATCTTGTCAACCTTAGCAAGGGTAACCGCCATCACAGTAAGAGCAACACCTATTGCAAGGATTGTGCTTGTTGCGCCCTTTAATTTGTCAGATGGAAGCGATGCCAACTTAACAATTGAGATGGACAAAAGCGTTAAAGCGCCAGCCAAAATTAAAAGGTTACGTATAGCGCTAGAACGACGAATCTGATTGATATGTTTCTCAAGCGCATCAAATGTATCGCCAATTGAGTCGAACATTCTGCCCATAGCACCGAGTGGTTTAGTAAGGTTGTAGAACATTTTACCAAACTGTGCAGCCAATGTTATTGATGCGGCGGCAGAAATAAGCGAACCAAGATCCACGTTTTTAAGCCAATCGCCGACTGTCTTGAATACTGCAATAATCTTGTCAATTATTGTCTTTGCCATATCACTGATGTTTGACTTGCCAATTTTAGCCTTGAAATCGTCGAACATCTTCGAAAGATCGAAGCTCTTGAACATTTCGGTGAAGTTTAGCTTTTGTATCATCTCGGCAATCTTTAATCGGCCTTTACCGACAAAGTCACCACGGAAGAAGTCGCCTATAGCACTGCCAATCTCTTTGAGACTAGGAGCACTCTTCGCCAATTCTTTGATCTTTCCAGTAGCTTTAGAGAATACATTATCGCCGCTCTTGAGATAGTCTATGAACTCTCCGAATCTCTTTCCAGCGAATTCTATGATCGGTCCTATTGCCGCCATCGCAGCTGCAACAAGATCATTATTCTTCACAAAGTCTCTTAACGATCCTGTACCATCAGCTATGATTTCGAACAAACCGCTGAAGTCCAGTCCCATTGCATTTATGAATGTCGATAGTATGTTGAACGCTAATCGTAGGCCTGTGCTCAATAAGAATCTAACAGTATCAAGAACATTGAATACTGCCGTAGCAGCAAATCTCAGAGCGTTCATCTGCTTCTCTGACAATATCATTTGTCTTGTGACTCGTTCCCAAGCTTCAAGGAATGTGTATACCTGTCCAGCAGTAATCGGTGAGAACACTGCTCTGAAACCTTCAGCCACTGGCTTTGTTACAGATAGCATAGCTTCAAATAAGTTCTTAAAGCCCTGAAGAAGAAGCTCTCTACCGGTCATTGTCTTACCTAGCATATTCAGGTATTCTTCAAGCTCGCCATTACGCTTTCTAGCAGAGTTGTAAAGCTCTCTATTAGCGTCTATTTCGTCCTGAGTCAAACCTATTGAACGGAGCTGTTCATCAGTGAGTTCCTCAAGAGTTAAACGATGTCCGTCTATTGTCTGGTTAACAAGATCCTGAACAATAGCATAATCGTATCCGGCATCAGCCAGAAGTTCGTATCGTTCCGGTGCATTCTTATAATCGCCACGCCATACATCGTCAACTACTTCCTGTAAAGCCTTCCAACGATCTGTATTTGTAAGTGTTGTGTCTGCAAGTTCAGCGTTTGCCTTTGTAAGGTTGATGATTGCCTGTCTTGCATATTCTGTATCAACACCAGAAGAGAATATACCCTCTACGTCGCCGAATTCTTCTATAAGTTTGTCGAAACCTAGACCGTCGGCGTCCATTATGCTCTTAAGTTCATCCTCAAATGCCTTTGTTGATACACCGAATTTGTTGATATAATCGAGGAGTGAACCCCATTTTGACGTGTCACCAAGTGCAGCTGATAACAAATCGTTACGTGCATTTGCGATACGGTCCAAGAACGGAGAAACCACGTCGTTGATTGATGTGAAGAGCTCTTTCGCCTGATCGAAGTCACCAACGATGATTTCCCATGTTTTTGCCCAGCCAGACTGGGCTGTTTCTTTTAATGTATCCCACAGCTGAGTAAATGTTTTTACCTTTGTAGCTGCGTCTTCCATCATTTCAGCCTGTTCACGTAAAGCGTCAGCCTGTTCCTGTGTGTACTGGCCTGATTCAATCATAGCCTGAGCATACTGGGCTGCACCTTCTTTTGTAAACTTGCTAAGTGTTGTATTAAGAACGTCAGCGGTTAACCAACCGTCCTTAAGCGACTCTCTGAATGAACCGTTAGCCTCTATGATAGAGTCCACGTCTTCACCGTATTCTCGTGCTGTTTCTTTTAATGCCTCCTGGAACAGCTCACCACCCATACCGGCGTTAACAACTGAGTTCCAGTCCATGAGTTTAACAGTACCAGAAGCAAGAGCCTGAGAT
>Ga0310690_10005520_pt1 | contig 17085 bp, 9 predicted proteins | sample AusTroGonzalo_MG_2_FD_207661 | JGI IMG/M metagenome (GOLD analysis project Ga0310690, IMG submission 207661) | Bovine rumen microbial communities from tropical cattle in Woodstock, Queensland, Australia - Gonzalo_04 (v2) (version 2) | ecosystem: Host-associated > Mammals > Digestive system >...
TGCAGGAGTTCGGCAGTATCTCCCCGACGGGCGATGAAATGGGTATCTTCGGTTACCTGCCTTTCGAGCAGCAGATCCTCAACCCGAACGGCGTGCTCGAACTCGTCTTCAGTATCAACGACCGCCGCGTCATCCGCGATCCGAACGGTAAAGTGGTGGAGAAAGAGATACCGTTGATAGTGGAAAGTGGAGAGTCGAAAGTGGAAAGTATGGCGGACAAGATCAACCATGCGCCGACACGCGACCAGGGACTGCTCACGAAAATGAATTTCGATTGGTCATTCAACAACGATGAACTGCTCATTAACCTCAATATGAACGACCGCGAGATCAACAAGCAGACTATCTACCTCACTGTCCGTGACGTAGAGGACCTGAACGGCAACCCGATGGCTTCGCCCGTTTCATGGGTTGCATTCGTTGATCGCAATGCCCTCAAGTGGAGTGAACGGACGCTGCGTGCTGTGTCGGATTATGACAATCCCGAAAACTTCTATGAACTCGTCGATATCGTCAACCAGTCCGGTCGCAGACATCAATATACGATCGAGTCCTTGCCCGATTGGTTAAGCGTCAGTGAATCCTACGGTTCGATGAACGCACTGGAGGAGAAACAGATACGTTTGACGTTCGATACTAACCTGCCGGTAGGTGTTTATCACAACCAGATATACCTCACCGATGAGGAAGGGCTGGCAGAACCGCTCATCATCGAATATACCGTCAAAGCGAACCCGCCGTACGATGCGATAGACCATAACAAGTATCCGCTCAATATGTCCGTTTGCGGTAGTGTGATGATTACCAAAGCGAACGAAGTGGTGTACGACACCGATGAGAACGATATCGTCTATGCGATGTACAAAGACGAGTGCGTGGGTATGGCGAACATCAGTTTTGACCAGACATCCAATAAGTCCAAACTGTTCATGACGGTATATGGTAACGATGCGATGAACCGTAAGCAGATCCGCTTCCAGTTATGGCAGGCATCGACGGGCAAGGTCTTTGACCTGAGTACCGACCGCAATGTGCTCTTTGCGCACGGCTTCGTCTATGGATGTGGTGACGGTCAACCGCTGGTTCTGACAACCAACGGTAACGAACGGCAGACGATCCAGTTACAAGCGGGCTGGAACTGGACTTCGTTCAACCTCATCCCTGCTTCCGAAGGCGTCTTTGCGCAGTGCATGACCGCCAATGATGCATGGACGGAGAATGACCTGATCAAAAATCCGAATACGCGGCAGTTCTGCACCTATAGTCAACCGAACGATGCGTTTGCCGGTACGCTCAGTGCTTTCAACTATAAGCAGATATACATGATCAACAGTCAGAACGGCAACACGATACATATTAGCGGTATGAACCTGCCGGCAGACTCGATGAAGATCACGGTGCGTGGTGACGGGCAATGGAGCCCGATGCCGTGTTTGCTCAAACAGGTGACACCGGTTGCGGAGGCCCTGTCGGCTTACTACGACTATGCTGCTGCCGGCGATATGCTCAAGAGCCATGACCACTTTGCGTACTTCTCCGAGGACAAGAAATGGGAAGGTGACCTCACCGCCATGCGACCCGGCGAAGGATATCTCTTCCGTCGCTTGGCTCCGGGAACCGTGACTATACCGTTCTATAATCGGGAGTCGAAAGTCGAGAGTCGAAAGTCGAATGCCGCAAGCAGGTTCTCTAATCCGAAGGCCGCGACGAATATGACGATGATTGTGAGAGTACAGAATACAGAATACAGAGTACAGACTCTTAAGGTCTATGTAGGCGATGAACTCGCAGCGGTGGCAGAACCGATCGACTCGCTGTACTTCCTGACGATCCAGAGCGATCGGGTAGGTGAACTGCGATTTGAGTTGAATGGTGAATGTCTGACAGCGGAAAACGCAGTGGTCTATGTACCTGACACTCATTATGGTTCCCTTAAAGCCCCAATCGTGCTCAAAAAAGAGGATAGCCGTCCGTATAAGATCATCGAGAATAACCACGTAGTAATCATTCGAAACAATGAGAAATATGATGTTACAGGTAAGAAACTACAATAAGTAGCATTCTTGTTGATCTTTCGATAAAAATTCATTTTTATTTGCGTATGTAAAAAAAAAGCAGTATCTTTGCAGCGGAAATCATAAATCTTCAATCAGTATGAACAATCTTTTTAGTCTCGAAGGTAAGAACGCTTGGGTGACCGGAGCTTGTTACGGAATAGGTTTCGCTATCGCTAAAGCTTTTGCGCAAGCCGGCGCTAATCATATCATCTTCAATGCCCGCAGCCAAGAGGCAATCGACAAGGCAATGGACTTATACCGTGCGGAAGGAATCGAAAACGCGCATGGGTATGTATGTGACGTGACGGACGAAGTGGCAGTCAAAGCTTTGGTGGAGCGAATCCATCGGGAAGTAGGACAGATTGATATCCTCGTCAACAACGCCGGTATTATCAAGCGTATCCCGATGCATGAGATGAAACGCGAGGAGTTCCAGCAGGTGATCGATATCGACCTCGTGGCACCGTACATCGTTTCTGCAGCCGTACTGCCGGAGATGATGGAGCGCCGCGAAGGCAAGATCATCAACATCTGCTCCATGATGTCGGAACTCGGTCGTGAAACCGTTTCGGCTTATGCGGCAGCGAAAGGTGGATTGAAGATGCTGACGCGTAACATCTGCTCGGAGTACGGTGAGTATAACATCCAGTGCAACGGTATTGGTCCGGGTTACATAGCAACACCGCAAACGGCTCCGCTGCGTGAGCGTCAACCGGACGGCAGCCGTCATCCGTTTGACTCGTTTATCTGCGCGAAGACCCCTGCAGGGCGTTGGCTCGATCCCGATGAACTCGGTGGCCCGGCTGTGTTCCTGGCAAGTCACGCGAGTGATGCGGTGAACGGTCATATCCTCTATGTCGATGGCGGTATCCTTGCCTATATCGGCAAGCAACCCAAATAAATCAATCCCTGTAAGATGGCAAAAATACTCATTATAGACGACGAACGGGGTATCCGGAATACGCTCAAGGAGATCCTTGCGGACGAGGGGTATGAGGTCGATGTAGCGGAGAACGGCACGCAGGGTCTGGAGATAGCGCAGAAGAAAGCGTACGACCTGATCTTCTCGGATATCAAGATGCCCGGGCTCGATGGTCTGGAAGTGCTCAAAGTCTTGAAAGAGGGGGAAGAGACCGCAGAAACACCTGTCGTTATGATCACGGGTCATGGAGATGTAGAGACGGCGGTGCAGGCACTCAAAATGGGGGCGTATGATTTTCTATTGAAACCGTTAGACCTCAATCGCATACTGATCACGACCAAGAACGCGCTGGAGAACAAAAGTCTCAAACAAGAGACCAAGCAACTGCGTAAACGGGTGGCAGCAAAAGGTCCGCAGATGATCGGGGAGAGTGCGGCTATCACGCGTGTACGCGAAATAATAGATAAGGTGGCGCCGACGGAGGCTCGCGTGCTGATCACGGGACCGAACGGAACGGGTAAGGAGGTTGTGGCGCATCTGATCCATGAGGGGTCGAGTAGGGCAAGCGGTCCGATGGTGGAAGTTAACTGTGCGGCTATACCGAGTGAGTTGATCGAGAGTGAGTTGTTCGGGCATATGAAAGGTTCGTTCACGGGGGCGGTAAAGGACAGAGCAGGCAAGTTCGAACAGGCTGATGGCGGTACGTTGTTTTTGGACGAGATAGGCGATATGAGTCTGGCAGCACAGACCAAAGTGTTGCGGGCGCTGCAAGAGAACGAGATCACACGCGTGGGGTCGGATAAGGCGGTAAAAGTGAACGTACGGGTGTTGGCGGCTACGAACAAGGATTTGGAGAAAGAGATCGAGAAGGGCAATTTTAGGGAAGACCTATTCCATCGTCTGAACGTCATTCCTATTGCCGTGCCGGCACTCAATGAACGGCTCGAAGATATCCCGCTGTTGGTGGAGTATTTCGCAGAGCAGATTTGTGGTGAACAAGGCATTGCGAAGAAGACCTTTGAGGAAGGGGCGATTCAGGCGCTGCAGGCACAGGATTGGACGGGAAACATTCGGCAGTTGAGGAATGTCGTGGAGCGGTTGATAATACTGGCAGGGAATAAAATAACAGCAGAAGACGTCGAATTATACGCTTGAAGTTTATATATAATCAAAAAAACTTAAGAAAAATATAATTATTGATTTTACAGAGTTTAAACATATTAAACTATCGCAATATACGCGAGGCGAGTTTGGAGTTTAGTCCCAAGCTCAACTGCTTTGTGGGGCTTAACGGACAAGGCAAAACCAATGTGTTGGATGCTATTTATCTGCTGAGTTTCACGAAGTCCGCGTACACAAGTCAAGACTCCCTCAATATCACGCATGGCGAGGAAATGGCGATGGTGCAAGGCACGTACGATGAGTTTACGATCTCTTGCGGGTTGAGAAGAGGGGTTAAGAAACAGTTCAGGAAGGACAAAAAAGATTATCCGCGATTGTTGGATCATATCGGGTTGATACCGCTGGTGATGGTTAGTCCTGCGGATCATCAATTGATAGAAGAAGGTTCAGACGAGCGGCGGCGATTCATGGACGTTGTTATCGGTCAACGGAACAGGAAATACCTTGATTGCTTGGCTACGTACAATGCGCTACTCAAACAACGGAATGCCTTATTGAAACAATATGCCGATGCTGCGGCTCCGCCGGACGATTTATTGGAGGTTTTGGAATGGCAGATGATTGAACCCGCAGAGTATATTTTCCGCTCCCGCACAGAGTTCTTTACGGAGTTTGAACCGTATTTCCAAGAGGTGTATAAAGTGATCAGCGGTTCAGCCGAGACACCTTCTTTGCGGTATATCAGCCAACTGCAAGACCGTAACTTACGCGAAGCGTATATCAAGACGCGGCAACGGGATCTGATACTCGGTTGGACGAGTCAGGGACCGCATAAGGACGACCTTGATATGCGGCTTGGTGAGTGGCCGTTGAAGCAAGTGGGCTCGCAAGGTCAGCAACGCACGTTTGTGCTGGCAATGAAACTGGCACAGGCTTTGTACTTAGGAGAATACAGAGTACAGAATACAGAATACAGACCTAATAAGCCTATCTTGTTGTTGGACGATATATTTGACAGGTTGGATAGTGAGCGTGTGGAGAGGATCGTAGAGATGATACAAGGAGACGATTTTGGGCAGATTTTTATTACTGACACCGACCGTCAACACTTGACGGAGATCATCCAACCAGGCCCTGAGGCTAAGATTTTCCATGTAGAGAATGGCCAAATTGCGTAAAACCATATTAGTCTGTATTCTGTACTCTGTATTCTGTATTCCTACGAATGCCGACATCGGCTTTCGCGGCGCATGGATAGCGACCGTTGCGAATATCGATTGGCCATCCGTTGAGGCTGTGGGCAATGATTCGTTGCAGCAAGCGGAGATGAGGTGGATACTGGATTCGTTGGAGAGTATCGGCATCAATGCCATCATTTTTCAGGTTCGCCCTACAGCTGATGCGTTGTACAAGAGTGAGTTGGAGCCTACGAGTCATTGGTTAACGGGCGAGCAGGGGAGCACGCTTACTTGGGATCCTTTGGAATGGACTATCTCGGAGGCGCATAAGCGGAAGATGGAGGTGCATGTGTGGCTCAATCCGTACCGTGTGAACTTGGCGAAGATGGACACGTCTTTGATCGCTCCGGACCATATATGGCGTAAGCATCGGGAGTGGTTTTGTGAGTATAATAAACAGTGGTATTTCGACCCGGGACAGCCTATCACGCGCGAGTGGATTTGTACGGTGGTTCAAGACATCGTGGATCGGTACGATATTCAGGCGATTCATATGGATGACTATTTCTATCCGTACCCTTCCGGTAAGTTGGAATTGCCTGATAGTGAGACTTTTGCACGTTATCCAAGAGGGTTTACGGATATCAAAGAATGGAGACGGGATAATGTCAATTTGGCGATTCAGGCGATCAGTGAGACCATCCGCGAATGTAAGGATTCCGTGCAGTTCGGTATCTCGCCGTTTGGCGTTTGGCGAAATGCGAGTGTCGATCCTTCCGGCAGTGCCACGCAAGCAGGCATCACCAATTACGATGACTTGTACGCGAATATCAGGCTTTGGATTAAAAACGGTTGGATTGATTATGTGCTGCCGCAACTCTACTGGGAGATAGGAAAGAAAGTCGCGGACTATGAGGTGTTGGCGCATTGGTGGGCCAATGAGGTGCGCGGTGCAAAGTGCAAACTCTATATCGGCATGGCACCTTACCGCCTCGAGAATGCTTCGCCCAAGACAGCGTGGGGTAACGGCAATGAGATAGAGCGCCAGATGCTCCTCAACCGCACTATCCCCGAAATCACCGGCGAGTGTTTCTATTCGACCCGTCCATTGCTCCGCAATCCACGCGGTGTCTGCGATACCATCAAGGCGATTTATTCGCAAGAAAAAGAAAACAGCGACTATTTCCTGCCCTGGGAATGAAAAATAAAAAAATCTGCATTTTTTGTGCAGATTTTTTTGCACATGTCAAAAAAAATGTGTAATTTTGCAGCGCAAAATAAAATGACTGATTTTATTCACTTTAAAATATTCAATCATTATGAAAAAGATTTTACTTTTTGTTCTCGCCTTGATATGGGGTTTGGGCACAAGCCTTTGGGCTTCCAACGAAATCGAAATGTGCGGTGTAACCATTTCAGATGCAGTCATTACGCGAGGCATTGTGGACTCGCTGAATGCCATCGACGGCGTGACGGCTTCGGGAACCATCACCTACGACCCGACCACATACACCCTCACGCTGGACAACGCCAGTGTGGTATCCACGATTGATGACAATCTGCTGGAGTTTCTCTATCATGCAGATAGCAAGAACATCACTATCTATCTGAAGGGGAGCAACTTGCTCAAAGTGGATAGAACCACCGGTTATAAACATGCGCTGTATATGCCAATCGGTCGTTCCAATGTGACGGTTACTATAACCGGACCCGGCAGTCTGGATCTCGAAAACAGCAGCGAAGGCGGTGGTATCAGATGGAGCACTTGCTGGCTCCACATTCTGAATACAACGGTTACTACCACAAATATAGGCGATAGCAGTACTCCGTACGGAAACGTCAAAATAACCAATTCCAACGTACGAAGCGGATGGATAGGGTGTTTGGGTCAATTGGTGCTGGAAGAATATAAATTCGTTTCGCCTGCCAATGCGGAATATACCGATAATTATATCGGTCAGGGAAGCAAAGGTATCAAGCCCGCCTGGACAGAAATAGTTATCCAACGTGCGCTGACACTTGGCAAAGAGTTCGAGGTGGATGGCGTCAAATACAAAGTGTCAGACATTACCGAAGGACGCGAAGAGGCTTATGTAATCCCGCAGGCATATACCGCTTCTTCGCTCGTTATCCCCGATTCGGTGCAGTACTACGATTGGAAATTATGTGTGGACATAACCAACAATGCCTTTTGGTATAATGAAAACATTACAAGCGTGGACATTGCTTGCCGGTCGGTAGGCGATTGTGCTTTCCTTGGTTGTACTAATCTGACATCGGTGACCCTACGGGAAGGCGTAGAAAGCCTTAACATGCGCTGTTTTGAAGGAATCGGTGCCACCTCTATCCATATGCCGGCATCGCTAAGCAGTATGGGTAATTCAGGGTACTCCGTTTTCGGTAAAAATAAATTGGAACAAATAACGATAGCCGAAGGCAACGAAAACTTCGTCATCGGTGAGGATGGCGCCATGTACACCAAGGATATGACCAAACTCGTTGCCTATCCGTACAACTACCCGAAGAAATTCGCCAAGATCCCGGAAACGGTGACCAGTATTTACAAATGGATGTTCAAACATTGTTCCAATATTGCGGACACGCTGGTCATTCCGGAAAACCTTACCGGTTCAGATGTTTTCAGCGCCTCAAGCGTGAAATGCGTCATTCTGAACAACAACTATATCTCTGATATGTTCCAATCGACAGCCTCTATTGAAGAAATCATCATCGGCAAGAATGTCACCAATATAAAAATACTGATGTTCTACCGCTGTAGTGGCATCCGCAAGATAACTGTTTTGGGCAATTCGATGCCTGTATGGGGCACTAAAGCGTTCGGCGACGATGATCCCGAGTCGTACGCCCCCTACAAACAGGCAAAAGTGTATGTACACTGCGGTCTAGGCGACACCTTCAAAGCCGATGCGGACAAATGGGCGAACTTCAAGAATATTGTGGACACGCTGCTGTATGACGTCAAGGCAGAAGCCGGCGAGAACGGCACCGCGGCGATAGCAGAGACGACAGACTGCAACCGCGTGCGCATGGTGGCTACGCCTGCAGAGCACTATGAGCTCGACCAATGGAGCAACGGACTCAAGACAGCAGAGATCACCCTGGATGTGACTTCCGACACCGCCGTGACGGCTTCGTTCAAGCAGAAACAATACACCATCACCTTCTGGACGGACGACACCAAGACCACCAAGATCACATCCACCAAAGCGACTTACAACACCTCTGTTGCCGATGTGGCCGAATACGCCCAAAGCCAACTCACCACGCCTGAGTGTGCGCGCTTCATCAAATGGAGCAATGACAACATCGCCGCCGTGCAGGGCAGCGAGGACCTGTGGCCCGTATGGGAGAACCCGACCACCTATACCGTGGTATTCAAGAACCGCGACACCGATGCGGCGGTAGCGACCCGCACCGAAGTGGAATGCGGCATGTTCGCCAACCCGCCTGCCGCTGAGAGCGGATACAAATGGCAATGGGAAAGCGAGGACTACAAGAACGTGAAGGACGACCTGGTCATCTACGGCAAACTGGTAGCCAACGCCACCGGCATGGAGAGCGTTCACGGCCACGGGCCAGCCGTCAGCATTCAGAAAGTGCTCATTGACGGTCAGCTCTATCTAATGTACGAAGGACGGATGTACGATGTACGAGGCACGAGAGTAAAATAATTTTTAACGACAAACAAATGAGAAAGATTCTATTTGTTTTATTTGCGCTGGCATGGATGATGCCGGTGAACATGATTGCCAGAAGTTGGGAAGCCCTGGATTCAATTCCGGCAGAGGTTTTTCTGAAAGATCTTCGGTATGACAGACAGACCAAGGAGTTACGATTCAAGGATCTGTTCCATGCCGATAAGTATTTGGACCGCATTTACGCGATTTATGTGTTTGCCCGTGATGAAGAGACAACGTTCTATCTGGACCATGGCTTTTTTCCACACGATACCTACATGTATGGTTATTGCAAAGACGGAGCCCATTATTCGTCGGAGATAAACTTTACGAATATAGGTATGGGGTTTTGTTGTTACTATACAGGTACTGATATAACCGGAGGAGCGAAATACACCGACGGGCTCTCCAATGGCAGTGAGAAATTCCCCACTTTCAAAGCGATTCTGGATAGTTGTCTGAAAAGGGGCTATCCCTCTATCCGTGTGGCTATCTGTCCCCAATATGAACGGAAAGCGGCTATAGAGGATTATAACATTCGCGTGTCCTACTACAATCCGGAAGGCGGGTTAGGCGCCTATGATACGCAGAAATGGCTGATTAACTATGTGGATATTGATATTGATGTGAATCCGACGAATGAGGTAACGGTGCCTCAAGAGGTTAAGTTTGGCGAGTTTTACGACGTGAAAAGCGTTATTGCGGCCGCCGGCGTGACGGATTATAAGTTCCAAGAGAGCAGTGACAGCCTCAAATGGCACACATTCATGTCCGGTCAGTTGAATGCAGCGGAGGCTCGCCGTGGCACTACCCTGAAAGCGCAGATGACGCTGGATGGCGATCGGGTAGGAAGTGCAGCCGCATTCTATCGATCCATCGCTACCAATGTCAAATCCGGCAAGGCCGACACCTCGGCGGTCAAGAAAGTGACGTATCTGTATAAAGCGCGGTTTGAAGGTGAGGGTGAGACGGCTGAGGTATATGTACCGGCCGGAATGGACCTCGAGTTGGGCGATCCTTCCGATGAACCATGCATCGATTATGCGTACACAAGCGATCTTCCGGTACAAACGAGAAAGGAAAGTGGCGATATGATAGCCACTATGCCGGCCTGCAACTTCACGATTACCCAAGTCACGCCCAAATATACGGTTAAGTTCCTCAATGCCGATTATACGCTTCTCAAGACCGAAGAGGTTGTGTGCGGTGAAGCGGCAACGGCGCCGGCTAATCCCTCTATGTCCGGCATGACCTTCAAACAATGGAGCCGCGACTTCAGCGAGGTGAAGAAGAACATGACCGTCCTGGCGCAGTACGAAATGGGCGATGACTATTTCTTCTATGATATCATGACCTCGCACACCAACGACCGCTATAAAGCAGCGGGCTTTGCCGGCAACACCAAGCGTGCGATGGTAGGCGATACACTCACTTTCTCCGCCGAGATACGTACTCCTCAGGCTTCGATACTCCGCTACCAGCAAGGTCTGCGTGATAAAGACGGCAAATGGACATGGGGCGACCCCAAAAAGATAGGTGAGTTCACGGAAGCGGACGCCTCTAAGGGCGAATCCAAGACGTTCACGCTCAAAGTGGCAGCGGCATACGAATCTTACAATGAGATGCCTTTCCGCTACGGAGAAGCGTATCGTTTCAATCTCTATTGCGCGGGAGCAACCTTGCTGTCCGAACCCTACGAGTTCGATATCTATTACCCGCTGACCATCAATAGTCAGATCAAGGAGAGCGAGACGATTCATGGCGACCCGATCTATGAAGGCCTTACTTTTGAGAACGCTAACGGCGACATGGGTTGGAGTGCGCTCAGCCCCATCTTCCCGGCGCGGTATGGCGAGAAGGTGCGTATCTATCGCGATAACGGCGGTGCAGGCGCCTGCATGCAATTCGCACGCGTTAACAAACCTTCCAACCCGCTTGAAAACGGAGAGGACAAAAAGAGCACGTATATCGTCGCCCCGGGAGAGGCAGAGACGGTGAATGTAACGGTTGCCAAGAAAGCCGTGGTGTTCGATGGAGCTAAGCCTACACAAGCCTATGACTTCTCGGCAGAGGGGTGTGGAAAATATCCGAACGCCTATTATGCAGAGGTAGTGAACTGCGGTGGCAGTATTCAGAATGTTCCGGCAGATCCTGTCTCCAACACCATGATCTTCAAAGGATGGGAACCCTGGGACAAGACCGCCTACGATAGTGTGGCGTATCTCAATGTGCCCGCGGTCAGCGACAACTATATCGGTTTCTCCGCTATTTGGGATGATTTTCCGGTTATACCGACTTATACCGTCAAGTTCTTTGAGAAAGACGGTACTACGCAGATAGGTGCGGACCAAGTTGTCAAAGAAGGCGAGAACGCTGTGCCGCCTTTGGCTCCGGAGGTCAATGGTTTCTATTTCATCGGTTGGGACAAGCCCTACACCACCATTACCGCGAATGTAAGCATCATTGCCGTGTATGGCCAGAATAAGTTCTGGACCGTCACCTATTACGATGCGGACGGTACCACCAAACTCGGAGAAGAGACTGTAGCGGACGGTATGAGTGCAAAAGGGAATCCTGTTACCAAAGAAGGAAATACCTTCCTCGGTTGGTTCGACAGCAATGACCAACCCGCAGACTTCAGTAAGATTTCTGCGGATATGTCCGTCAAAGCGAAATGGGAGAAAGAAATCAACTATTTCAAAGTGACGCTCGTGGCGGAGCACGGTAAGATAACTGTGAAAGAAACAGGAATCAACCTCGCTAAGGTGGAAGAGAACACCCTCCTCCATCTCACCGCTACGCCGGATGAGGGCTATCTGTTCAAAGAATGGCAGAACTACGATCCGGAGAAAGGACTCACCGTCACTGCCGATGTCACCGTTACCGCGGTCTTTGAGGAGGAATCGCAAGGCCTTGATCAAGTACCAAGTGACCAAGGACCAAGGACCAAGGTACTGATTGATGGTCAGCTCTATCTGATGTACGAAGGACGGATGTACGATGTACAAGGCAAAGAGGTGAAGTGACAAAGTGACCAAGTACGAAGTACAAAGGACTAAGCCCGGCGGGATTGGTTTTCCACCGGGTTACAAACAAACAACATCAAAAATAAAAATAGTACTATTATAAAAACATTATTGTTATGAAAAAACTTACTTTCTTACTCGCGCTGATGATGACTGCCCTGCTTTATGCGGAGATACCCCCAACTATTGGTGAGATTTATGCTAGACTCAGCAACGACAGTAAGACCATGACGATCTGTTTTGATACAGAGAAAAGTTTGCGCAGCGATGTGCTGACATCATGGACTCCCGATAAGGGTTCAGTCAACATGACTGACGCAGAGAAAGAAAAGATAACCAAGGTGGTCATCCTAAAAAATATGAAATATGCCCGTCCGACAACACTCTCCAGATGGTTCGCCGGTTTAATCAATCTCACCCAGATTACCGGACTGGAATACCTCAATACCAAGGATGTTGAGTCTATGGATTATATGTTTTTAGATTGCCAAAAACTGACGGTATTGGATCTTGGTTATTTCAACACGAGAAATGTCGAATACATGCACTGCATGTTCATGAATTGTTACTCATTGGAAACCGTTTACCTAACCAATTTCAGGTTTATGACTCCGGACATCTTGGAAGATAGAAAACTGACAACCGACGCAATGTTCGCCAACTGCACGGCACTTGAACATATCTATTGTATGTACGATTGGACGAAAGCCATCCAATCCTCTATGGGAATGTTCGCAGGTTGCGATGTGTTGGCGGCAAAATACGGAATTTTCGGATGGAGTCTATCAGATGGAATGCTCGCTAGAGAAGGATACTATTTTGAAGGAGACTTTACTGCGCCGAAGAGAGTATATACTTTATACAACGGAGGCAGTACTATAATATACTATTACGATAATAATTATAATGACTTAACTACTATCAGTCTAATGATGGGAAAGGTAGGGGGGTACATGGTGGAATTCTACGACCCGGAAACAGCGATATATGATGACCGTTTCGAAGAAGATTGGGACGCTAGTTCAGCTGAATATGAAAGTTATCACAGCGCTATAAGACATGTCTACATAGATGAGTCCATGAAAGATGCCCCGCTTACTTCCTTGCAAGGTTTGTTCTTTGGAGGATCGTACAACTATACGACTCGTCGATTGAGGATGACATCGATTACCGGTCTCGAAAACCTCAATACCTCTATCGTGACGGATATGAGTTATCTATTCTTGGCCTGCGACTTGCTGAAGGAAGTGGATCTTACATCCTTCGACTTCTCTAAGGTAACCAACACTACAGGTATGTTCGGGTACTGCAATTCCCTGACTACAATCTACTGTGAAGAGGATTTGAGCGCCAAAACAAAATTGACCGATCACGACCAGATGTTCCTTGACTGTTCCTCTCTGAAAGGATGGAAAGGTACTCAATGCGACGGAACCAATAATATTAACAAGTCCTATGCCCATCTGGACGGAGGTGAATCCAACCCCGGCTATTTTACGAAGAAGGAAAAAAACATCTATACCGTCTTTGACGGCAACGCAACGCTCACCTATTACTACAACAATTTATACGATGCTTCCAACCCCAACCACACATTGTACGACCCGGAAAGCACTGAAGCCCGATGGACAAGCTATTACAATGACGTGCAGTACATCGTGCTCGATGCATCGATGGATAATGCACCACTCACATCGCTCGCTACATTCTTCTACGGCGGGTTATATGGTTCCAAAGGTCAATACAGTGCGCGTTTGGCGAATGTGAAGTCCATCAGCGGCTTGGAATACCTGCATACGGAGAATGTGACCGATATGAGTAAGATGTTTTTCGGACTTTCGTCCGTTCCGTCTTTTGATTTGCGCACATTCACTACCGACAAAGTGGAAAGTATGTCGCTGATGTTCCGGGATTGTTCTTCGATTACCTCTCTGGATATCAGTCACTTCAAAACTGACGTTCTTTGGGACACCTATGGCATGTTCTTAAACTGCTCTGCGCTAACCACTATTTATTGCGATGAAGATTGGGGCGCCAATCCTACATTGAGAGAAAGCACAGCTATGTTCAATGGCTGTAATGCGTTAGTTGGCGGTAAAGGAACGAAGTACAATGAGAGTAAAGTGAAAGCCACATATGCTCATCTGGACGGAGGTGAATCCAACCCCGGCTATTTCACGCAGTCCCCCAAAGTCTATACGGTCTATGACGGTGTGAACAAACTGACGTATTATTACGACGCTAACTACGATGATACTAACCCGAACCATGAGCTCTACGACCCAAGCAACGCCACTGCTACACGTTGGACGAACTACCATGACAAGGTGAAGACGGCGGTGATTGACCCGTCCATGCAAGAAGCACCTCTCACATCCATGAATAGAATGTTCTGCGGAGATAACTCCGGAACTCTTTACATATTATCCAAGATGACGTCTATCAGCGGGATGGAATACCTCAATACGAAGGACGTGACGCGTATGAGCTATATGTTCAAAGGCTGCCAATCGCTGCAATCACTCGACCTCAGCCATTTCAATACGGCGAATGTAAAGTATATGGGCGGAATGTTTGCTGACTGTCAATCTCTGACCAAACTTGACCTTCGCAGTTTCAAAACGGATAAAGTGGTGTGGATGTATGAAATGTTCTTTAACTGTAGTGCGCTGACAACTATCTATTGTGATAGAACATGGGATGACTCACCGTTTACTGAGGATATGTTCACGGGTTGCACCTCACTGGTTGGCAGTAAGGGCACTCCATATGACGCAGAAAAAACCGACAATACCTATGCCCGTCCGGATGGCGGCAAGAGTAATCCCGGTTATTTCACGCGGTCCCCAAAAGTCTATACCTTCTATGATGGCAACGAAACACTGACTTACTACTATGACAACCAATACGATTTTACCAACACCAACTATGAACTCTATGACCCGGAGAACAATCCCTCTGCCTTACGTTGGGCAGACTACCATGGCAAAATTAAGACGGTAGAGATTGATGCATCCATGCAAGACGCTCCACTCACATCCATGTATCGGATGTTCTGCGGCGGATATGATTCTCCTTCCAGTACCTACTATAAATTATCCAATGTAGAAACTATTAGCGGACTGGAAAATCTTGACACGAAAAACGTGACGGATATGCGGGATGTGTTCTTCAAGTGCCAAGCTGTGAAATCTCTTAACCTCGGTTCATTCAAAACAGACAATGTGAACAAAATGGCAGGGATGTTCAGTGAGTGTGAAGCGCTCACAGAGCTTGACCTCACTTCATTCAACATGGAAAACGTTCAAGTTACAGAGCGGATGTTCTATAAATGCAGCGCGCTGAAAAAAATCTATTGTAACGAGAATTGGAGCGGAAACAATAAACTGCTCAATCCATCGCAGATGTTTCTCCATTGCACGGCGCTGGTCGGTGGAAACGGCACAGTTTATGACAGCGAAAAGACAGATAAGGCCTACGCCAGACCGGATGAGGAGGGGCAGAAAGGCTATTTCACAAAGAAAACGGCTACTGGGATGGAGGAAGTAAGCCAAGCGCCAAAAGCCCAGAGCCAAAAGCTGTTCCGCGACGGACAACTCTATCTGATGCACGAAGGACGGATGTACGATGTACGAGGCGCGGAAGTGAGATGATGAGCGGGCGATCGGATTGCCCTGAAAAAGAAGAAAAGAAAGCGGCGATGATATCGCCGGATAATGAACACACGCCGGTTACCAACCGGCACAATAAACAAAATGAAAGAGCGGCGGCAGAAATGTCGCCGCTGGTTTGTGCCCGATGACATTAGGCGGGATGGACATACACCGGCATGAGATGCCGGGCTAATTAACGAAAAGAGAGGAGATTACAGTTGTTGGCGGTAGGCGGCGGTGACGAAGCCACGGAGGGTTTTGTAGGATTTCTTGGGACGATGGGGAGAACGGGAGGCACAGAGGGCGGAGTGTTCGTGCCATTTGTGGAGCCATTCGTCGTGCTTGACGGGATCACGGAGATCAGCATCAGCTAAAGCAGAAGCTTGTTTGATGAGTTGGAAGGATTGTCGTTGGGCATCGGTAACGGAGTCCGGATCACGGTGCTCAGGCATGTGAGAAATGATCTCTTGACCGAAACGGTTGGTGAGATAGAAACGATGTCCGTTAGGCGGCAGTTTACCTGTGTACTCTTTGTACTTCTTATTTAATGTTACTCTTCCCATATTGGTTGTTGTTTTTCTATTGTTTGCCTAGTACTCGCCTCCTACTCGCCTCCGAGATTCCCCCGATCCGATTCTCTCTCGATTCTGTCTCGCTAGTCTGATTTGGCTATATTACCCTCTATGTCGGGAAACGAAATTCGGTTGTTGGAATTTGCGTACAAAGGTACAACAATTTTCTGAAATATGCAAAAAAAATGCACAAAAATTTGCATATGTGCATTTTTTTTTGTAATTTTGCAGCGTCATTTATGTGAAACATAAAAATCAGTATTAACAAACAATAGAAAAACCACATGATTTATTCGAAAGAAGTACAAGAAATGTGCGTTGTAGCAAAAGGTCCTAAACACGGACCGGCACCTATTCCCGAAGAGGGCAAATGGGTGAAGGCTACTGAGATCAAGGATATCTCGGGTATGACGCACGGTATCGGCTGGTGTGCACCTCAGCAGGGTTGCTGCAAGCTGAGTCTGAATGTAAAAGACGGTGTTATCGAAGAGGCACTCGTTGAGACGATCGGTTGTTCGGGTATGACCCACTCGGCTGCTATGGCTGCTGAGATCCTGCCGGGCAAGACGATTCTGGAGGCGCTGAACACCGACCTCGTTTGCGACGCTATCAACACGGCGATGCGCGAGTTGTTCCTGCAGATCGTTTACGGACGTACGCAGAGTGCGTTCTCGGAGGGCGGTCTGACTATCGGTGCAGGTCTGGAAGACCTCGGTAAGGGACTTGTTAGCCAGTGCGGTACACTCTACTCCACCAAGGCTAAAGGCGTTCGTTACCTGCAGTTAACCGAAGGTTACATCACCAAGGAGTTCCTCGATGAGGACAATGAGGTTTGCGGATACGAGTATGTGCACATG
>Ga0310690_10005521_pt1 | contig 17085 bp, 16 predicted proteins | sample AusTroGonzalo_MG_2_FD_207661 | JGI IMG/M metagenome (GOLD analysis project Ga0310690, IMG submission 207661) | Bovine rumen microbial communities from tropical cattle in Woodstock, Queensland, Australia - Gonzalo_04 (v2) (version 2) | ecosystem: Host-associated > Mammals > Digestive system >...
GGTGAAGTTCACATCCTCTAAGACCGTGTCGTCCTTCACTTCGGAGAGAAGTGTCCAGTGATACTTGTCGTTGGAGCCTTCCAGCGTCCAATCCTTGGGGTTACGGCCTTTGTAAGCAGCATTGTCGTTGGCCGTGATGATGGTGTAGCCGTCGAGGTACACGGGTTTCGAAGCCTGGATGATAACCCAGTTGGGTTTGTCACCCGTGCCGAACTTGGTCTGGTCGGTACCGTCGCAAGCATCGGCAAAGCCTTCGTTACCACTTTTGCTACCGTCAATGGCGGTGTACGTGATGCCGGTGTTCTCATCCACGTACTGAGCTTTCACACTCAAGCTGGGCACCAGCAGAGCTGCGGCCAACAGGAGTGCACTTAATCTTGATTTTGTCATGATGTAAGTTTTTAAGTTAAACATTGATTTAATAAATAATTTAATTGTTAATAATGAATTTGTTAGCGAATTTTCTTTTTATTTTTTTATGCTTTTAAATAGATTATACATTATTTTTAGCGTGCAAATATAAGTAGTTTCACGCATACGCACAAACTTTTTTAAAAAAAAATGTGATAATTTGCGAAAATCTTGAAAGAACCGCTGTCGCACTCCTTCCGGAATGTGCCGGGATTTCGCTCTGGCGCGACATTCCTCTTGTGTCGTTGGGCTCTCTTCAAAAGGGACAGTTCTTGCCTCAAGGGGGGGCGATTATTAGTGCCGAACAGGAGCGGCACACGATAGGATATCTTCCGCCAGAATCTTGCAAAGTCCTGACAGCATTAGCAGGTTTTCTTAAAACTCAGCTGAGTTTTAATTAAAACCCAATTGAGTCTTAATTAAAACCCAATTGTGTTTTAAGGAAATTCCTTTGCGCTGAGAAGATTTTTGAAGTTTCTAAATATATCAAAAAATGCCGATTCCATCGGGGAAAAATCGGAATTTGACGTGGAATTTTGCTGTGCGAAATGTCGTCAGTCTTTGCCGTCGGGGCTTTTAACAAAGTGTGTCGGATTTTCACTTAATTTTATTATTTTAGTTTAAAGTTTGTAATAGATTTTGGTTTCTCGAAAATCCGTTGTAACTTCGCGCCAAATTTGCGTCAAATTATGAAGACATTGGAAAAAATCTTTGCCGAAAAGCTGTTGCGAATCAAAGCGATTAAGCTGCAGCCTGCCAATCCCTTTACGTGGGCATCTGGCTGGGTGTCACCTTTTTATTGCGACAATCGCAAGACGTTGTCGTACCCCGCTTTGCGCTCGTTTGTGAAAATTGAACTGGCCCGACTCATTCAGGAGCAGTTTGGAGTTGTCGATGCTATTGCAGGTGTTGCTACGGGCGCTATCCCGCAGGGCGCGCTTGTGGCTGATTTATTGAATCTCCCGTTTGTGTACGTACGCTCTACGCCTAAAGATCACGGGCTTGAGAACCTGATAGAAGGTGAACTTCGGCCTGGAATGAAGGTGGTTGTGGTGGAAGACCTTGTTTCTACGGGCAAAAGCAGCCTGAAGGCTGTCGAGGCCATCCGTCAGAACGGATGTGAGGTCATCGGTATGGTGGCCTCCTTTACGTACGGCTTCGATGTGGCCCTCAAGGCTTTCAAGAAGGAGAAGGTGGAGCTTGTCACCCTCACCAACTACGATGCCGTGCTTGATGTAGCGCTCCAGACGGGTTATATCGATGAAATAGACCTTCCTGTCCTGCAAGAATGGCGCAAGGATCCTGCTCATTGGAAAGGCTGAGGAGTCGCTGATTAAAAAGATAGATTTCACCTAATCAGAAAGGAAATGAGTTCGAAATACGAAAGTGGAGTTAGGCAGATTCCCTACAGTCAGCAACGTGTTTACAATAAGTTGTCAGACCTCTCCTTCATGCAGGAGTATCAGGACAATCTGAGTCAGATACCGGCTGACACCATAAAGGTGGAAGACTTGCAGTTCAGCCCCGACGGCTTTACTTGCCGCATTCCTCCTATCGGAAATGTTGATTTCCATATCGTCGAGCGCGACGAGCCCAAGTGCATCAAGTTTGAGGCTGCGACATCGCCTATTCCCCTGACTTTCTGGATTCAGATTCTCCCAACGTCTGACGAATCAAGCAAAATCAAACTAACCCTCCATACTGACTTGAACTTTTTCCTCAAAACCCTTCTGAACAAGCCTATTGCGGATGGGATGGAAAAACTGGCAGACGCGTTGGCTACTATGCCGTATTAGGGTTTGGAACTAAACAAAATCAGAAATTGTGAAAAAGAACCTGCTAATAATTTCCCTGCTGTTACTGAGCTCTTCGGTGCTGACTGCCTGTCTGGGCAAAAGCGACGAAACGGAAAAGACGTCCGAGTGTGCCTTGCTTACGTTTTCAATAGCAGACATCAAGACCCCGACGACCGTTAGGCTTGCTGACGGCACAGACTCCACGTATACTGTCATTTCAGCTACAAGCGACTATGTGTTTACCATCGACCAGGTGAAAAACCTTGTCTATAATACGGATTCCATTCCCTTTGGCACGCAGACAGAGCAGGTTCCTGTCAAGTGTACGTCTTCTACTTCGTCGTCAATCTATTACGACAAGGATGGCGTTCGCACGTCGTTCACCACGGGCGACACGCTAAATCTTTCTCGGCCAGTTGTCTTTACGGTTGTTTCGGGGGACAAGAAGTTCAGTCGCGACTATACCGTCACGCTCAATGTCCGAACAGTTGACCCAGGCGAGAGCTCGTGGCACAAGGTTGCCGGCACCATTGACTTGCAGGCAATGAAGCCCGATGTAAGCGCCATCGAGGCTGACTTCCTCGCTCTTCATTCGGCAGACCATGTCTTTGCCTTCAGCTACCCGCTTACGACAAATAAGGCAATACTGCGCAATGTCGTCGTTTGTTATGAAGATGCTGATGTGGATTCCCTTGCGCACGTTTGGACGCGCCTCTCTTCGGAAGCAGAGTGGAGCGAAATGTGCCCCTCGGCTGATAATCCTTATGGCTGCCCGCTTTTGGAGAACCTGATAGTGGTCCGTTACAATGGTGACCTTTATGCCTTTGGCGGAAAGAGCAAAGGCGGACGAACGCCTGCTGTGGAGGCTTTCAAGCGTATGTTTATATCAGTGGATAATGGCGTCACTTGGCGCTCCCATAGCAATAAGCTCTCCTTGCCTACTGATTTGCTTGGATACGACGGAGCTTTCGATGCCGCTGTGGACAACGACAACTTCCTTTGGATTGTGCTTGAAGACGGCACCATCTGGAAAGGCAAGCAGAGTGGACTTTGATGTTGAAAAGGTGAGAAAGAGGTATGAAAGATAAATTGCTTGGTTTGAGTGTTTTCATCCTACTCGCTCTCCCTCTTACTGCGCAGGAAGCCGAGGAGTATAACATGGAAATTGGCGCTTGGGGGGGAGGCTGCTTCTATATGGGCGATGCCAACGTCACCACTCCTTTCCAAAGCATGGCTGAAACAGCCGGCATACTGGCTCGTTACAACATCAACCCCCGCATGGTAGTCAAAGGAGGGTTAGGCTATGGCCATATCACGGGTACCACAGCTGGACAGCAAAACCAATACCCAAACGGAGGAATGGCAGTCTTTGACCGTCGTATCTTCGACTTTAGTGCGCATTTTGAGTATAACTTTTTTGCTTATGGCACTCAGGGTTATAAGGACAGCCATCGTTTCACGCCCTACCTCCTTGCTGGGGCAGGCGTTACCTTTGCTCCCAAACCTGTCGATAATGTGTTTGCCTTTCACCTCCCTGTCGGCATCGGCGTCAAATACAAGTTGGCACCCCGCATAAATGTCGGCGCCGAGTGGACATTCCGCTTCACATCCACCGATAAACTTGATGTCAGCGACCCCCAAGGACTACAACTCAAAGACCCCTATAACATACATAGCGCGATAATGAAGAACAAGGATACCTATTCCTTCGTCGTAGCCTACATCAGTTACGACATCTTCGCCAAAGCGTGCGATTGTAATGATTGAAACTATGTACAAAGAAAAAGTAGATTTGACGCGCGTTCCCCAACATGTTGCCGTAATTATGGACGGCAACGGACGTTGGGCTAAAGAACGTGGCATGAAACGCCAGGAAGGGCATGTGGCCGGAACTCAGGCGTTAAACGATATACTGAAACCAGTTCGCGACCTCGGCATTAAATATCTGACTGTCTATGCCTTCAGCACCGAGAACTGGAATCGTCCCGATGAAGAAGTGAATGCTCTTATGGCTCTCCTTTATGAGAAGCTGGATGTGAACAAATTTATGGAAAACGATGTTCGTTTTCGTGTGATTGGTGACATCGGGCGACTCCCTAAAATTGTTCAGGATGTAGTAAACAATTGTTTGGAGCAAACGTCGAATAACACAAGTGGAACGCTTACCGTGGCGCTGAGCTACTCCAGCAAGTGGGAACTTGTTGAAGCCACAAAGAAGATTGCCCGTTGTGTGCAGGAGGGTACGCTTCATGTGGAGGATATTAACGATAAGACTATCGACGAATCCCTCAATACCTCGTTTCTTCCAGACCCCGAGCTACTTATTCGTACGGGAGGAGAATTTCGCCTGAGCAATTATCTGCTTTGGCAATGTGCCTATTCAGAGCTCTATTTTACTGACACATACTGGCCCGACTTCGATGAGGAGGAACTCTGCAAAGCCATTTGGTTTTATCAGCAACGCGAGCGTCGTTTTGGCAAAACCAGCGAGCAGGTCATTGAGTCAACAAAAGAGCAACAGGTCAACAAGTAAGCATGAATAGAAATTGTAACATAGTATTGTCCTTCCGATGGTTGCTGGCAGGTCTTCTCGCGTTTTTCGTCGTCGTACCTGTGATGGCTGACGATGATGATGAAGTTATAGAGAAGCCGACAATCATCTATACGTCAATGCCCAAGAAGTACGAGATAGCAGGCATCACCGTCAGCGGCATCACCGGCTATGAGGATTATGTCATCATCGGCCTTTCCGGGCTCTCCGTTGGACAGGTTGTCAGCGTCCCTGGCGAGGAAATCACCGAGGCCACCAAGCGTTTCTGGAAGCATGGTCTTTTCTCTAATGTTAAGATTAGCGCTGAGAAGTTCGTCGGCGACAAAGTGTATCTCCATATAGAATTGGCACCTCGCCCCCGCTTGGCAGATATCAATTACAACGGCGTAAAGAAATCCGAGCGTGAAGACCTTGAGGGAAAGATTGGCCTTATGAAGGGCAACCAAATCAATCCCAATATGATTGATAAGGCTGAGACAGTAATCCGACGCTATTATGACGGAAAAGGTTTCAAGAATGCTGAAATCAGTCTCCTCCAGCGGGACGATGTCAACAATCCAGGCCAAGTCATTTTGGACATCAACGTCGATAAGAAAGAGAAAATCAAGGTACACTCCATCATCATCAACGGTAACGAGGCCCTCTCGGACAACAAACTCAAGTGGGCCATGAAGAAAACCAACGAGAAAGGTTTCAACCGTTACCTCTTCCGTCAGAAAAAGTTCATCGTGAAGGATTATGAGGAAGATAAGGATAACCTCATCAACAAGTACAACGAATATGGTTATCGCGATGCCCATATTGTCACCGACTCCGTAGTCCCCTATGACGACAAGACTGTTGATGTCTTCATCACCGTCGAGGAGGGTAATCAGTATCATGTCCGCAATATCAACTGGGTGGGCAACACCGTTTATCCTTCGGAAGTATTGGATGAACTCCTTAAGATGAAGGCGGGCGACGTTTATAACCAGAAACTACTTAATGAACGCCTTAAGCAGGACGACGATGCTGTCGGTAACCTCTATTATAACAACGGTTACGTCTTTTTCCGTGTCGATCCCTTTGAGATAAACCTTTCAGAGGACTCTGTTGATTTGGAGATGCGTATCCTTGAGGGCCCGCAGGCTACTATCAATCACGTGCGCATTGCCGGCAACGACCGTCTTTACGAAAACGTCGTGCGCCGTCAGCTGCTCACCCTTCCTGGAGCTCTGTTCAATCGCGAGGCTATCATCCGCTCCATGCGTGAACTGGGCAACATGGGTCACTTTAACCCTGAGAACATTGTACCTGATATGAAGGAAGACGCTACGAACGGTACCGTCGATATTAACTGGATGCTGGAGTCAAAGGCTAACGATCAGGTTGAGTTTTCTATTGGTTACGGACAGACGGGTGTCATTGGCAAGATAGCGTTGAAGTTCACCAACTTCTCCATGTACAACCTCTTCCACAAGTCCGACAATTATCGTGCCTTTATTCCGCAAGGCGATGGCCAAACCTTCTCCATCAGCGGACAGACCAATGGTACTTACTACCAGTCGTACAGCATTTCCTTCCTCGACCCATGGTTTGGTGGCAAGCGCCCGAATACCCTTTCTGTGAATGCTTTTTATGCTAAGCAGACGGGCGTCAACCGTAATTTCTATAATCAGTCTTACATGTACAACTATTACAACTACTACAACATGTACGGCTACAACAACTATGGTTATAATAATTACGGTTACTATAACATGGACGCCTATTACGACAAAGATAAGTACATGAAGATGTATGGCGTCTCTCTTGGTTGGGGTAAGCGTCTCCATTGGCCTGATGACTATTTCACCCTCTATGGTGAGTTGGCTTACCAGCGCTACGATTTGCAGAACTGGGATTATTACTTCGTCTTCTCCAACGGGCGATGCAACAACATCAACGCTGGCATCACACTGAGCCGAAGCACCATTGACAACCCCATCTATCCTCGTAATGGATCTGAGGTTACATTCTCCGTTTCGGCTACTCCCCCTTATTCGATGTGGGACGGCGTCGATTACGAGGCTCTTTCGAGCGTCGCAACAACCGATGCCGGCTACAGCGCAGCTTTGCAGAAGAAATACAACTGGATAGAATACCACAAATGGAAGATGAAAAGCCGGTTCTATACCGCTTTGACAAGCGGGCAGAAGTGCTTTGTGTTGATGACGCGTGCTGAATTCGGTATCCTTGGCAGTTACAACCCATTCAAGAAGTCTCCCTTTGAGACGTTCTATGTGGGTGGTGACGGTATGAGCGGCTATTCCTATAATTATTATACCGACATGATAGCCCTGCGTGGTTACGAGAACGGCTCCATCAGCTACGGTGGCTATGCCTATACGCGCTTTGCTGCCGAGCTCCGTTATCCCCTCATGCTTGAGAACTCCACGCAAATCTATGCCCTTGCCTTCCTCGAAGGCGGTAATGCGTGGGACAACGTCAAGCGTTTCAACCTGTTTGACATGAAGCGTTCCGCAGGCGTCGGCGTCCGTATCAACCTGCCTATGGTGGGTTTGATGGGTGTTGACTGGGCCTATGGTTTCGACCCCATCAACGGCAGCACGGGACATAGCGGAAGCCAGTTCCACTTCGTCCTTGGACAGGAGTTTTAAACTATCATCCCCCATTGATGTCTAAAAATCGAATAACTCAATAACCCTTTAAGACCTAAGAAACCCAAAAGACCCAAACCCTAAAAAAGAAGACGATATGAAAAAGAGTATGATTATTGCAGCACTCTGCTGCCTTTTCAGCCTGACTGCAGGCGCCCAGAAGTTCGCGCTCATCGACATGGAATATATCCTGAAACATATCCCGGCCTACGAGCGTGCCAATGAACAGCTCAACCAGATTTCCAAACGCTGGCAGAGCGAGGTAGAAGCCCTTTCCCTTGAGGCCCAGACGCTCTATAAGAACTACCAGAGCGAGGCTGTCTTCCTCTCCGAGGAGCAGAAAACTGCTAAGGAAAACGAAATTGTTGCCAAAGAGAAGGAAGCACAGGAACTCAAGCGCAACTATTTTGGCCCTGAGGGCGAGCTTTACAAGAAACGCGAAAGCCTGATGGCTCCTATTCAGGACGAAATCTACAACGCCGTCAAGGAGATTGCCGATGCCAAGGGCTATTCCATGATTATCGACAGGGCTTCAGCCTCTAGCGTCATCTACGCCTCACCGAAGATTGACATCAGCAACGAGGTGCTCACTAAGCTCGGCTATGGCGAATAATCCCCCCAGTAAAAATGTATAACCTTATAAAACCAATTCAAACAACAATGAAAAAACATTTCATCATCCTGGCCCTTATGCTGGCCCCCCTCACCGTATTTGCTCAGAAATTCGGACACGTCAATTCAGAGAGCATCATTCAGGTCATGCCTGAGTGGACACAGGCTCAGACCGAACTGCAGAACCTCCAGAAGCAGTACGAGGATGACTTGAAACGTCTTGAAGACGAGTTCACGAAGAAGAACGAGGAGTACACCGCCCAGCAGGCTACGTTGCCCGACAACATTAAGGAGCGTCGCGAGAAGGAGCTGCAGGACCTCTATGCCCGTATGCAGCAGTACTATCAGGAGAGCCAGCAGAACCTCCAGCAGGCTAGCCTTGAAAAGCAGAAGGCCATCAACGAGAAAATCCTTAAGGCTATTAGGGAAATCGGTACAGAAGGCGGCTACCTCTATATCTTCGATGTTTCCAGTGGTGTTCCCTTCATCAACGAGACCATCAGCGTCGATGTTACCGATCAAGTGAAAGCTAAGCTCGGAATTAAATAAATAGTTGGGCAACCATGAAACGAATACCTCTTCTCCTCCTTTCCCTTGTGGCACTGACGGCTGCGGCACAACCGCGCTTCGGCTATTTCAACTTCCGTGAGGTTGTCTTAGCTCTGCCGGAGTACGCCACCGTGCAGACCCAAGTACAAGAGCTCCGTGCCAAGTGTGAAACGGAAATCAGCAACTCCGAGAAAGAGTTCATCAAACGTTACTCCGAGTTCATCGACGGACAGGCTGGTTTTCCCGACATCATCCGCGACAAGCGCCAGAAGGAACTCCAAGAACTCATGGAGCGTAGCATCTCCTTCAAAAAGGAAGCTGACAGCACCATCGTCGAGGCACGTCGCGAAATGATGAAGCCCCTTCGTCAGAAGGTTACCGATGCTGCCCGTACCGTCTGTCTGAATGAAGACCTTGACTATGTCGTCAACACCGATCGTGACAACTTCATCTGTGTTAACGACTCTGTGGGCGTGGACATCACCCTCAAGGTGAAGCAGGTTCTTGGACTCATTACAGCTGTCGTGCCCGAAGCTCAGGGACTGAAGTAAGACGTCCATGAAACCTGGTCCTATCGGCATATTCGATTCCGGCTATGGTGGTCTCACCATCCTCACTCATCTGCGTGAGCGCCTGCCGGAATACGATTTCCTTTATTTAGGCGATAACGCCCGCACGCCCTACGGTAACCGCTCGTTCGAAGTCGTTTATCAGTTTACGGCACAGGCTGTCCGCACCCTCTTTGCACAGGGATGCCCCCTTGTTATCCTTGCCTGCAATACGGCATCGGCAAAGGCCCTCCGTTCCATTCAGCAGCTCGACTTGCCAAAGATAGACCCCCGTCGTCGCGTGTTGGGTATCATCCGTCCTACCGTTGAAGCCCTTGGTGCCCTCACGGTCACCCGTCATGTAGGCATTCTGGCTACGGGAGGTACCATCCGCTCCCTTTCCTATCCGTTGGAGATAAAGAAGCTCTATCCCGACATCGTGGTAACGGGCGAGGCCTGCCCCATGTGGGTGCCGCTTGTGGAGAACGGCGAGGCTACATCCCCTGGGGCAGACTACTTCATCCGTCAGCGTATCGAAGCCCTGCTGGCGCGTGACGAGGAGATTGACACCATAGTCCTTGGCTGTACCCACTACCCCCTGCTTTACGACAAGATTCGCCAGTACACCCCAGCCCATATCCGTCTGGTGCGTCAAGGCGATTATGTGGCAGACAGCCTTGCCGACTACCTCCGTCGCCATCCTGAGATGGACGCAGTATTGACTCGCGGAGCGACTACGCGTTACCTCACTACCGAATCCACCGACACCTTCCGCACCTCCGCAGCCGTATTCCTTCCCGACACCCCCATCCATCCCCGTCACATCAGCCTGACGGAGGGCGACCCTGAGTAGGAAAGATTTTGCCAAATGTCGCGTTCATCGCGTAGTGCGCGGCGCGTTCAACGCATTGCTCTACGCTCGTAACGTAGTGCGCGGTACGCTCAGCCCTTAACTCTAATCTCTCAGCCCATTGGGCTGTGCGCGCAGAAGCTATATCTGCGACGACAGAAGCTTTATTTACGGCAGTAGATGCTGCTTCTACGACGACAATTCCCTAAATAAAATGTTTGGTCAGAGGTCCGTCATCCGTCATTGGGGTGATTGCCAGAGAACTATGTTTTGTTATTGCAGCCTTGGGAAAAATGTTTTTCGTCGCACGAATTAGTACTCCGTGAGCAAATAATCCTGATTGCCGTTGTAACGTGTTGATTATCACCTCGATGGCGGATGGCGGACCTCTGACCAAACATTTGTTATGAGAAAACCTCTTTTTCTTTCCCGTTCCGGGCAATTTCGGAAGATAAAATCTTTCTTTTAGCGATAGGTTGAAAACCAAACCGCGCAGCAAACGCCACTTTTACCGTTGAAACGCCCCTTCGCAACCCGTTACGCACCAAAGTTCGATCTATTTTTACATCAGATTTACACTTGTTCCGTAAAAATATGTATCTTTGTGCCAAAATAATAAACGTGCACTATCCGCATAAAAGCTGAAATACGGAACTAGAAAAAGAATAAAGATATGACAACGACAAAAAAGATAAACGCAAACGGAACAGAAATATCTGTATTGCTACAAGGGAATGAAAACGACTATATATGCCTGACCGATATGGCCCGATATAAAGATAGGCAACTTACAAATTATTTTATTCAAAACTGGATGCGTTCACGTAGTACAATCGAATACCTTGGCGTGTGGGAGCAATTGCATAATCCCAGTTTTAAACCCATCGAATTCGATGGGTTTAGGAATCAGGCAGGGCTACACACCTTTAGTCTTACGCCTAAGGAATGGGCAGATAAGACAAAGGCAATTGGCATCTATTCTAAGGCCAGTCGCTATGCCGTTAAGGAAAGTAGAAGATAGTAACACGATAGATTATATGACTTTCGACATCTACAACCAAAAAGCTCTTGAATTGGTTGAAAAAGGAGAAAACCTTTTCATTACGGGAAAAGCAGGAACGGGAAAAACGACCTTGCTGAAGGAGATTGTAGCGCGACTGAAAGCAAGTAAGAAGATAGTGGCAGTGACGGCTCCGACTGGGGTGGCCGCTCATAATGCAGAAGGTGTAACGCTTCACTCGTTGTTGCATATTCCATTATGTGTCTATCTGCCTGAGATTAAAATACCAGAGTTATATTCTCTTCATAAGTCTGACATTGAGGTCGTAAACAAATTGGAAGTGCTAATCATTGACGAGATTAGTATGGTGAGATGTGATCTCTTGGACGCAGTAGATGATATCATGCGGCATTATCGGTGTAATAAGATGCCGTTTGGAGGTGTTCAGGTGATTATGATTGGAGACTTGTTTCAATTAATGCCTGTGGTGACAGAGGAGGATGAGGAAATGTTGCGTTCTTACTATCGGAAATCTTTTTATTTCTTCGATAGTAAGGTGATGAAAAAGCTCAAGTATTCTGTTATTGAACTGAAAACAATCTATCGGCAGGATAAGCGCAGTTTTATAAAGTTGTTGAATAGGATTAGGCTGGGTAAACTGACAGAGAAAGAACAAGAAAAACTTAGAAGTATTTATTGTCCTATATACGAGGGAATCAACAATGATAAACAGATTGTACTTACCACACACAACTGGATGGCTAATAGTCGTAACGAGAAAAGACTTTCTAAACTGGAAAACGAAGTGCATGAGTTTATGGCATCTGCTTACGGCTGGCCCAGATACATAGACTATCCAGCAAAATTCAAACTAAAGTTGAAGGTAGGGGCAAGGGTAATGTTTATCCAAAACTTGAAAGGGTCGTACTATAACGGAATGTTGGGAACAGTAGAGGATGTTGATGAAGATTATATTACCGTAAGAGCTGACGATGGGAATAAACTAATCAATGTGTTTAGGTATAAATGGACATACGAGAAGTATCATCTAAACAAGAAAACGAAAGTATTGGAGATTGTTCGAGCTGGCACTTTCGCTCAATTTCCCCTGAAATTGGCTTGGGCTATTACAATTCACAAAAGCCAAGGTCTAACGTTTGACCATGTGGTGATTGACGCAGGCAAGGCGTTTGCTCCTGGACAGGTGTACGTGGCATTGAGCAGATGTAGGAGTTTCGAGAATATTAAACTTCTTTCAGAAATCACTCCAGAGGTTGTGAAGATAGATCCCGATGTCACAGATTATCTGAGGAGGGTGAAGTCCATTGAAATAGAAGAGCCGAAAGAAAAGAAGGTTGAAAACCCTAAAGAAGTAAAGAAGACAGCAGAGAATAAGCGAGCAAAAATATCAAAAACTCTAAAAACAACATTAGAGTTGTTCGAAAGAGGGTATTCGCCTGAACAAATTGCAGTTCAGAGGAAGTTGACCCTTGGAACAATCGTAAGTCATTTCGCTACATTGGTCGCATCAGATAGATTAAGTATTCATGAGGTCTTAGAGGATTCGAAAATCCAGCAGATTGAAAAGGCTATCAAAAAAGCTAATTCCTTAAAACTAACACTAATTAAAGAGAATTGCCCGGACAACATTACCTACCATGATATCAAAATCGTGGCTGAGTGCCATCAAAAGAAAGGGGAATAGTCCAAGTGAGTAACCAGATTTTATTGTAATTTTGCAGTAAAATCGGGGTAGGGGTGCTCGTTTATCCCAAACTTACTGCCTTTTTGCTGAAAATTGGGGGATAGAAATTCTTTTCTTTCTAATCCAGTACTCAGTCGTTGAAGAGGGATTCGAGGATGTCTAGGGATTTGAGTTCTGGGAAAGCGGGGAGATGGAGGATGAAGAAACGGTTGAGATAGGTGAGAAGGCGCGTACGGTCAGTATGTGCCATACGAATGCAGGCCATGAGGGGATAGTCTGCTTGGCTTAAACGATAGAAGATTTCTGCATCGGGAGGCGTCATTACGAAAGGTGATGCTGCTGCGTAGGGTACGAAAAGGGCAGACTCGATGTCGAACGAATGGCCTGTGGCAAAGCTGTCGGTATAGGGAGCAACGCCAAGGGCGCGAGCGACTCTAAGGAGAAACACAAGATGGAAATTGGCATAACCCTCTTCGGCCTCGTCCAGCCAACAAAGGGCGCGAGTGATATCGTCGAAGAGTGGGACGTTCTCGCCCTCCTCGCGCAGCATGGCAGCAAGGCTTTCCGCCAACATTAGCACAATGGCCCGTTTGACGGGGTGATAGGGGAGTGCCTGCCAGACTTGTGCAGCGTGGACGTCACGCAGACGATAGAGGGTTTGTGTGGGTTTCTTGTTCCATTGGAAAGAGAGAAAGCCCATTGGCGTCATCAACGATGCAATAGAGGCGTTGGAGGAGGCGCGGTTACGAGGACGGGTAACCAAGAAGGGCACAGTTCCGTGGGAACGAGTGAAGATGTGCACCACGGACGAGGTGTCGTCGTAGCGCACAGTCTTCAGCACTATGCCTGTGTCGTCAAGGAACACTAAAGGCTGGCGTTCAAGAGTTCTTTTACTTTGGCGGAGATGGCTCGGCCTTCAGCTTTGCCTGCGAGTTGCTTAGTGGCAACGCCCATCACCTTGCCCATGTCCTTTGGGCCTTCGGCACCCACGGAGGCGATGATTTCCTTGAGGGCAGCTGCGAGCTCATCGTCGCTGAGGGCTTTGGGCAAGTAGCGTTCCATGACGGCCACTTGTGCCAGTTCGGCTTCAGCAAGGTCGGGACGAGCCTGTTCCGTATAAATGGCTGCGGCGTCCTTGCCTTGCTTGACAAGCTTTTGGATAAGTTTCAGAGCGGTGTCGTCGGTAAGAGTGTCGTTGGCTCCTGGGGCGGTTTTTGCCTCAAGGAAGGATTTCTTGACGTTGCGCAAAGCCTCCAGAGAGACTTTGTCACGCGCTTTCATGGCCGTTACGATGTCGGCACTTACTTGGTCAAATAGTGACATAGTATTGGGGTTTACGATTAGTTGTCTTGTCTTAGATTCTCATTCCTTGAAGGACCTTAAGGTCAGAGGCCTTGCGGTTATAGGTAGGAGAGTTGGCGACGGCTGTGATGAGGGCATCGTTGTCAAGGTCTTTTTCATCAAAGACAAAGGTATTGAACGCCTCACCGTAGGTGCCGATAATGCGGTCCTCTTCCTGAGCCTCATGAGATGCTGAAAGCTTTTCCTCTTCAACTTCGCTTGGAGTGGGTGGAGGAGTGAGCGTTTGGTTAGAGGCGCGTCCTGCAAAGGCCTTCTCCATGCCTGGGATGTTGCTGATTCCAAAGCCAGTAGCAAGGATGGTGATTTTTACGTCTTCATCAAGACTTTCGTCATCGGCGATACCCCAGATGACTTCGATGTCTTTATTGCGGAACTCGTCCATGAACTGGTCCAGTTCCTCCATTTCCGACATGAGGAGCGGGCGTTTCTTGCTCTGGTAGATGTTGAACAGGATTTTCTTGGAGTTGTAGACGTCGTTGTCGTTAAGCAGAGGCGAGTGGAGCGCTTCGTTGATGGCTGCAGTCAGTCGGTGCTCACCCTTACCGAATCCGTAGCTCATGACAGCTACACCGCCGTGTTTAAGCACTTTTTCTACATCGCGGAAGTCGAGGTTAATAGTACCGCGGACGGTGATAAGCTCGGCAATGCTCTTGACAGCGACAGTCAGGATTTCGTTTGCTTTGGCAAAACCCGTGTTGACGTCCATGTCGGGATAAACCTTGAAGAGACGCTCGTTGTTAATGACAAGCAGGGCATCGACATGGGCGGCAATGGCGTCGACACCTTTGAGTGCTTGCATGATTTTAGGACGTTGCTCGAAACGGAAGGGAATGGTAACGACGCCTACGGTGAGCATGCCTGCTGCCTGCGCCTCGCGAGCGATGACGGGCGAGGCACCAGTGCCAGTACCGCCACCCATACCAGCAGTAATGAATACCATCTTTGTTTCGTCGCTGAAAAGTGCCTTGATGGACTCAATGCTCTCTTCAGCCTCTTCTGTCGCCTTGGGTGGATTGTTGCCTGCGCCGAGACCTGAACGACCCAACTGTACCTTCGTGGGAATTTCAGACTCGGCCAAAGCCTGTGCATCGGTGTTGCAAAGGGCGAATGCGACATCGTGTATGCCCTCGCGGAACATGTTCTTGACAGCGTTGCCGCCGCCGCCGCCTACACCAATAACCTTGATGATTTGTTTCTTTGTGGCCTTCTCGAAGTCAAAAGGCATAATATCTTTTTCTGACATAGTGCTATGGGTTATTCGTTATCGTTGATCATGTCCGTGAGCCTATCTCTCATTCGCTTGATTTGGTCGAAAATACTCTCGCGTTTCTTCTTTGCTTTCTCTTCTTGTTTGCGCTGCTTTTCTAACAGTTTGCGCTGTTTCTCCTCCTCGGCCTTTTTCTTCCGTTCTTCTTCCTTTTTGTCGCGTTCGTCCTGTGCGCTTTCTCCCTCTGGATTAAAGAGTGAGCCCGTTGTCAGCTCAGGGTTGGTATAGTCAATTTCTTTCGTTGTTTCCTTGATGATGGTGACGCAATTGTCTTCTCCAGCGGCAATGAGGGCTGCCATAACCAACTGCTTGGAGATGGAAGGACGTTCCGAAGCTTCCCAGCGGATGTTTTCTCCAAGGCCAGCGACGCGGACACTGGGGAATACCTTTACCTTCTGGTTTCGTATGTACGCTTCTGCATTGGGAATCTCCATTGCTCCACCCGTAAAGATGTAACCAGAGCTGAGCTTGTCATCGGTATATCCGCTCAGCATCACTTGGTTGGATACATTGACAAGAATCTCTTGCATACGAGCTCGGATAGCCAGACTGATGGCCTTGAGTTTGATATCATTCCCGCTTTCGACGCGGTAGGTGGCATCGTCGCTATTTGTCGTCGTCAGTCCGATGGAGCATTTGATGCGTTCGGCTTCTTCTTCCCCGATACCCAGTGAAATGAGGTCGGCGGTGATGAGTTTGTCGCCTAATGGGATGACCGAGAGGAAACGAAGGCGTCCGCCCTTGTAAATGGAAACGGTAGTGGAGTCAGCACCAATATCAACAAGGGTGCAACCCAGATTGCGTTCAGTGGGTGTCAGCAGGGTCTCTGCCAGTCGAAGAGGGGTAACAAAATCGTCAATGTAGTCCAGTTTAGCCATTTCAAATGCTGCAACCAGATTGTCCATTGTGGTGAACCGAGTGACAAGATTAAGGTATTCGCCTACAATGTGACGGCAGTTGTAGCCGACGGGCTCGATGGTCATCTGGCTGTCCACATTATATTCCTGTGGGATGACTTTGATGACAGTCTTGTCGCTGACGATGAATTCACGTTGTTCTTCAATCATGCTTTCGACCATTTCGGCTGTAACGCGGGTATCCTCGTCGAAGTTACGCTCCACCTTGTTATGAATGGAATGGAGTGTATATCCTCCGAATCCCACATAGACCTTGTCGATGGTGACGTTCTCAAGAGCACCTTCCAGCATATTGATGATGTTTGTCAGGCACTGGGCGGTGCGGTCGATGTTGCGGACGACGCCATTCCTAATGAATTCTCCAGACGGTTCGCTGGCATATGCCTTGATTTCAATCGTGCCGTCGGGACGCTTGAAGCCTGCCGCTCCGCTGACGGCTGACGACCCAGTCTCAATAACCACTATCAATTCCTTTTCTGATACCATATTTCCTTTTTTTCTATTTGACGATTTACAACTCTATTTGTATGCGGCATAGTTGAATCTTACTTTATCCCAATTACTTGGTTGCCGTAGCTGATGTCGATGATGGAGTAGCGATTCCAGCCCACTTGGCTGAGTCCCTTCTCATAGAATGTTTGGAGTTTGTTGAACTTGTATTTCATCTTTTCTACTTTGCCAAAGCGGATGATGTGATCGCCCACACGGGGTACCAGCTCCAACTCGTGTGCAGCATTCACGTTAATTTGCTCTATCTGCGCATTCCAGAAGTCGTCCTTCTGAAGGAAACAGGCCAGTTCATAAAGCTCCTTCTCGGCAAAGGCTTGGTCGATGTCTCCTGTGGCAACGGGTAGATAGACGGGTTTGGGTAGACGGTC
>Ga0310690_10005523_pt1 | contig 17083 bp, 12 predicted proteins | sample AusTroGonzalo_MG_2_FD_207661 | JGI IMG/M metagenome (GOLD analysis project Ga0310690, IMG submission 207661) | Bovine rumen microbial communities from tropical cattle in Woodstock, Queensland, Australia - Gonzalo_04 (v2) (version 2) | ecosystem: Host-associated > Mammals > Digestive system >...
AATGCCTGGACAAGGCAGTTTGGCCGCCATCGACGACATATTAATAAGGTATCCATAACCGCGCTGTTTCATCGCCTCGCCGAACAAGATGCACATCCTTGTCGGAGTAATCATATGCAAACACATCATCGTCAAGGCTTTGGCTTCGTTTTTGGAGGTCAGTTCCTCGAAGAAAAACATGCCCGCATTATTGATGAGAATGTCAATTTGCAGATTTTCAGCTTGACAGTAATTAAACAATTCCTCAGCAGCCGTTTCGGTCGCCAAGTCCTGATAATGCGGAATCACTTGGATTTCAGCGGTTTTCAAGTCTTGCGCAACCTTCTCCAATTCTTCTTTTTGATTGCTGACTAACAGCAAGTTGCATCCAATTTCTGCCAATTGCCTTGCATACTCCAAGCCCATGCCCGAACTACCGCCAGTAATGAGTGCCCAAGGGCGATGTCCGTGCGCCTCCACAAACCGATTCAACCACTTTTTCTTGTTCATCCTTCCTTTTCGGCCTTTTTGATTTCTTTCTTCAGCTTTTTCGGCAAATCCTCGTCAAGGCAACGGTGACACCTCATATCTAACGTGTACATGCGCCCGATACAGTAATTGGAATGCTTGCACTCGCTACGAGTCACTTCGCCGCTTTGCAGTTTATTGACAAAATCCGTGTCGTTGATAAGGGCACGTGCCATCTGCAAAGCCACAAAGCCAGAATCCAACACTTCTTCCATCTTTTCTTTTGACACCATACCGCCCACGTAAATCAAAGGCAGCTTCAGGTTAGCACGAAACACCTTGGCATCTTCCAAGAAATAGCCTTCGCTGTATGGCACTGTGGGTATCATCAGTCGGCCAAACACCGACAGGCCCGCCTTGAGCCACCAGAATTTCTTCGGGTTCATGTAGTAGCGTAAAGTCTTGAGCGGCATTGCGCCTCGCATCACCTCCATTGGAGCTTTGCTGACGAAACCTGCCGTCAACACAAGGGCATGAACACCAAGTCGTTCCAGTTCTTTCGCTACCTCAAGACATTCCTCTTGTTGCATGCCGCGCTTAAAACCGTCGTGCATGTTCACCTTGACTACCACGGCCATGTCGCTGCTCGCACTACGCATTACTTCCTCAATAACGAGGCGCATGAAACGCATCCGATTCTCAAGGCTACCGCCAAACTCATCGCGACGGTGGTTGGTGTATGGCGACAAAAACTGGCTGATGAGATAGCCATGTCCCGCATGGATTTCCACACAGTCGAAGCCCGCCTTGCGCGCCAAATCAACGGCCTTGCCGAAGTCGAGAACCAACGAATAAATCTCGGCCTTTTTCAGTTTGCGCACAAAGGTTGGTGAATAAAGATTGAAGCCTCGCGAAGCGCCCACAGGCATACAGCCGCAGGTGGAACGGTGCGTCATATTGCCGCAGTGACCGAGTTGAATGGAAGCCTTTGCACCGTATGAATGCACCGAATCAGTAAGGTTTTTCAGCGTTGGCACAATCTCTTCGCGCATCCACAGCTGTCCATTGAACGACAATCCAGACTGATTGACAGCTGCATAAGCCACCGTTGTCATGCCGACACCGCCTTTGGCCACGGCCGTATGATAGTTGTACAAATCGTCAGAAGGACGGTTACCGTAAGCCATATTCTCAAAGGCCGCCGAGCGTATCACCCTGTTTCGCAAGGTGATTGGCCCGATTTCACAGGGTGTAAATATCGGTGAGTTTTCCATAGGTCAATATATAAAAGGTATCATTCTTTTTACTTTTTTCGTGTCCAGTTCGTCACCGAACTCGGCCTTATACTTGTCATAAATGCGTGCTGCACGCGGTGCGAGGTTGGCGAAAGTCCATAGGGCAAACACGCCACCCGCCCACGACCAAGTGAGAATGGCAAAGCCGACCCATTCCACAAACTCGCCGAAATAATTGGCCGATGTGACATAACGGAACAATCCCTGCTTGGGCAAATAATGCCGTGTGTCGCCGTCTTTGCGCAGGTTGCGGATGATGTCGTCGGACTGGATGTTGATGTACATTCCGATGATAAAGACCATAAATCCAGCGATAAACCTTGGGTCGGTGAGCCAATCGCGGCCATAGTAGTCATCGGGTGAGAGATAGAATATCCAACCACCTTGCATCAAGGCATTCAACACATTGAAGGTCACGCCCATCAAAATGATGGAGAGTGGCATTACGCTTTTGCCGCGCAAGCGGAACGGGAACACAAACGAGCGCTGGATGTAATGCAGTTCGAACAAAAACAGAAAAGCCAAACGCACCAAGTCGCCACACCTGTCGGAGCAAAGCCAAAGCATCAGCATCACAATAAACACAGGCGATTCCATCAGCACCCAGCCTAATTTGTTATTGACCGCTGAACCCCATTTCTTGTCATAAAACTTACCGTAACCCGCATCAACGAAAAAGAGACTGACAAACACCACCACAGCGATGGCTGACATAATAATTAGGAACAGATTGAAAGCTTGTAAAGTCATTTTATTGAAAAAAGTTGCCAAAATTAAGGAAAAACGACGTATGTTGGTGAGAATTTCTACCAACATTCCAAAAAAATCCATTACTTTTGTACCTTAAACAGACTAAAACTGAAAATCATGAATGCAAATTGGATTCTCATCATCGTCATTGGACTCGTCGGAATGTTGGTTCAATGGAAACTGAAAAGCGTCTTCGCCAAATATTCAAAGGTGCTTTCGCCTGGCGGGCTCACTGGCGCACAAATCGCACAGAAAATGCTGAACGACAATGGCATTTACGACGTTTCGGTGACCTGCATCAAAGGCGAGCTCACCGACCATTACAACCCTACCAAAAAGACCGTCAACTTGAGCGAAGATGTGTATCGCTCAAACAGTGTTTCAGCCGCTGCCGTGGCTGCCCACGAATGTGGTCATGCTGTGCAGCACAAAGTAGGTTATGCACCTTTGAAACTGCGTACGGCCTTGGTGCCAGCCGTCAGTTTTTCCTCCAAACTCTCGATGCTTGTCATTATCATCGGTTTGCTCATTATCAACACCTTCCCTGCCCTGTTTTGGGTTGGTATTGCCATGTTCGCGCTGGTGTTTCTTTTCAGCGTCGTCACCTTGCCCGTCGAATTCAATGCCTCACATCGAGCTTTGGCATGGCTGCAATCATCCAATTCATTGAGTGAAACCGAGCTATCCCAAGCCAAAGAAGCCCTTGGCTGGGCTGCCAGCACTTACGTGGTTGCCGCGTTGTCGTCATTAGCCACATTGCTCTATTATATTAGCATTGGAAGCAACAGAAGATAACAAGCTATACATAAAAAAGTAAGGCCCCGAATGTGATTCGGGGCCTTACTTTTTTTGAACTACAAAAGAGCTATTGTATCACCCGAGCATAGGTATCCTTCACCTGTTTGGTAAGCTCTTCACTGCCATTGGCATCGATAGCAGCCATGAACTGCAAGCGAGCATTGTTGAATCGCATAATCTCTTCTTCAGTCATCGCATCTCGATGCTCAACAAAGTTCTTGCTCATCGCAACAAACTGCTTCACAGCATCTTGCCAATCCTCATCACTATAGTGCTTGGATTGCTTTTTGACTTGATTCGCAAACTTTTCGGCATTGGCGGCCACCTCACGTGGACTGCCTGTCATCTGATAGGTTGCCGGTTCCCTTTGGCATCCTGCAAAAGCAAGCAGGACAAACATCATAATAGGTAATAATTTCTTCATTGTTTTATGAATTTTGCGGCAAAAATAGCACTTTTTTGCGTCGTTTATGGAAAAAAGTCGTAATTTAGCGGACTATTTTCAAAAGCAATCATAAAACAAATAAAATCAACACACATGAGCACTATCAAAGATTTGGAACCGAATGGCGTGTGGAGGAATTTCTACAGCTTGACGCAAATTCCGCGCCCTTCGAAAAAAGAAGCCAAGGTCATCGCTTTCATGAAGCAATGGGGCGAAGAGCACGGTTTGGAAACCATTATTGAAGAATGCGGCAACGTCATCATGCGCAAGCCCGCCACACCCGGCATGGAAAACCGCAAGGGTGTCATCCTGCAAGCCCACCTGGACATGGTTCCGCAAAAGAACGCCGACAAGGTACACGATTTCGAGAATGACCCGATCGAGACCCACATCGAAAACGGTTGGGTGAAGGCTAACGGCACCACCCTCGGCGCCGACGATGGCTTGGGCGCTGCTGCCGCAATGGCTGTTTTGGAAGCCACTGATTTACAGCACGGTCCCATCGAGGCCCTCTTCACCATCGATGAAGAAACGGGCATGACGGGTGCCAACCTGCTGCAACCTGGTCTGCTACAAGGCGACATCCTCATGAACATGGACTCTGAAACCGAAGGCGAACTCTACGTGGGTTGCGCCGGCGGCGTTGATACCATTGGCACTTGGACTCCTACTTACGAGGCGGTTCCAGCTGGAACGGTGGCTTATCGTCTGTTTGTCAAGGGCTTGAAAGGAGGTCACTCTGGTATGGACATCAACCTCGGTCGTGCCAACGCCAACAAAGTGATGAACACTATGCTGCTTACTGCGGCAGAGAAATATGGTCTGCGCCTCGCCAAGATCGATGGCGGCAGTTTGCGCAACGCCATCCCAAGAGAGTCAGAAGCCATTGTGGTGATTCCCGCCAATAAGGAAGAAGAATTCAAGCAGTTCGCCTCTGAATATGAGAATATTTGCAAGGAAAAGTTTGCTGAAGTGGAGCCTGAACTGGCCATCCTCTGCGAACCTACCGAAATGCCAAGCCAAGTCATCGACGTGAAGACACAAAACAACATGTTCAGTGCCATCGCCTCCTATCCTAACGGTGTCATCGCCATGTCGAACGACTTTGAAGGCACCACCGAGACCTCAAGCAACCTCGCCACGGTGAAAATGGAAAACGGCAAGATTGTTTGCGCCGCCCTCACCCGTAGCCTCGTCGATGCCGACAAGGACAAACTCGCCGAGCAAATTCGCCAGAACCTCACCGAAAATGGCGCTGAGGCCTACTCCACTGGCGACTATCCCGGCTGGAAACCCAACATCAACTCGACCATTCTAAATTTGATGAAGAAGGTTTATCAAGACAAGTTCGGCAAAGAAGCCAAAATCATGGTCATCCATGCCGGTCTGGAATGCGGAATCCTCGGCTCCAAATACCCGAATTGGGATATGGTCAGCTTTGGACCCACCTTGGTACACCCGCACTCCCCCGACGAAGCACTGCTCATCGAAAGCGTGCAGCCCTTCTGGGACTTCCTCGTCGAGACTTTGAAGAACATCCCCGAAAAGGAAGTTATTGCATAAGCAGCTTATAATCAATAATTTGAAAAAGGCGAAAACAGATTTGAGTTCGCCTTTTTCATTTTTTTCAAGAAAAATGTTGGAGAAAAGGAATTTCTTTGTACTTTTGCAGCCCAATTCAAAGGGATTTTAGCGAAAAATAACAAATAAAAAGATACAGAGATGAAGCGCACTTATCAACCTTCGAACAGAAAACGTAGAAACAAGCACGGTTTCAGAGAGAGAATGTCAACGGCTAATGGCCGCAAGGTGTTGGCCCGCAGAAGAGCCAAAGGCAGAAAAAAACTTACAGTTTCTGACGAATATTAATTTTCGGAAGCCGTTATATTTCTCATTTAAGGTAACCAAAAGGCGACCCCCGTTGGGAATCGCCTTTTGTTGTTTTTGTCTTCGTAGAGACGTGCCATGGCGCGTCTCTACATTCATTTCTCGCAACGATAAATGATTTCCTCTCCCCTACGCGCCAAATGCATTCGCTCGCGTTGTTCCTCTGAAATCTCGTAATAAATCCTGTCTTCCACGACCTTGAAACCCGCCTTGCGCAACACTTCGGCATAGTCGCGACCAAACTGGCGCACATGGTCATACTGTCCAAAAAGACGTTCGCGTTCCTTCGGGTCAGTGATGCTCGGGTCTTCAAAAGTGTCCACATCAGGATTGATAGGCACCAAAAGAATCGCCCAACCGCTAGGTTTCAAGATGCGCTTGATTTCCGAAAAAGCTTTGTTTGCGTCATTCACGTGTTCCAACACATGGTTGCAGATGACCACATCGTAGGTGTCACTCGGCTGGTCTATGGCCGTCACATCCAAATGCAGGTCGGCAATGGGTGAATCTAGGTCAGCCGTGGTGTAGTCAAGGTTTTTCAAGGCACGAAAACGCTTCAGGAAAGGCTGTTCGGGCGCAAAATGCAATACTTTAAGCGGAGCGGTAAAAAAATCCGTTTTCTCTTTCAAATAAAGCCACAACAAGCGATGGCGTTCAAGCGACAAGCAATTGGGACACAAACGGTTATCCATTGCCACACCATAGCCGTATGGCAAAAACTTGCGAAAATGCTTACCGCAAACTGGACATTCCACCTTGTTTCCCCAGTAAAACGGCCGAATCAAAAAACTGAATACATAGCTAAATTTGATAAGCCACTGACGGGGAAAAATCTTCGTGAAAAAGGATATGATTTTTTTCATTTCAACATAATTCTACAAGAATGACAATATGGTCGCTGACATCTTCGACCACGAATACTTTTCTTTTTCTTCCAAAATGGACACCTTAAAATCCTCATAGCGAGAGTTTTCAAAGAAATCCACCAAAGCATCTGCAATGCATCGCACATTGGGCTGCACCGTATAGCCCACCTTGCCATTGGGGACAATCTCTCCCAAACCTCCGACATCAGTCACCAGCATGGGCTTCTCAAAATGATAGGCCACCTGAGTCACACCGCTTTGCGTAGCCGACTTGTATGGCTGAACGACAAGGTCGGAAGCATTGAAATAGTCCTTCACCTTCTCGTCAGGGATAAACTCATCATAGACAAGCACTTTATCCTCCAGTCCCAACGCCTTGATTTGCTCCATATACGCCTCTTTCCCCTCGTAAAACTCACCTGCAACAAGCAATTTGATGGGGAACTTCCGCAACCTTTCATCCGCAAAAGCCTCCAGAAGCCAGTCAAGACCCTTATAGGCGCGCACCAAACCGAAAAACAGCAGATAACGGTAGTCATCCTCCAAGTTCAGGTTGCGCAAAGCAGTCTCGCGACTTTCCCTCGCTCCATAGTTATCGTAAATCGGATGCGGTGACCACGCCTTGGGTTTGTTCTTTTTGTCCAAGCTAGCGATATCCTTCACGACCGACTCCGACAGCGCCACAAAACCATCCATAGAGGCGATGAAATAAGGAGGCAAGCATTTGTCAAGAATGGACTTTTCGTGCGGTATCATATTGTGAACCAATGCAATTCGCTTCACATCCTTCAGTTGCCGAGCGATACTGCCATAACAAGGAGCAAAAAACGACATCCAATAGGCGAACAATACCAAGTCATAACGTTGCTGGTTGATTTCCTTGCCCACCTTCACCCAATTCAGCGGATTAGTCGAATTGATGCAACGCTTGATGGTTAAGCCTTCAGGTTCTGGTGCAGTGGAATATTGAGTCTTCCCTGGAAATAGGAAATCAGGATATTGTAAAGTGAAAGTATAAATCACCACCTCGCACCCTTCGTCCTGAAACTGGCGTGCCAGCCGCTCATCGAAAGCCGCAATTCCTCCTCGATAAGGATAAGCCGATCCAACAATGGCAATTTTCTTCATCGTTCTTCAATACATGGTGCAAAATTAGAAAAATTTATCGTACTTTCGCGGCTTTAATAGCAAACTCCACAAAAATGAAAAATACCTTTTTCCAAAACCACAAAAAAGCCATAAACATCATGCTCTGCATTTTGGGCTTTGGCTTAATCACCTTGGTATATTTCAGCCCCATTCTTGAAGGCAAGCGCATCAAGCAGCATGATATTGAAATGTACAAGGGCATGTCAAAAGAAATTACAGACTTCCGTGAAAGCACTGGAGAACAGTCCCTGTGGACCAACTCCATGTTTGGCGGTATGCCAGCATGGAACATAGCCGTAAAAAATCCGAGCAATTTAATGGACCGCATCCACAAGATCCTGACCGCTGGATTCCCCCACCCTATTGGATCGGTGTTTATCAGCATGGTAGGATTCTTTATTTTACTAATGGTACTGGGATGCAGCGTATGGATTAGTTTTATCGGTGGCTTGGCTTACGGGTTGACCTCATACCTCTTTATCATCATTGGGGCGGGCCACAACAGCAAAGCCTTGGCTATGGCCTATATGGCACCCGTCATCGCAGGTATTTTGCTCACCTATAAAGGCAAATACTTGTGGGGAAGCATCTTAACCGCCATAGCATTAGCTTTGGAAGTCCGCGCCAACCACCTGCAAATCACCTATTATTTATTACTCATCGTGGTTTGCCTCGTCATCGGCGTGCTTGTCAAGAGCATTATGGAAAAACAAATAGGGCAGTTCGTCAAAGCATCGGCATGCCTTATTCTGGCTGCCATCATGGGCATTTTGACCAATACCACTTCACTTTACGCTAACTACGAATTCGGCAAAGAAACCACCCGAGGTAAACCCATCCTTGCAAGCACTGAAAACCAAACCAGAGGCCTCGATAAAGATTACATCACCCAATGGAGTTACGGCAAGGGTGAGACTTGGACATTGCTGATTCCCAATGCAAAAGGTGGAGCATCGGCTTACATCGGCAACCAAAATCCCGCTTTGGAAAAAGCAGACAGTCGTTTCCGTTCCAATATTGCTCAAAGTAGTGCCTATTGGGGCGACCAACCCGTCACCAGCGGTCCCGTCTATGTAGGAGCCATCGTTGTCTTCCTTTTCGTTTTGGGAGCACTGACAGTGAAAGGAAACTTGAAATGGGCCTTGCTCATCGCCACCTTGCTTTCCATCCTGCTCAGCTGGGGCAAGAACTTCATGGGTTTCACCAACTTTTTCCTCGACTACATTCCTGGATACAACAAATTCAGGGCGGTTTCCATGACTTTGGTCATCGCTGAAGTCACTATGCCACTACTTGGTTTCCTTGGATTGGCTGAAATCATGAAAAGCCCCGAAAGCTTCAAGCAGAACATGAAGAAACTCTATATAGCTTTGGGCATCACAGCTGGATTCTGCCTATTGTTCTGCATTGCCCCAAAACTCTTTTTCAGCTTCCTGAGCCAAAACGAAGCGGAGCAATTTGCCCAATTGTCCTCAGGGAAAGACGGTGCCATCTATGGTGCTTTTGCGGCCAATCTTGAAGAGGTCCGCGTGGCCATTTTCCGTAAGGATGCTCTTCGCAGCCTACTGTTCATCATCCTCGCCGCCGTGCCGATATTCCTCTATGGCAAAGGCATTCTGAAAGCCCATTTTGCTTTCCCCATTATCGCTGCCTTAGTTATCATCGATCTTTACCCCATCGACAAGCGCTATCTCAACAACGACAACTTCATCGCCAAGCGCCAATTCGACAAACCATTCAACGCCACTGCTGCCGACAACTATATCCTCGCTGACAAAGCACCGGATTTCAGGGTACTGAACCTCACAAAAGACGTGTTCAACGATGCCAGCACATCCTATTTCCACAAGTCTGTCGGAGGCTACCACGGAGCCAAACTACGCCGTTATCAGGATGTCATCAACAAATATCTCGGTCCTGAAGTCAGAGGATTCAGCACCATTTTCAACAAGGCCAATTCGGAAGCAGACCTCATCCATGGCCTAAGCCAACAGAAGGTGCTCAACATGCTGAACACCAAATATATCATCTACAACCCCGAAGCCCAACCGCTGCTTAATCCAGAGGCTTTCGGCAACGCATGGATTGTGAATGATGTCCGCTGGGTCAGCACACCCAACGAAGAAATCGATGCAATTGGCAGCACCGACTTGAGGCACACGGCCATCCTCAGTAGAGAGTTTGAGCAGAAAGTCGGTGACTACCATATTACCGACAGCATTCCGCCTGAAATCACCTTGACGGAATATAAGCCTAACAGATTGACTTACAACTTTAAAGGTATTTCGGCAGGTTCAACCACCAATGATTATTTGGTCGTCTTTTCCGAGATTTGGAGTGACATGGGTTGGAAAATGTATCTCGACGGACAAGAACAGCCTATCTTGCGCGCCAACTACCTGCTTCGCTGCGCTCTCATTCCCAATGGACAACATGAAATCGTGATGGAGTATGCACCCAAAATTTGGAAAGTAGGTAACACTATCCAGTTCGCTAGCTCGCTGACGCTAATTGCAGCACTTGTCGCCGCCATTTTCTTCTCCCTTAAAAAGAAAAAAGAAGCATGAAGCGCGTTTTAATCATCACATATTATTGGCCACCTTCGGGCGGAAGCGGCGTTCAACGATGGCTGAAAATGTCGAAATATCTGCCCGAAAACGGCTGGCAACCTGTGATTTATACTGCTGAAAACGCGGAATATCCTGTGGAAGACCCCTCGCTGGAAAAAGATGTTTGTCCCGAAGCCGAAGTGCTACGCCAACCTATCGTAGAGCCTTACGGCCTATACAAGAAATTCCTTGGCATCAAAAAGGAACAAAAAGTAAAGGCTGGTTTCATCGATGAGACAGGCCAGCAAACAGGTTGGAAAAAACGGCTTTCCGTGTGGATTAGGGGCAACCTATTCATCCCCGATGCCCGTTGCTGGTGGGTCACACCCTCCGTCAAATACTTGAAAAACTATTTGAAAGACCATCCCGTGGATGCTATCATCAGTACAGGTCCTCCCCACTCCATGCACCTGATTGCCATGAAATTGAAGGAAGATTTGGGTATTCCTTGGATTGCCGACTTCCGCGACCCTTGGACTGAAATCGACTACTACAACGACCTACACCTCACCCGCTGGGCTGACCTCAAACACCACCGTTTGGAACTCGAAGTGCTCACCAAGGCCGACAAAGTGGTGACTGTGGCTCCCGACGGCGCAAGAAGACTGGGCAGGTTGGGCAACAGGAACGTGAGAACAATCTACAACGGCTTTGATAGCGACGACGACACTCAAACACCAGTCACGCTGCCCGATACTTTCACTATCACCTATCTCGGTGTACTCTCAAAAATTCAGAACCCCATCAACCTATGGCAAGCCTTAGGAGAACTTGTCAAGGAAAATGAAAGTTTCAACAAAGATTTAAAAATCAACATGATAGGTCAGATTGACAGTTCGGTAACAAACGCTATTGATGCCAACGGCCTGAGCCAGCATATCACATACTCACCATACATTCCTCACGACCAAGTATCGGCAGTACACCGCAGTTCCACTCTGTTGCTGCTCCTACTCATGCCCGACAGCGAGCCTCGTGCCAAGGGTCTGCTGACAGGCAAACTTTTCGAATATTTGGCCTCGGGCCGACCCATTCTTTGCATCGGTCCTGAAGATGGAGACGCGGCACAAATTCTTCGCGAGACACATGCGGGAGCTGCAGTCAGTTTTGAGGACAAGAAGAGAATGAAAGAAACCATCAAAAGCCTGTATCAGAGATATTTGGAGAACGATTTGCCTAACAACACGAATCCAAACATGGAACGATATTCGCGACGGGTACTAACAAAACAATATGCAGAACTATTAAACAATCCAGAGTAAAAACGGAATCCCAGTTTACCAAGGCCTACAGAAGCAAAACCGATCCATGGGACCGCCATTTCCACGAGTTTGAAGACTGGCAATTTGACTGGCTGCTTGAAAAGTCGGGATGGAAAGTGAAAGCCTCCGAAAAATGGACTTCACCGACAGGACAAATTGGGATTCGACCCATACTAAGAAAATTCACGCCAAGATATTACATTGTTTATGCCGAAAGAGTCAAATAAGCCAAAAGTACTATTTATCGCCTCCAACATTCCGACACCAAAACGTAAGTCGAATAAGGTTGTGATGACCATAGCACACAAACTGTCTGCCAGATTTGACATTTCAGTCATGCATCCTGCCGAATGGAATCCTTTCCCCATCAACTTGTTGCCGAAATACAAGAACATAGCGGGAAGGCAATGCTGGGAAGACGACGGCATTACCATCAGACCTTTCAAGTACATCCGCCTGATCGGTACAAATAATGCTTTCAAGCTACTGCCTCGTTACAACAAGAAAAACCGAGGCTACTGCCAACGATTTGGCATTCCTCAATTGGTTCATGCCAATTACGCCCTTCCCGATGGGTATTTTGCTTATCAAATACTCAAAAACCATAACGTCCCATACATTATCTCCTTCAGGAAAACAGACATTAAGTTCCTTCAAACAAAAAAAAATAGCAGCACTCAAAAAATGATACAAACTGTATTGGAGAATGCCAGCCAAATTGTTGTACACAACGCCGCCCAACAAGAGTATGTGTCAAATGAGGGCTTTAACAGCATTATTGTGCCGCACGGTATCGAGGAAGAATTCATCGTAAAAAAAACAACAGAGAACCTCTCCGGGACACTGAGCATCGCCTCCATTGGTGAGCTAATTCCACAAAAGCATATTGACTGGGTCATCAACGCTGTAAAAAACTACAAAGGCGATAAAAATATCACCTTAACCATCGCTGGTGACGGACCGATGCGGAAAGAATTGGATTTGTTGGCGCAAGGTAACAACAGCATCTCTCTCCTCGGAAAAGTCAGCCATGAGAAAGTCGGCGAACTACTTTGCCAATCCGACATTTTTGCTTTGCCCAGTTATAACGAGACCTTTGGCTTAGTATACATGGAAGCCACGGCACACCAAAATGCTGTAATCGCCACTAGAGGAACAGGCATCTGGGGAGTCTTCAAGGACAACGATGAAATGCTTTATTGCGACTCCTATGAATCATTCCAAGCACAACTTTACGAACTCATTGAAAACGATTCTTTTAGGAATAATATAGCCAAAAAATCTTTTGAAAAGACCTCGACATGTTTCACTTGGGACAAAGTCATTAAAAGATATGTTGAGATATACAACGATTGTATAGGAGACAAATAGAATGAAAACGGAGCAAGGTCTATCATAGGCCCTGACAACAATTCTGAAGTATGCTGAAAACAGCTCGCGCGAAGCCGAGTTTAGCAAAACGAAAGGCCTTGGACGGCGCACACTAGTCAAAAAGTTCATTTATATATATTTATGTTTAAATTAAGCAAATCGAAAACCATATTTTAGATTTGCAAAAGACATTAAAAATCTGACAAATGCAAGGCACAAAATAACAATTATGCTATATTTGCCGCATATTTGGATTAAGCACATGAGAAAAATCCTATTGTTACTTGTCTGCTTTTTACTTTCCTTGTTAGGCATGGGTCAATCCGTCCGCATCGGCGACATCCTATGCACTGATGGCACTACAGTCAGTGCGGCTGATTTCCCAAGCTCGGGCAGAACGGCTTTGGGTGTTGTTTTTTATGTTGATGACAACGATATTCATGGTTGGGCCGTTGCGCTCCACAACCAATCCTCTTCCATAAAATGGAGCAGCTCAAACTATTATGGCTACGACATTCCCAACTTGGTCAACTACGAGAATGCCAGAACTGCCATGTACAACCTCGATGGAAGCCAAAACACCGACATCATCCGAAACACTAGCAGTGCAACCAACTTCCCTGCCGCTTGGGCCGTGGATTATGATGATGGTTGGTTCTTGCCCAGTGCGGCACAACTACGCTACATGTTTTCTTATTATCCCGAAATCAACGCCTCGCTGCAAGTTGTGGGCGGGTCGCAGTTTCCACTTGATGGCAATTACTATTGGTGGTCTTCAACCGAATGTTCCGGTTACCATGCTTACGACATGAACTCGGGCGGCAGCATCGGTGACTATGTGAAAGACAATCACAGCAACTATCCACCTAACGGCATCGCCGTGCGCCAAATCATAGACTTCAGCATACCCAACCCTGAACCTGCGACCTATCATATCGGCGACATCATCACTAACGACGATGGCAGCCAAGGCATATTGTTCTACGTCTCTCCCGACCAAACCGAAGGCTGGATGGTGGCTTTGGAAGATGCTTCAACCGCTATTTCGTGGGGCATTGGCGATGTGCCAGAACTAGACAACCAAACCTGCGTATCACCGTTCGGGATGCTACTCAACGAGACCGATGGTTATGCCAACACGGGCATCATTAGAGACCACCAAAGCGGCATGAATACCGCCGCCAACGTCGTCGATTACGGGCACGAATGGTATCTGCCTTCGGCAGGGCAACTATCGAAACTTTTCGGTGCCTTGCCTTTCATTGAAAACAAGCTACAAGCCTACGGAAGAATAATGGAACAAGACGAGTATTGGTCGAGTTCAGAAGCCAATGCCGACGAAGCCTTCGCCGTGTCATTCAAGCCATCGGGCAATGTCAGGGCGGGAGGCTTTGTCCGTAGCAATAAAAACCGAAACTACCATGTCCGTGCCGTGCGGAATCTAGTGCAACATCCGCTTCCCATTGTGGGTACTATATCCACACCAGAACCCATCTGTGAAAACGAAACGCTGACCTTGCAAGCCCCTGAAACACAATCTACCACCTCCGAAGGCTGGCAGCTCAGCCCGACCTCAGACTTCGACAATCCGATTCCATACGAAGACGAACCCTTGAACTACTCTTACAATGGTTGGTTTCTCCGCTATTTCGCCACAAATGAATACGGAACAGTTTTTAGCAACACTGTGAGCATCGTGGTTTGGCCGAGCCATGAAACCTCTTTCAACTCAATGGCTTGCACCCATTTCGTTTGGAACGGCATAGATTACGACGAAAGCGGCGACTATGAGCAGCACCTCACTTCCATCCACGGCTGCGACAGCATTGTCACGATGCATCTCACCATCGCGGATATCGCTATGCATGAATGGTCGCATCAAACCTGCGAAGACAGTTTTGCATGGAATGAGACAACTTATACTGCAACAGGTGATTATGAGCAAACTTTCTCCACTATCGAAGGCTGCGACAGCATTGTTACTTTGCATCTCAACATGTTCGACGCTTACGACATCACTACAGACAGCACCGTTTGCGGAAGCTTTGTGTGGAACGGCAGCGAATACACTGAATCTGGACACTATGAGCAACTTTTAGTCTCTCATGGTGGCTGCGACTCCTTGGTCAGAATGAACCTCACCATCCTGCCCTTCCCCGACACTGTTCCCGAGATTGTGGGAGTTCAAGAGGTTTATGTTTCAACCGACATCGTCTTGGGACAATACAGCTATTCCACTGATTCAGTAGATTTTGCAACATATTACGAATGGCTTGTTGATGGTCTAGACTGGGTTTTAGACGCTACTGGCACACATTGCACTCTATTGATTACTCATCCCGGCATAGCAACTTTGAAAGTCAGGGCTTGGAACTACTGCGGATACACCGAGCAGGAAATCGTCATCCATGCCGGTTTCTTCGGCATCGACGACAAGCTGTCAATTCCCGTGAAAATCTACCCCAATCCTGCCAGCGACAAAGTGTTTATCGAAGCTAAGGACATTGTACATGTCAAGTTCTTCGACTTGCATGGGCAATGCATTATCAACGAGGAAGGAAACGACGACATAATGGAAATTTTCCTAAACGACCTGGTTTCAAATGTTTACATCATCGAAATACTGACCGAGCAAGGCAGAGTCATACGCAAGTTGAATGTAATACGCTAACTTGTCACTTTCTTTTTATAACACCCATCCCCTTGTCCAGCACATTGTTCACCGACTGGGAAATCTTCAACTTGTAGACGGAGACGAGGGCAATGACGAGGAATAGGATGGACTTCAGCGCCGAGTCAAGGATGAGGCCGAACACGGGCTTATCGAACAGTCCGGCAAACCACTGCGTCAGCGTAGCAGACCAAAGCCTGTCGAGGCCGAACAGCACTCCCACTACCAACAACACCAACAACTGCTTTGTCGACAAAGGCAGGGTGCCAATCTTCCAATGAATCAAGGCCAGCAGAAGGACGTAGTGCACGGTATAGGCCACCAGCGTCGCCAAGGCCGCACCGTTCACACCCCACTCACCAACCCATCTTGCGTTGAGCCACCAAGCCAAAACGGTCAGCAGAATGGTGAAGAACAAGGAGTAATAGTAAATTTTGGAATAGCTCAGCACCGTGATTCCCACATTGAGGGTGGAGTTGATCAAACGGCTGAGGCCCAAGATAAGTACCGCCCACTTGCCCGCCGCGAAGACCTCGCCGTTAGGTAGCAGTGCAAAGACAGTGTCAATATTGATCCATATAAAGAAAAACACCAGCGATCCGACGAGGAACTGGTGCAAGGAGACGCTTTTGCAGATGCGGTCGGCCTCTTTCACATTACCCTCAGCCATCGCCTGCGAGATTTGCGGCTTGCTGATGGTGCCCAGCGAACGGTAGGGCATCTCCACCAACGAGGCGATATAAATGGCAATGGTGAGAATACCACCCACAGCAAGGCCTTGCTTGCCTGCCACAAAATAGCGGTTGAGCAAAGGCGTGATGTTGCCTGCCAAGGCGGAGGTGATAAGGAAGACGGTGTAAATCAGGAAGTCGCGCTTCAACTTAGGCGTGATATACTTCTTCTCGATGCGGAACGACACACGATGCAAGGTCAGCAGGTAGACGATGTTGATGAGGGTCGCCAAACCGTAGGAAACGCAGAAGGCAACGACCATTCCCGTGAGCGAAAGGACATGAAAGCCATAAAGCAGATAGATGACCAACGTCATCACACGCAGGCCCACCTCGCGGATGAAACGCGGCACCACGATGCGCATCAGCAGGTTGGAGTTGGTCTCGAACACCGAGATGTAGAGCATGAAGAAGGCCAGCGGAATCACATAGTAGATGTAATCGATGAACAGGGCCGACTTCTCGGAAAAGAACGAAGAGATGGGGCCGCGCAAGGCAAAGAAGCAACCTAGGAACAGTGCAAAACCGATCAATGGGACAATAAGAGTCCAGCCGAAAAAGCCGTGGTCGCGGTGCTCCTCGTCCTTGAAATAGGGATAGTAGCGCATCGCCGAAGTGTTGGTACCCAACTGGGCCAATCCCGAGAACAGCAAAGCGGACTGGAGCAGCACGTCGACAAGGCCTATCTCCTCGGTGGTCAGGTATTTGGTCTGCACGAAGAAGGTGGTGACGATGCCTACCGCCACTCCGATATAGGTGGCGATGGTGCCCTTGATACTTTGTCGTGCTACAATACCCATGG
>Ga0310690_10005525_pt1 | contig 17080 bp, 14 predicted proteins | sample AusTroGonzalo_MG_2_FD_207661 | JGI IMG/M metagenome (GOLD analysis project Ga0310690, IMG submission 207661) | Bovine rumen microbial communities from tropical cattle in Woodstock, Queensland, Australia - Gonzalo_04 (v2) (version 2) | ecosystem: Host-associated > Mammals > Digestive system >...
GTCCTTGCGCTGTTTTTTCCAACAATATTACCGCTGATCCACTCTTCAACGATATCGCTAACAACAAATACACATTCGCAGGCAACTGGGTAACCATGGAACTCTCTCCTGCTCGTGGTGCTGCTACCGACGGTTCGGATCTTGGTGACCCGCGTTGGTATAGCGCAGAAGTTCTGCCTTCAACTGACTTTGCTCCATCGTATGTACTCTTAGGAACGAAAGCACAGTTGAGCGGTAGTTTCGCTCTTAACGGAGATAGTTACATTCAATCGGACGGCTCCACAACGGATGGACTCGCAGTATGGAAAGTTCAAGCAACGCGCAAATGCATCGTTGACGTAACGCTCAATATCAATGCTTCAAATACAAGCGGCCACCGTTATGAGATAGCTTTATATGACGCTAATAATGCATTGGTAGGTTCCGCTCTTGCTGAGCCGTCCAATTCATGGAGCGCAGGCGATAAGGCTTTCGGCACTTTTGAAATTCCCGCAGCAGGTAACTATACTATTAAATTAACCAATGACTGTGACTACTCTTCAACAATTCTTGAAGGTGTTACCCTCGCTTATGTAGGTGGTGACGTACAAGCTATGCCGGGTACAACCAACATCGCTGACGCATGGTTCTCGGCTCAAGGTACACGTGCTGACGGCAAGATTGACTTCCCCGATGGTTATATTCAAGACGGTTGGGTAAAATGGAATGTATCTTTTGCTGAGGCTGCTAACTACAATGTAACAGTTAATATTGACAACGCTAACGGTCACAACTACACTGTTGCTCTTTATAGAAGCGAATCAGATGAATCTCCTATCACTATCGGTGAAGGTGCTCAGAAGAGTACGATCGGTACGCTTGAATTGGGTGCTCTGGAAGTTCCGGCAGGTAACTACATTATGAAAGTAACGAACGCTACCCAATACTCCGATGCTAAGTTAGTAAGCGTTAAATTCGAATACGCAGGTGGTGCTGCTGTTGATTTGTCTAAGACCACTCCGGCTAACCTTTTGGCAAACGCTGATGCTATCCTTTCTGACGATTGGAGTATTGAAAATGGCAAGATCGTGCACCCGGAAAGCAAAGCCTTGACCGGTTGGGCAAAATGGAATGTAAATAGCGCTGACTATGGCAACTATAACGTAACCGTAAACATTGCTTCGGATAACGGACACCTTGTTCGCGTTGAGATCTTCGAGGACGAAAACGAAGCTCCGATCTACACCTTGGACGAAACAAGCGCAACCCAATATCATACCGGCGACCAAGCTATCGACCTGGGTAATATCGTCCTGGATGCACGTGAGTACGTAGTGAAAGTAAGCAATACGGGTGCATACTCGCATGTACAAATCGCAAGCATCGTTATTACCTATTTGAACGGTGCACGCGCTACATTGCCCGCTTCCTGTGCATTTGCAGATGTTATGTTGAGCGAGAAGGCACACGTTACCGATGGTAACTTGTGGTTCAATACAATTGGTGACTCCAACCCTGTTGGCCAGTGGGCTAAGTGGAATGTGAAAGTTGCCGCTGCCGGTACGTTCCTCTTTACAATGAATGTAAGTAGCACGAACGGTCAGTCCTACAAGATTTCTATTCTTGACATGGAAGAGAACGAACTGGATGCATTCGAATCCGGATCGTTAGGTTCTGGCGACAAAGAGGCTAAGCACTATTTCAACTTGGCTGCCGGCAACTATATTGTGAAATTAGAGAACACTACAGGCTGGTCGCAAGGTCATATCGTAAGCCTCGCTGTTACACAACCTTCGCTTCTCGTGCTGAACGAAGCCGCAGAAACGAATGCAGTTATTCACGACAACTACCGCAACGGTACGCACGACATCCAGATCATCCGTTCCATCACTCCAGGCATGTATAATACTATCTGCCTGCCGTTTGATGTTAACAATTCGCAACTGCTGGCTATCTTCGGTAGCGATGTAGAGTTGAAGCAGATGAGCAGCGCAGAATTGAATGGTGATGAGTTGGACTTGATTTTTGAAGACGTTACCACCGGCATCTATCGCGGTACTCCTTACCTCATCAAGACCTCTAAGGCTGTAGTTAATCCTGTCTTTGCAGATGTAGAAATCAAAGAAGAGGCAGGTCAGGTTACTGCCGGTGACGCTGCTAACTTCATCGGTAACTTCATCAAGAGCGAAGTACCGGCAGGTGATCAGAACCTCTTCTTGATGCAGGACAACGAACTGTTCTTCAGAAAAACGGCTACTCCGATCAAGGGTATGCGTGCTTACTTCCACGTAAACGTTCCGGGTGCTGCTCAAGCTATCCAACGTATCCGTATCGAGGAAGCTCCGGCTATTACGACCGGCATCAACCGCGTGGAAACTAACGGTTCGGTTAAGGCTATCGAGAACGGTCAACTTGTTATTATCAAGAATGGCGTGAAGTACAACGTAATGGGTATCAAACTCCAATAAACCAGTAAAATATTTATCATTATGAAACGTAATTATATTATTCCAACTACAGAAAGTATTGCATTCCACGCTGGTTCTATTTGTGATGCTAGCGCAGGTGCAGGTGGTACGAATGTCGGTGGCGGCACCCTAGGTGGTGGTACTGAATACTCAGGTATCGAGGCTGATCCGATGTAATCCCCTTACGAGTGCTTTGGCACTCTCCATACAGGAATGGCGAGTCCGCGTGGCTCGCCATCCTTGTTTATTTACTTAAATTGTATCCTATGAAACGCATATCGGTTCTTCTTTGTTGCGCACTTTGTTGCGCAGTTATGCATGCTGCGACGATTAATGTTGCACCGGGTTCAGGTACCCTCCGGACCGCTGTTACCAATGCTGCGGCCGGCGATGTACTCGTGTTAACCTTCGGCGAGTACAATGAGACCTCCACCATCACCACATCCGTGCCGCTGACCATCAAAGCGGAAGAAGGAAAGTATCCGATGGTAAACATCTCCAAACGGATCGAGGTCAATGCAGACTTTGCGCTCGAGGGTGTGGAGTTCGATTGTTCCTATCACCTGATTCAGGTGAACGCTACGGAGCCGATCGACTTCAGCGTACACAATTGTGTCTTCCGCATGGGCACCGATGAGGCTAACAGCTATCGCGCGATCTATATTGATAACGCACTCACGCGCGTCAAGAACGTCACCATCACCAACAGTACTTTCGATGGCGGTGCAAACGGTGCCGGACGGTTTATTTACGTCTATCCGGGTAGTGACGTGGAGGCGCTGGAAGGACCGGTGGTCATCGACCATTGTACCTTCTACAACTGCACCGACACACGTGGTGTCTATCCGGCGAATATCGACAACACGCATATCACCAACTGTATCTTCATGAATCCCGAGGAGCGGGATGATACCAACAGTTTTGCCGTCTATGGCTCTAACTCGTACGTACATAACTGTATCGGCTATAACGCACCCGTCAAAGTGGGTTCCGGTGCTTCGCAAGCCAATTGTTCGGCACGCAATCCGTATTTTGTAGCCCCGGCGAGCAATAACTTCCAACTCTATGCCAATAGTCCGGCTATCGATGTCGGAACGGACGGCAGTATCATAGGTGACCCGCGTTGGGGCTTTACGACCGAGGAATACGATAAGTCTGACGAACCGTACGTGCCCTACAAACAACCGTACTCCATGGCGCCGACCACTACCTCCGTCAAGATCCTTTGGCAGATGTCGGACGAGATGGCGCCGACCGATGCCGTCATTTACTACGGTACCGATCCGGCGAACCTCAACCAATCCCTCACCTCCTCTTCCGGTTGGAACGTACCCGACGAAGGCTACATGCATGTCGTCACCCTTACGGACCTGCAACCCAACACCCGCTATTACTTCACGGTTGGAGCCAGCGATATCCGTCGCTTCGATAAAATATGCAGCACCAAGACCGCCCCGGAGCAAGGTACCGCTTACCGTATCTTTACCATCAGCGACATCCACGGTAATGCCCGTAATAACTGGTCGAACATGCAGGATTTTATCTGCGATCTCGATTGCGATATCTCGCTCATGAACGGAGATTTCGTTTCGTCCAAAGGCAATGACCGTAACTGGAATAACTATTTCTTTACCCCCGGTGCGCAATTCTTGAGCCAAGTGCCGCTGATGTCCTCCGTCGGCAACCACGAGACAGGCGACCCGCGTGGTTACCGTTGGTCGTCCTACTATGACTATTTCCACCAGTTCCCCCATGAGGGTGCGTGCGAAGGCGATACGATTGACCCGCGTAACGAGGCCTATTTCCATTTCGTCTATGGCAATGCGGACGTCGTCATGCTGAACCTCAACGGCGATGAGTCGTCACCCCTCTTCCTGCCCAGTAGCCGTCAGTACGAATGGGCGGACTCCATATTAAACGCGTGTACGCGCCCGTGGATCATCGTTTGTCACCACGTCGGTATCCATACTACCGGTTACCACGGCCAGTGGGCGGATGAGCCGCGTCAGATGGGTGCGCTGCTCGAGAAATATGCCGCAGCACCGTACAACAAACGTATCATCTCCCTCTCCGGCGATGACCACTCGTTTGAGCACCTCTATAAAGACGGCGTCCATTACGTACGCCCGGGTTGCGGACGAGATGCTAATTACGACCAGCAGAAACAACTGCAGGACTATCGCTACTCGATGTTCTACCGCCGCGTATCCTGTTTCTCGACCCTCGATATGGCGGCAGACGCGTCCTCCATCGCCCTCACGGCATACGACTCGGTCGGCAACGTCTTCTACACCTATACGTTCTTGCACGACAATGAGGTCATCACGCCTTCCGTTAACTTCACCGTACCTACCACCGAAGTCAACGCCGAGGACTCGATCCTCCTGCGTTGGTTCACTTTTGACCCTGCCGGAGATGCGACCGTCTCCCTCTATTGCGGTCAGACACCCGATGCTACCGATGTCGCAACGTTGACACCTATAGTAACGAATTTGCCCGGTTCCATCGAGAAATTTATGTGGCATACGCGTGCGGTCATGCCGAAGGGGAAGTACTATCTCTACGCCGTTGTCACGTCCGGCGGACAGTCCTATATGAGTGCGAACCGACCGGCGGTTAACCTGCTTGAGGATACCACCCCTCCGCCGGCTCCTACGGGTCTCAACGGATCGGTACAGAACGGTCATTACCGCCTCTCCTGGCTCAACCCCACGCACCTCGTTCAGTTGGACGAGCTGCTGACGGATTTCAGTACCGATATCGCACCGGTCATAAGGGGCGTGGAAGAAGGGGCGATCATGCGTCTCAGCCTCGCAGACGGTGCCCTCCAATGCGATTACTCCATTACCCAAGCCTGGGCAACCGCTTCCGCAGAGTATGTCTTCTCCGCGCCGGCAGACATGCACCTCACTCCTTTTCTGACCTTCCGTCTCAAGGGCAACGGCTCGTCCACCGACCTCCGTATCGTCTGCAAGAACATGTCCGCGAATCATGAGGACTGGTGGTACACCGAGAGCATCAATCTCTCCAATGCCGATTGGCAGGAGATCACCCTCGATCTGCGTACCTTGCAGGCCTTCGAGTGGTACACTAACACCGATGACCATAACCAATGCGAGGGCATCGTGCGGCTCTCCTTCGGTGTCTCTACCGGAAATCCCGTCAACGGTTCTTTCTGGCTCGACGATATCCGTCTCACCGGTGAGATCTACCCGGCACCGGACTATGCGCAGACAGTCATCGTGCGAAAAGATGATGCCTTTCCCGCTTCGCCTGACGATGGCGTAGAGATATACCGCGGAACGGACGAGAACTGTACGGACGCTTCGGCAGTGGTCGGCCAACTCTATTACTATGCCGCTTTTGCTGCCGATGACCGCGGAAACTGGTCGGCAGCCGCTCCCTCGGCCCAATGGAAATCCGACGATATGTCCGAAGGACTTGATCAAATAAAAGGAACTTCTGCTTACCAGAAATTCCTTCTTAACGGGCATTTATACATCCGTAATACCTCCGGAATATTTACCGTCCTCGGCAAAAAACTGAAAACTGAAAACTGAACACTGAACACTTATTTCAGTTCGATCTCCCCGAAGAACTGCGGACAATGAAAGTCCGGTTTCGGTAAATCAATCGGTCGCCAACTCAAGAAGTGCGGCCGTTTGGTTTTATCGGCGCATTTATAGAAGTTCGCCTTCAGTACCTGTGGGAAGACGGGCTTCTTCTCGCGGAAAATGAGGTCCAGCGGGATGCGTTCTTCCACGGTCCATTCAAACTCACCGTCTTGCTCCTCAAAAGCCTCTCTCGGGAAATCACATCTGCGCGCAATTCTTCCCATTTCATCGGTAGAAAACGGCACCACCTCTTCGGCTCTGCCTTTACGTCTGGATCCCACCATCGCACCGATGCAGTTGCACTCAAAATTGCAATAGTACGCCTCCCCGGGTACTTGGCAGAAGAACTCCACGCAGCTGTCCTCCCACACGGGTCCCTGGTCCTCGGTCGTCACGGCACGCAACTGCGCACCGCGTACATGCCATTTCAGCACAATCGCCTCATGGTCATTGCTCACCTCCACCGTCACTTCCGGCTTCTCCGGCCATCCCTCCGGCCAGTTGACATTATTTACTGCACAAGTCATGAATGATCTGCTTCATTTGAGGTTCAACATGCTCTTGTTCTTCCACCAACCGCAGTTGCGCTTTCGTGCGCACCAGATTATGCTCCGGGTACGCGATCTTGTAGTACGTGTCGCCGTTGATATAGTCCGTGAAGAACCGTACGGTCTGCATGTAGCTCAGCAGTCGGCAACCGTACGGCAACAGTTCCTTCTCCAGATCCGTGAGGAACGTAGCCTCCTTCAGGTACCCCTTTGCATAGGCCTCGAAGATCTCCAGATCCACATGGATATTGTCCAAATTCGGATCGTCCTCCAGACCCGTATTGGCCGCCGTACGCATGAAATCACCGAAATCGCTCAGTACGAATCCCGGCATCACCGTATCCAGGTCCACGATACAGATTGGTCGGCCGGCTTCGTCAAAGAGCACGTTATTGACCTTCGTATCGCAGTGGTTGATATGTTTCTTCAGTTTGCCCTCGCGGAACAGCACCTCCGCCAGACACATCGTCGCGCGACGGCGGTCGATCCATTCGATGAGATCCGTGCATGCCGCCTTCCGTCCTGCCTTGTCCGCTGCCAGCGCCTCGTCCAGCTCTTGCAACCGGAACTCCATATTGTGGAAATTAGGAATCGATTCGCACAGCGCATTGAACGGCAGATCCGCCAATTGCCGCTGGAACCGACCGAACGCCTCACCGGTTAACTCCGCCGACATAGGCGTCACTTTCTCCTGCGACGTAGCCGGCTCCACCAGCACGTACAGACGCCAGTAATCACCTGCGGGGGTCTTGTAGAACAGTTTGCCCTCTTTGGTCGGGATGAGTTGCAGCACTTTCCGCTCGATATTCTCTTCGCGCGCGATCAGTAGTTTCTCGCGTATATGGGAGGTCACAATCTCGATGTTCCGCATCAGTCCCTCTACGTCCTTGAAGATACGGTGGTTGATGCGTTGCAGACAGTACGACGGCTCGCCCACGCGCTTGGCGGGGACGACAAACGAATCGTTGATAAACCCGATCCGCAAGGGCTGCGGCTCAGCCACGTCATTCCAGATGGCAAAATGCGATAAAACTTCTTTCATGGTTCAAATGATTAAATTGCGAGTGCAAAAGTACGATTTTTTTTTGATATATGCAAGAAAAGTAGTAATTTTGCACCCGTTTTTGCTTTATGTGGACTGTTTTGGCTTTTATATCGGCTGTTTGTCTCTTGTATGGCAGGTATCTGTGCGGGACTGATCTGTCTGGCGATCGGTTCGATTGTTTAGACTTTGCGTAAAAAATCAATCGACTTTGTGTAAAAATCCCGCCTTACCCCCTTGCGTACGTGCGTTTTTTTTTGTACCTTTGCACTCGTTTTTGAAAAAACGCAACGAATTATGAGTATGGGGGGGGGTAAAATGAGTCTTCGCGAATTTAGTTCGGAGTACAGCCGGGAGATTATTTTCGGTTCGGTTCTGTTGGCTTGTGTGGTCGTGAGTTATATGCTCGCGCCGCTGATTCCGATTGATTGTTTTCGCTCGATTATTTATCCTGCGCAAAACGTCGCTATTATCACGGTGCTTGTGATTAACACATGGGCGATGTTCACTCATTCGGAAGGCATCCGGGCGCGATATGTCTATGCATGGATCACAGGTACGCTGTCTGTGTTGATGATAGCAAGTGCCATTTACCGAATGTTTGTAAATGCCGAACTGAATCCGGCAGAAGGAACCTTTAGTTTTGAAGGCTGGGAGATGGTTGTGGGAGATTTGGTAGCCTGGCTCTTATTAGCCTATCCGTCAGAGCTCTTGCGTCCGGGTTGGTTGACCATTAAGAATGCCCTGATTCGCTTGTTGCCGGTGGTGATCATTGGGTTGATTGATAAAGTTACTCCTTTGGATCTGCGTTGGCTCTTGGCACTCATTCCCTTAGTGTGGGTGGCGTTGTTGTTCCGGCATCTTTATTACTATCGTAAGTATTGCGAAGAGAACTTCAGCTCGACCGAGCAAACGGATGAGAAATGGGTCATTCGTTACCTCGTGATGGTGTTGGTGTTGGGTATATCCTATGTCTATCTCTGTTTTACGGACGAACCAACGCGCTTTTTTACCCAACAATGGTTACTGTTCTTCGTCTTTGTCTATACCAATGACCAGATTATCTTCCGTTCCAAACCATGGATAGAGGATGTGGAAAAAGAGACCAATGATAACGAGCCGGTTGTGGCAGAACCCGAGACCGACGAGGTGCCTACTGCCTCGAATGCCGAGTATCGCGAGGCACTCGAGCAGTGGATGAAGACTGAGAAACCTTACCTCAATCCCGAGTTCCGACTGCTCGATATGCGTCAGATCCTGCCGCTTAACCGTACCTACCTCAGCCAGCTCATCAACGCTGAGTATGGATGTAACTTCTACCAGTTCGTTACCAACTACCGCGTCGAAGAAGCCAAGCAGGTCATGGAGCAGCATCCGGACATGAAGATGCAGGATGTGGCGGAGCATTGCGGCTTCTCTTCCCCTACCGTCTTCGCCCGCATCTTTGCCCGTGAAACCGGCATCTCTCCCCGCGACTGGAACCAGGAGCCGGCTAAAAAATAACCCTCCAAAAGTGAGTTAATCGCAGGTCATCAGGCCTGCGTTTTTTTTTTGTGCCTGTTTCTCGCTCTTTCCACCGGTTTTTTGTACCTTTGCGCTCATTTTTACCGCAAAGATCATGAAAAATGCATTTGAATCTATCTCGCTTCTTAAACGTATGGGCGTTTGGGAACAGGCTGTTCTTCCATTAGCAGCCAAACTCTCCACATTAGACCGGTACTACAACATCTATTCGTTCATCTTAGAACACGAGCCGGAACGCCGTTACGGCTATATCCCTCGCATACTGAGAAATAAGGACTTCCGAGAACTCTTTGGAAGCCAGTATGATGAACCGGCTCTATGGAAAATTATCCATACCATGGAAAAACCCTTACCAAAATAGTAAGGATTCAACGCTCACTTTTGTAGTAATTTTGCACCGGATTTGAGCTGTAGCAACGTCGCTGCACTAAAGATCCGTGTATATGAAAAATCAAACATTTATCGGCTACAAAAAAGCCGATCCGAAGAACACTAACGGCTACACCCTTTGGCTGCAACCCGCCACGCACGCGGTACAACCTGCCCGGATCTCGTCCCGACCGACGACGCGCCCAAAGGCAAACGCTCGCCCCTACAGCAGGCTCTCTACGAACGCACCACAGTCGCCTTTTACGACATCGACCGCAAAGCCTGGCGATCCATGCGTATCGACACCATCTGGTCGTACCAACGTGCCCTCAAACTCGCTTAAAAGAGAAAGTAACCAAAGAGAAATATCAAAGATAATTATATATAACTATCTGCATAGTATACCATTATATATAATTTTTTATGTCTTCTTTTGATTTTCTTTGGAAGTTGCTCGACGAGCACGGGGTGATAGAACGCTACAAAGGCGAATGCTTCGACCTATGGAACACCCTCACACTGGACCAACAGCGTGCGACCTACCGTTCCATTCGCGATAAAATTAGAGCCGGTCAGTTCGTCAACTATCACCCCGTCAAAGCCGTGCGCGACAATATCCCCAAGCCGCCCAAATATAAGGTCCTGTCGTACAACGACTACGTCGGAAAGTACCATACGGATCTCGAAAAAGACGGCTGGCGTCGCGTCTTCCAACCCGAAAAACAAAGAACTATCTATGTCAAACAAATCTAATTTTTAACCACTATGGCAAAATGTGAATTCAAAAATGGTATCATCAAATCCATTTCCGGTACCATCGAAAAACGAACCTACATCACCAAAGACGGTAAGCACTCCGTCTGTACCGTAGGTCGCGTCATCAACGGCAAACAGCATATCTATATGCACAAGTACTCGCCGCGCAAAACACCCCTCTCCGAAGCAGAGATCCAAGCCCGGCAGAAGTTTGCGGTCGTCCAAGCCCGGATCACCCGAATGCCCAAAGAACAAATGGAGCAATACGCGCAGGAGTTTAAGACGTCTGCCGGCAAGTACAACGGCAAATCGTACCTCACCCTCCGAGGCTTCATCGCCGCACACCTCTATACTCAAACGAATGACTGAACTGTAAGAGAACCGTAGGAAAACAGTACTTTACTCGGACTATGGAAAAAATTAGACTTATGAAAAAAGATGCAATAACGTTGACCACCCTCGCTGCAAGGTTGGAGCGAGCGATTCACAAGGACGTCGGCATGCAGGGACTCAAAGTCCTCCTCTATGGCTGGCGAATGAAGTACCACCTCATCGAGGATCATACTTTTCATTGCCGCAAACAGGAAGACGGAGAAGCCTGGCTGACATACGGTGAAGCCCTCCATTTTTCCCGCTATGTAGGTTACGATTTGACCCTCGATTGAGAAAAACCGAGGATTCCTCTATCTCGCGGAGCCGGATATTTGCCGGCTTCGTTTTTTTGTTGTACTTTTGCACCGGATTTCAAAAAAAACCAAAACAATCATGACAACCATAACCCTAATACGAAAACCTGCTGAAGGTAAGACCGTACCCGGGACGATGAGCTTCCAGATCGGTGAACAGACGCTGAGTTATCCGACCATCGAGAACGCCGATTATCTCATCCCTGCCGGCACATACCCCGTTGAACGCACCTGGTCACCGAAGTTCAAAAAGGACCTACCGTTGCTAAAGAACGTCCCGGACCGCGAAGGTATCCGCATCCACATGGGCACCGCACCCGAGCACTCCACCGGCTGCATCCTCACCAACTTCGCCGCCATGACCAACCTGCAGATCTTTTTTAACCGCATCGACCTCATTAACGAATACATAAAAGAAGAAAATTATGACCAACAACTCGAATCAGCAACAATCACCATCTTGGACGCAAGTCCTGCTTGAGATCCTCATCAAGATCCTCACCCTCGGCTTCTACCACATCGAGAAGCACAAAAAAGACTAATAGGTAAAGGACCCGCCTATCAAAAGAAAGTAGCGTCCGTTTCGTCGGGATACTATCCCGACCAGTACTAACCCACAAAAAACTTACTCACTATGGCAAAAATGACAGTTGGCCCCGGTGGTATTGAGATCCTCTCGGGAGCCATAAGCAAACCGGTCAAGAAGGACGGTCACAGTCACGGTAACTATGTTATCACGACCCACCGTACCGCACCGACGGAGAGCGAGGATTGTCAGCGTTTCTGGGTGCGTAACCGTAACGCGTACAAACGTACCGGTGCTTTGTCCACCAAGGAGATCGCGGCACGTACCCGCTTCGCAGCAGTAAAAGCAGCCGTCGCAGATCGCGCGATTAACCTCTCCACGATCGGTGCCGACCAGCAAGCCTTCCTGGCACAGAAGGACACGGCAGGAGGTAAGAAAACCTTCAACGCGTACCTCTGGAAAGTCTGTGGTCAAGCCTACGACGCCGAGCATCCGCGCAGCTAATCGATTATCGATTAGCGATTAGGGAAGGGGCGACCTGCGGGTCGTCTCTTTTTTGTGTGTATATTTATTGACTTTTTGTAAATAATTCGACTTTTCGTAAAAAAATACCGATTTTTTGAACTCTAAATAAAAACTGATCGCGCGCGTTTGCGTATATAAAAAAGATTTTATATCTTTGCATGCTTTTTTGAAAATGGTGAAGAAAAACTATATATATCCCATTACGGAAATCCTGCCGTTCTGCGCAGTTCATTCGCTGTGTGGAAGCGGCGGAGGCGATAGTGGTAGTGGAGGAGATAATGTCGGTGGCGGTGGCGATCCGGAAGAATTGGGTCGTGCACCGGGTAGAGTGTTCTTCTGATTTTTAATTGTAATATATACAAATACCAATACGTATGAAAAAAACAAACAGACTTTTCAGCCTATTTGCTGCTATTGCCATCTCCGCTACCATGCTGGCGGATGTCGTGTATGAACCACTCATCGTCGATTCGGGATTTAATCGGGATGTAATTGCGGAAAATGAAGCCATTACCGGCTATGCATCTTCGCCTCTCTACGTATTGCCAAGTACTGCATCTTGCTTTGCCACTGATAGCGTTATTGCAAAGAAGAATAAAAACTATTTTTCATCGTCAGCAGACTACGAAAGAACGGTAAGAAGCGGATGGCCGAGTGATTTTGGCAATCCGGAAGATAGAATGATTCGATGCACGAGTGACGGTGATGCTATCGAAAATCCTGATTATAGTCAAGTAAAGTGGCTCTTAGCTCCGTACGATGGTCCAAATGCGCTGTGTATTCGGCCTACTAACCCTAAAGAACCGAGCAAGGTTTTTCAAGGAAAAGGTACTTTGAAATTCAAAAAAATCGGTTGTTATGATAGATTGTATTTTTTGATGATTTCATTAAGAGAGGGAACCCCAGATGAATCGAGACACGTTCAAACAACTATTTATTACACCGAAGGGGATACTACCTATCGAGATTTTGATTTTGAGAACGGCTTAGGGGGAATGCCTGGTAGAAAAGTATGTATGACAAACATATATGAAACTCAGTTTAAGAAAAACACTGCAGTAACAGGCAAATATCAGGAGGCTTTTGCGTGTGTATTTGATATCACCTTAGACAAAACCAGACTTGTAGATAGCATTGTTTTTGAGAATCCGGTTCCTAAATCCGGAGCCATTATCCTAGCTGTTACCGGCCGTACAGCGGACATCGCTGCTCCTAATGAGGAAGTAGCCCAGACGAGCAATATTCAAGAGAATTCGTTCGAAGCATGCTGGGATTATATCGCTGATGCAGCGTCCTATCGTCTCGATGTAGCGGAAGATATCGATTTTCAACATTTGGTAGCAGGCTACAATAACCTCAACGTCGGCAATACTACCTGTCAGGAAGTAGCAGGACTGCTGGCGGACAACGACTACTACTGGCGTGTACGTTCTGTCAATGCGCAAGGCGGTCAGAGTGCTTCTTCTGCGCCGCGTCGCGTGAAGACGGCCGGAGGTGAAACACCGGCTACGGATGAGACCCATACAGATATCGCTGCTGAACTCGAGTCCTGGTTGGAAACGACGGTTTCATCGATAGAAATCGACCGTAAGCTCTATCGTGACGGATACTACAACACGCTCTGTCTGCCGTTTAACCTCAGTGCTGCAGAGATAGACGCTTCGCCGCTCGCGGGCGCACAAATATATAAGTACGTGCGCGCGACAAAAGTAAGTGATGCCCAATTAGATATCGAGGTGGAAGATACAACGGGTATTACTGCCGGCGTTCCGTACCTCATCACATGGGCTCCTACTTCGCCGGAGATCATTGATAACGGTATCCTGACGTTCCACAATGTCTATATCCGTACCAACGAGGGACAGACCATCGGTGGAGCGGACGAAGTACGATTTGTTGGAAACATCGCTCGTGCGCAGATGGAGAACGGAGATCACAATAACCTCTTCATCGGTGCAAACAATACCCTCTATTGGCCGAATACGGATAATAAGCTGCGTGGATTCCGGGCGTACTTCCAAGTGCCTCTTGAAGGTCCGGCGGCCGTATCCCCCGGTGCACCCGCTCGTATCGTGGAGCATCACCAGACCACGACTGAGGTCAATATTGTGGTAAGTCCGATGTCCCAAAACGAAAGTGTTCGAAAGGTCCTTAGAGACGGACGAATCTATATCCTGCGGGATGGAAAACGATATTCTATATTGGGTCAAAATGTTGAATAATTTCAACTTTTAGTAAAAAAATACCGATTTTTCTATACTTTAGAGCAAAACTAACACATAACTCTTGTGTATATGAAAAAAATGTAGTACTTTTGCACAACCTAAATCTTTTAGGTAAATTGAGTGAGTAAGATTTTTGTGGGACTCCCGTGACTGTGAAGCCATGGGAGTTTTTTATGGAAATCAAAAAGGATGGCCGTATGACCATCCTTTTTGTCGAGAAGAGGTGACTCGAACACCCGACCCCTACGTCCCGAACGTAGTGCGCTACCAACTGCGCTACTTCTCGATTTCCCTCAAAAGGGACTGCAAAATTACTGCTTTTTTTTGAATTGTGCAAATTTTTTTGAATTATTTTGCACTTTTTTTGCGAAAATTGTGTTTTCCGGGCACAATTGGCTCCGATTTGGACATAATTTCGCGTACTTGAGCCTCTGTCAGCGCTTCTGCATCCAAACTCTTGGGCAATCTATAGTTGCCCTCCGGCGTATGGATATAGGCTCCGTATTTGCTGCGCAGCACCTGTACCTCGCCCCATGCATGCAGCGGCGTGTTGCTCTGCTGCTTCTCTTCGATCAACTCAATCGCTTCCTCGATTTTGAGCGTCAGCGGATCTTTCCCGCGCGGGATAGAGATATAGAGGTTATCATAATGCACGTACGGACCGTACTTACCTTCTCCCACAATGATCTCTTTTCCTTCGTGTTCGCCGAGCGAAATAGGTAAGGCATTGCGGAACAACTCCAGGGCCTCGTTGAGCGTGATCGTATAGATAGACTGTCCTTTCTTCAGACTCGCGAACTTCGGTTTGTCATTCGTCGCATCGCCCATCTGTACGCACGGACCGATCTTACTGATCTTCGCGATCACCGGCTGTCCCGAAACAGGATCGTTACCTAACAGACGACCGTCAACTTTTCCCGATGGAATCGAAGAAAGTAAGGGTTTGAAGGTCTTATAGAACGTATCTACCGTCTGCTCCCAATCGGCACGTCCGACTGCAATCTTATCGAACTGTTCCTCCTCATGCGCCGTGAAATCATAACTGAGGATGGACGGGAAATGCTCCACCAAGAAATCATTGGTCACATATCCCAGATCCGTCGGCAGGAAGCGTTGGCTCTCTGCGCCGTACATCTCGCTCTTCTGCTTCTCCGTTACCATACCGCCTTTGAGCGTCAGCACCGCCGTGTCGCGTTTCTGTCCGGCTACGGAACCTTTCTCTACGTACTTCACTTTCTGTATCGTCTCGATGATGGTCGCATACGTAGAAGGACGACCGATACCGAGTTCCTCCATGCGCTTGACGAGCGTAGCGTCATTATAACGGAAAGGCGGCTTGGCATAGGTCTGTATCGCCTCTGCGCCCACCAGCTTCAGACGCTCGCGTTGCGACATCGCCGGCAGGATACGACGCTCTTCCTGTTCCTCGTCCGTGGACTGCACATAGACGCGGGTAAAACCGTCAAACAGAATCACCTCGCCCGTAGCTACAAACGCATATTTGGAACCGTGAATAGACACTTCGATAGTCGTCCGTTCGGATTCTGCGTCTTCCATCTGCGAAGCAATCGTACGTTTCCAGATTAACTCATACAGACGCTGCTCATCTTTCGTGGCACCGGCCGTGAGCGTACTCATATAGGTCGGACGGATGGCCTCGTGTGCCTCTTGCGCTCCCTTGGTCTTGGTACGGAACTGACGCGTGTGTACGTATTGTTTACCATACTGCTCGGTAATGACCTCTTTGGAGGTCGCTAAAGCGAGTGTCGAGAGGTTCACCGAGTCGGTACGCATGTACGTGATTTTTCCGCTCTCGTACAGGGACTGCGCCAGACGCATGGTCTTGGAAACCGTGAACTTGAGCTTGCGTGCCGCCTCTTGCTGCAGCGATGACGTGGTGAAAGGCGGCGCAGGCGTATGCTTGATCGGCTTGCGTTGTACATCGCGCACAATGAACTGCGCGGAGTTCAAACTCTCCAGGAACTCAATCGCATCTTTCTTGTGCGAAAAACGATGGTTCAGTTCGCACTTGAGCACCGACGCATCGCCCGGATTTACTCCGATGAAATCGGCAGAAACGCGATATGAGGACGAAGCACGGAAGGCTTCTATCTCACGCTCTTTTTCTACAATCAGACGAACGGCTACCGACTGTACACGACCGGCAGAAAGACCGGTGGTCACTTTCTTCCACAGGACCGGCGATAACTCAAAACCCACGATACGGTCGAGTACACGACGTGCCTGTTGGGCGTTCACCAGGTTATAATCGATATCGCGCGGATGCTCAATCGCTTCCAAGATAGCAGGCTTGGTGATCTCATGGAAAACAATACGCTTGGTATCTTTCTTTTCCAACCCCAAGACCTCTTTGAGGTGCCAGGCAATCGCTTCTCCCTCGCGGTCCTCATCGGATGCCAGCCATACCGTGTCGGCTTTCTTGGCCTCGCGTTGTAACTGCTCGATCAGATGCTCTTTCTTGGCTTCAATTGCATAGTGAGGCTCGTACCCGTGCTCGAAATCAATACCCAGAGAATTCTTACCGATCGGTTCGATATCGCGTACGTGACCCTGACTACTCATCACGTGGTAGTCGCTACCCAGAAATTTTCCAATCGTATCCGCCTTGTGCGGAGACTCAACAATCACCAAATTTTTACTCATATTTGTATATAAATAAGGAGTGCCCTCCAAAAATCGGCTGCAAAAGTAGTATATTTAATTTATTTATGCAAATTTTTTTTTGTTCGCTTGCATATATCAAAGATATTTAGTATCTTTGCACCCGATTTGAAAAAAAATAGTTGTAAAATTTTTA
>Ga0310690_10005526_pt1 | contig 17080 bp, 21 predicted proteins | sample AusTroGonzalo_MG_2_FD_207661 | JGI IMG/M metagenome (GOLD analysis project Ga0310690, IMG submission 207661) | Bovine rumen microbial communities from tropical cattle in Woodstock, Queensland, Australia - Gonzalo_04 (v2) (version 2) | ecosystem: Host-associated > Mammals > Digestive system >...
CATACGAGGATCTGTGGACTTCGATAAACGGCATACTTGCCTATTTCGAGGGTTATAACAGCCATATCCGCGTATTAAAGCTGCGGCGATTGTTCTATAGCATTTACGGATTTTCGCCGGAGAAACTTCAAAATTTCAGAGAAAGAGAGAAAAAGGATGGAATATATATTATTCAAACGATTTAAGGGCACGGCAATGTGTGGCGAAGTCAATCTTCCTGCAAAAACAGTCTGCCAAACAGTGAATGGTGTTATCACCTATGAAGGACAACCTTTGTGTGTGATGATGAGTGCCAACGCCCATCAATACTTTGCGCGAAATGACGACGGCAATGGTCTGGAGCGCGGTCGCCTGACGAGCGCAATCACGAAGACACTTTATGTGCCGCCCGAAAAAGACCATTACACAGAGGCAGAGTTCAAAAAACGCCAAGCGATTTTGGCGCAGAAACAGAAGCTCTGGGATAAAGTCTGGGCAGATGAGGTATGCAAGCCCTACAAGCGCCCGGAACACGCGGATCACTGGCTCTGGAACCACGCATTTTATAACGCAGACATTCAGACGTTAACATACATTGCGAACCTCGTGGGCGCACAATAAAACAAATGGAGGCAAGAAATGTTCTTCAAAATTATCTATGAAAAACTCATTATCGATGTATTAGCCAACCCCAAATGGGTATTGTGGCTTAAGAGAACTCAGCGTTTTCTTGCATCGGAAATCACTACGGCAAACGGCGTGATTTCGTCCAACGGTCTTGAGGTTTACGCTATCGATACAAAGGGTGGGTTTGAGAATCACCCTGAAAAGTACAAGACGGTCAAGGTGGTCGAGATCACAGAAGCCGAATACAATCTCATTCGTTCTCAGATTACCGACAAAGCTCTTGATGGCGACGCCAACGAAATTACCGTTCAGGCAGCGCGTGATAAAAAGATTGCAGAGATGAAAGCCGCTTGTGAAGAAACTATCATCAAGGGCTTTGATATCGAGCTGTCCGACGGCTTGATTCATCACTTCTCGCTTGAAGTCGTTGACCAGTTGAAAATCTCAAAGCTGAACGACAGGGCTATGGCTGGCATTGAGTTGCTGCCATACCACGCAGACGGTGAAATCTGCAAGTACTATCCAAAAGAGGATATTGTGGCAATCAACAGAATGATGGAGTATATGGTTGAATACCATACTACATACTTCAACTCACTGAAGCTGTATCTCAATAACATTTTCAATGTCGCCTCGATTTTGGCGATTAAGTATGGGGATGCGATTCCGTTTGAGTATCAATCCGACGTCCTCAAAGTTATGCTTGGAGAGGTTTAACTTATGAAGCAGGCGTTGAAGGAGTTACTCAAACACTTTGCCTTATATTTGGCGGGTGGATGTATTTATATTGTAATGGAACTCGGTTTTCGCGGTCACTCACACTGGTCGATGTTTCTTGTCGGTGGGTTGTGCTTCCTGCTGATCGGTGGAATCAACAACTGGATTTCGTGGAAAATGCCGATTTGGCTGCAAGGAGTTATCGGTGACGCGGTAATCGTAGCCATCGAATTGCTATCCGGCTATATTCTCAATATCCGTATGGGACTTGGCGTATGGGACTATTCCAACTTGCCTATGAACTTTCTCGGACAAATCTGTTTGCCGTTTGCGATTCTGTGGTTCCCGGTTGCGGTTTTCGGTATCATTATTGACGACTACTTGAGATACTGGTTCTTCAAAGAGGAAAAGCCGCAGTATTACCTGTGGTTTCAGTGATATGGCTACACTATGCAAAGATCGAGGTAAAAGTTCGGCTCAATTCCTTGAAACTGCGCGGAAACTGGAGAAGGCTACGATAGCTAACTGCATCCGGTTTCCGAAGCGCTATACGCACCTGCTGACGAGCGGTATTGTTCAGCTTGCAATCGATGTACTGAACGAAGTTAAAAGCGGCAATAGCATATACCCCGTAAATCAACACGAGGTACAAATGCGCCGCGATTGCTTCACAAGAGCCAACAATGCTCTGCAATGCTTAATTACGCAGGTCAGCGTGGCGCAGGAGCTTGAAGGAGTTGAGATCAGAGAAACATCGTGGTCGGAATGGTTCGACCTGATGGAAGAAGAAGCGGTGTTGATCGCCGCCGTGAAGAAAAATGATAGAGAGCGATATAAGAATTTGCCTTGATCGCTCTCTTATATCATTGGCTATGCGTCGTTATTGCGTCAGTTGCGCTCTCCGTACAGGGGTAACAATAACTACTTCGTGAACACGTATGGCGGCAATTTGAACTACAATTACGCCAACAATCACTACGCGCTGGCTCTCGGATTTTGTACGAACCAATGAGTAAGTAGCCTTTGGGTGAAACCAGATAGTACAAAAGGGACGCATAACCATTCCGTAAGGATAAACACATACATTGATGCAACCTATCGGACGCTTCTTGCATTGCTTATCTGTTGCGGGGGTAAGTTTAATGATAGATGTTGCTACGCAGTTATTACCGCAAAAACACACTGCACAAGGTATTATATGAACAGCAAGGAAAGACACGAGTTAAGATATCAACGACGTAAAGCGAAAAGAGCCGCCAAAAAGCGGCGGCTCCAAGAAGAGTATTGTGACTTCGACAAGGTTTTTACTTACGAGCATCTGTACCAGAGTTATCTGAAATGCCGCAGGGGCGTATCGTGGAAGGAAAGCGTACAGAAATTCGGTATCAATGCGGCGCTTAATATCAATAAGCTCCTCAAGAAAATCAAAAGCGGTCAATACCGGCACACACATTTTTACGAATTTGATATTATTGAAAAAGGAAAACAGAGGCACATTCAGAGTATTCCATTCGAGGAGCGAATTGTGGTTCGCTGCCTGTGTGATTACTCTTTGACGCCTCTCATACACAGACTATTTATATACGACAATGGCGCGTGTATAAAAAATAAAGGCGTAAGTTTTACGGTCAACCGTATGACCAGACACCTACGCCGTTTTTATAAGCAACACAATAACAATGGCTATGTTCTTATTTTCGATTTTTCACAGTACTTCAAGAACATAGATCATCAAGTTCTACTGCGCATTTTGCGCAAAGAGATCATCGACGACCGGATATTTGGTTTGGTGTCGATGTTCATTAACAGTTTTGGAGAAAGGGGACTTGGACTTGGGAGCCAACTTTCGCAATTAGGCGCACTGCTGTTGCCAAATGTATTAGACCACATTATCAAAGAACAACTGCACATCAAGTGTTATTGCAGATATATGGATGATGGATGCCTGATACACGAGAGCAAAGAGTATTTGCAGTATTGCTTAACGGTGATCAGCGGCGTTTGCGAGCAGCTTGGTATTACACTCAACGCAAAAAAGACTCATATTATCAAGCTCAGCAGAGGCTTTGAGTTTTTGAAGGTTCGTTTCTTTTTGACCGACAAGGGGAAGGTCGTCAGAAAGCCGAGGCGCAAAAACATCACGCTGATGCGACGTAAGATCAAGGCAATGAGGAGGTTGTTATCGCAAAGCAGGATAACGCTTTCGGCGATCAAGACCTCATTTATGTCTTGGTTGGGCTACCAAAGAATGTTCCATTCTTACTGGGCGCGTAATAGTATGCGCTCTTTATATAATCAATTATTTCAGGAGGACTATCACAATGGATTGGCAATCGATTTTGTTCACAGTCATTAAGATTGTATTAACCGTGGTTTTGTCTTGGGCTTCCGAACGTCTCATCGTTTTTATCAACGAAAAGCTCAAAGACACCAAGTATGCAAAGTATCTCACGGACGCCGTTGACATTGTGACTCGGGCAGTGAAGACTACATACCAGACGTATGTAGAGGCATTAAAGGATAAAAATGCCTTCACGAAAGAGGCACAAAAAGAGGCGCTTTCTCAGGCGGTCGCTATTGTAAAAACACAGTTGAATGATGAAGCCAAAGCTTATATTGAGGGCAACTTTGGCGACCTCGAAGCGTGGATCGTTAATTGCATCGAGTCGGTTCTTTACGATCTGAAAAACTAAAAATGCGCCGGCAAAAGCTGGCGAAATAAATAAAGGGCAACCTGTAGCTGTATAGCTATAGATTGCCCATTTTTTTACGATTTTTTTATATCAAAGATGACTTTTTATCGACCTATGAAATTTGTCCACGAATGGAGCAAATTCTTGTCCCAATTAGCTTCTGGCTTCTTCTGAAAGTGAGGTGATCTCCGAATCGCGTTGCCCGGACGCACCACCGAGTCATCACCGAGGTGCTGGATCAGAGGCGGCAGCGTCGTAATGACGGGAATACCATTTTCTTTTGCCCACCGGTTAATGCTCACATCGTCCTCGGTGTCAGCTTCTGTCCACGAGCCAATACACGGCTCTATAAACTCGGTCGGCATAATAATACCGCAACCGCTCGTTACGTTGGTTGTGATGTAAGGCGATGCTGTTGGAATACCGTACCACCGTAGCTCATCGGCGTGGATGAATTGCAGCGGGAATAACGACACGATAACCTTCGGAAACATCATACACATCTTAGTACAGTAGGCAAGGAAGTTATCGCACAGTTCAATGTCGTCCTGCAACACCATAACAAACTTCTTATCAGTCGGGAGCAACCACGCTTTTCGTGCCGTCGGTAGGCACCCTTCGCGCTTCTGGTCGATTATGATATGATTATCTGGCACCTTGAGTATCTTTTGAGTCTGGCGTATATTGTCTATACGCTTCTCAACTCCGAAAATTCTTATGTCAAACATTATCTCAGATTCCCTATGTATTTTGTGTAGGCGCTGACCTTGCGCCCTTCCACGTATTCGTCTTTTGTAACTTCTGTGGCGTTTGAAGCGTACCGCGAGTGTTTTACACCGGGCATCATCATTGCCTTCTTTACCGCCGTTGCTATATCGTCAGCCTCGATATAGAATACGATCTCCTGCGACTTGCCTGAGCCTACGTGACCTCGCGGTACACATATGCGATAGTATTTCTGTTGGTCACTTTGTACCCGTTGATCCATAGCCTCCCGTCCCTCTAACAGTTTGTGAAAGCTCGTCCACTTCGACGAATTGTGCTGTCTGATACGGGACGAAAATAATCTGGGCGACACGTTCGCCGTTTTCAACCGTTTGCGGCACCAAGCCGTGGTTGTGCAGCCCGACTGTGACTTCACCGCGATAGTCGGAATCGATAACACCCACCTTATTCGCAGGTGCCAAGCAACGTTTCGTTGCCAAGCCGCTGCGTGCAAAAACAAGTCCGACGTATCCTTCAGGGATCTCCATCGAAATACCTGTGTGCATCAGCAATGTTTCGCCCGGGTTAATAGTGACCGCGTCGTCTGTGATGACGCGAAGGTCTGCGCCGGCAGAAAACTCCGTGCCGTATGTTGGTAAAATAGCTCGCTCGTCGAGCTTTTTGATTTTGAGTTCCATGTTCATTCTCCTATCCTACGTTATTGTTTTGTGGCAATCCATAAGCCACAATGACATTCACCCTCAATCCCTTGGGCGATTTGTTCTCTGAATGCCTTACACCGACACCTTGTATCTTCGGTTCTCACCAATTGGCAAGGACAATAGCCGTCATTATCTTTAAGCTTGCGCTTTACTGTATCGGCATATTCTTTGTCGGGGTTTTGAATAATTTTGAGCGCCATATCTCATATCCTTTCCGCATATTGATTGTCTGATGCAAGTTTGACACCGAGGACGACATCGAAATGCGGACGTTGACCGGGGACGAATCTGCCATACTTCACGATAATGTTGTTGAACTCGGTCAATGCGGCAATCCGCTCCTTAATTTCATCTTTATTGTATCCGGTGTAAATGACCACATCATCGTCACATTTGTAATCTCGCCGCAAAGTTCTTACGAAGGTGAGTACTTCGTCGAATTGATCAAACGGTTCAAGACCGCCAAGTATAATCGCCTCTGTAATAGGGTTCTGCAAGTACCGCTCGATAATGGTAGCATCGTCGCATTGAAGTTCCTGCGCGGAAGCGAGGGTGCTGTTTTGGCAACAGCGAACCCCGCTTTCCTTATCGCACTTAAAGGAACAATGCCGTGCAATAATCATCATCGAAGGCTTGCAATAGTTGACGAAATCTTCGTCCTGCAATCCTTTTATGACCATTATTTCATCACTCCGTCGTTTTGCAGAACATCCATCCAGCGACGGCGATCAAATTCGCTTTTACGAATGCGCTGATAGCTACTTGTCGGAGTATAGAACCCCACGACTCTTGCGTATGTATCAGCAATTGGCTCGCCGCAGACGGGGCAAGTCTGCTCGCTTATAAAGGCGTGCTTATGCTTGCAGACACTGATCTTGGTTGTGAACGCGAAGTAGATAACACCCTGCGAGGCAACATAGTTCAACATTTTCCACGCCGTTTCTTCGTTCGGAAATCTATTTTCGATGTTGATGTGAGCAATGCACCCACCGCCGCACTTCTTATCGAACAGTGAACCCAGCCTACACTTTTCTTGAATCGTGCATTTCTCCATAAGCGGGATCCACTGATTTGAATAGATGAAGTATTTGTTCTGCTCAAACAGGAGGTTGTCGGCTTGACAGATAACGCCAGCGCAGTTTTCAGCCGGAATCATCTCCAGATTGAAAGTAAAGTCGCATTCAAAATTATCCTTGACGTCGTTGATGACATCCAGTATTTGTGTGGCAAACTCTACGGCTTCGTCCGAGTAGCTCTTACAGCCCACCTCGTCTGTTTGAATCAAACCGAACAAATCCATTACCTCGTACATTCCAATACCGCCAATGGTGCAAAACTGTTTATCCAGTTCAACGGCGCCGTCGCGGTAGTTGGGGAGCAATCCTTTTTCGATATTACGTTGGATGATGTGTCGCATTGCCGTCAACGCTTTGCAATCCAACAATACACGTTCTCTCAGGATTTTCAGGTATTTTGCCTTATCCATCCTGCTTTCGTAGGCAATACGAACGAGGTTAATGGTGCTAACACGGCAAGAACCAACAGAGAGGGCGGTGCCGCCGATTGAGTTGATGAACGCATCCAGTTTTTTGGTATCACTTAACAAGCGGCAGCAGTTGCTCAAAACGCCCACGTTGTCGCTGACGAAGAAATTGCTATCCGACCAGCGGATATTGTGATTGGAACTCCACCGTGCAAAGTCCTCGTCCACAAATTTACCGTCCTGATACAGTAAGGAATAGGTGAGAACCGGATATGTAAACATATTGGTCTCTCTAATCTCGCTTACGACTTCCATAAACACCTTTTGGCAGGCAATGAAGTCTTCAACGTGGTCGATTGCCATCGTGCCGTCAGGGAAAATCATCCCGCCGAATAAGGACTCCAGATATGGTCTATCGAAAATGCTCACGTTTGTAAATGCAGATTGGTCAATGCGGAGGAATGGCTGATTTAACCTGTAAATCAGTTTTTGGAATTGCTGCCGTAAATAGTAGTCAGGGTTCTTCATCAAGTACCCGTTATCACAGTCGAGCTTCCAGAAGTACCACGCCCAAATCAGTACATTCGGCATTCCAACGGCGCCGCTTTGCCTGTTGGAAAGGAAGGACACAAACTCAATTACATCATCAAGGTATGTCGTAAGGTGTTTAGGAGCTTGGTTGTTGTAGTTATCGAGGAAGAATAACCCTTCTGTTGCAAGCCTCGTAAAGTCATTTGCCCAGCAATACGGGAAATAACTCGAGGTTGTACTGTCGTTCAGGTAAAACCCTCTGCTGAACTCCTGCTCAAGCCATTGTTTTGCGGTTCGCAGCCCCCATTTCTTCTTGATTTCGACGAAAATCTTGTTTAGGGCGAATAGCTTATCCTCGCTCTTAGCTTTTTCAGTCATAAAGCTGCGGATGTCTTTATGATTAACGTTTGCGTTGGGATCGATGGTAGAATCAGCAATCGTCTCTTTATCGACGAAGTTTTCGATAAACTCGGAAAAGTCGAGCTGGCTGGGATGAATGCCATTGATGATTTCAAAATCTTCTCCGAAACGCTTTTTGAGTTCTTCGAGACATCTCTCAAAGTCTTTAGAAAGTTGCAGATGTATTTCCATAGGGTTATCCTCATTTCATTGAATTGAGTAATTTCACCGCTTCGGTGAAACCATACATTTGCCCGTTAATTTGAAGTACGGGCACCGCAGTGATGCCAAGCGCAAGCATTTCATCTACGGATTTGTTTTCTGCGTATGTGATCTCGTGTTCTGCGAGTTTGCGCTTTAATACTTCGCATTTAGGGCATCCCGTCGAATACAAGACGACGGGATTCTGTGACTTATCTCCGATTGCGTCAAGTACTTCTTGTAGCTTTGTGTAGAGGTCTTCGATTGTCGTATCATTGTTAATAATGAAATCCGGGTTGCTGTCATCCAGCGCCGTTTCTGACGGATGAAGCTGCTGTTCAGCCGTAAGAGGCGACACACAGTCCTTCCGCAAGACACGCAAATGGATTACAGGGTTTCCGCTTTCACGCAAGCGGTCGATTTCGTTCGGGAACCGGCAATCAGGAATAATCACGTAATCCCATTCATGGGGAAACAACTCAACAATTCCTTTAATGAAGTCTACCCAATAATCTGGCTGTTGTTTTCTGATTACGTCGGTGCCGACATACTGTAAGATGTGGCGTCCGTATTCATCCTTGACACCATTCCACCCAAAGAGAAGCTTGCACATAAACTTTAGGAGGTCGGCGTTGTGAATAATCAGAGATTTTTCACCGCGTTTGTGAATAATATCTGCAAGCGCTTCTGCACAGGTGTCTTTACCGTGCCGCGCTTTTCCTGAAATACAAAGGATCTTCACTCTTTACGCCCCTTTCTGCCGCACGAATTCTTTTCTTTGCAAAAGCCAACGTATTCGCATTTTGGCATAAAATAGTTTTGCACGAGATCGCTCCACTCAGGTGAGTATTCGGACAATGCTTCGCACACATCACTGAAGAGTTTTCTGTACTCGTGATATGCTCTCGAACACATTCTCTGGTGCGACATATCGATCAGATTGCGCAAATTGTGCTTACACACAATCTTAGTTGTCATACCAAGCGGGAGAAGCAGTGCGGAATCTTCTCTCGGAACACCCAACGCCTCAAGTCGCTGTAAACTGTTGGTGATTTGTTGCATACACCCTTGGTACTCGGATGCAGCCTCTGCGTTTGAAGCGATGCTTTGCGGCGTAACATACTCAAAACCGCTTTGATAATCGATGTACCGAGTGCTTGCCTGTAAACGCGTAGGCATTCCACCGATGTGCGTATACCACTCGCGAATGACTCTCGCGGAATAACCGCTGAGAACCATGTATACGTCGGGAAATTCAAATGTTCTTCCGTGTTCGTTCGATAAACAGTCTTTTCCACGACGAAAGTTCTTTTCGGGGGAGGTGGTGTCCGCACCCCAGCAGACACCCGCCTCTCTGCCAATCATACTGATCGGCGTTTTTGTTGTATATTCTTGGATGAGAACAGATCCCATTTTTACTCCTCCTTGCGGTAGGATACCAGATACCAGTATCCTGAATTGTTTTTATACAGATCTGCGGCGTAGATGATATCTCCCGCCTTAATTGGATTGCTGTCATAGATTGCAATCTTAACCGTCAACCGCGCGGTCTTGCCGCTACCCAAACTCTTGGTACCTACTCGATATGACCATATTTTACCGTTACGATCCTGTATGGGAAGCGCATCCGTAACCAGCAACCTACGCCTATCTTCTTCTTTACCCGTAACGACGTCGGCGTATCCCAAGACATCCATACTGTATTTAATTCGGGTTCTCATCGACGGCGGAGCAACAGAATGTGTATGTATGTATTCTTCGTACTCGCGCAACAATGTCATTGCATCGTCGATTTTATAAGCAACGGATTCGCTGCCATCTTTGTTGACTCCGGAGCAGTTGCGAACCAGTATTTGGAGAATACCATCATCTGCAACTTTATCTTTACGGATTGACTTGGCTGTTCCTTGCTTGAGTAGCTCCCAAGCGTCAAGCAGTTTGAGAAGCTCACCAATGTGACCAAAGCTCTGGAAGTAATCGATAGTTACGAGCGGCAACACCTTTGACGTCTTAATCCCGTGTGCGTCAAGCCATTGAATCACATCGACAAACGACTTATGCCCTTCTTGACTGCAAGCGTAAAGAGTTGCTCCTACGCTGGCACTAAAGCCCTTGATCGCTGCAAGAGTATTGGTAATAGAGTTCGTCTCAGGATTGGCTTTAATCGTGCGGTTGTCCTGCCCGAAGCGATACGGCGGGAACTTAATCCCAAAATAGCTTTCCGCCTCGTCTTTTGCCGCGTTCATCTTATCTTTGTCACCTTTTTGTTCCGAAAGAGATATGAGTGTCTCGTAGAATTCAAGGGGGTGATGTGCCTTTAACCACGCACCGTACAGGCTGTCCAACGCCACGCAATACGAGTGTGACGCATTGAAAGAATACCGCGCGGAGTCCTCAATGATCTGCCACAAACTATGCGACATTGTATCAGCCTCTTCCGGAGTTTTGTGTTCCTGTGTAATCATCGCTTGCGAAAATCCTTTGATGAACTTCTCTTTATATGCCAGCACTTTCTCGGCACGCTTCTTGGCGATGTTTTTGATAGCGGTATAACAATCGCTCATATCGATGCCTGCATAGTTTAATGCTGCCATCTCCTGCTCTTGATACAGGAGGAAACTATTCGGCATTTCATCGGTTTGGATTAACCCGTCAAATGCCTGTACACCATACGAGAATGGCTCACGGCTCTCAAACGTCTTGTACATTGACTTAAAGCCCGGACGAATAGCCGCCACGAACGCTCCAAGTTCCGAAATGTTCTTCGGCTTATATTTGGTAACTCTTGATGCTGTGCCGGTCTGCTCGACTTGGTTAATGCCGAGCGTGCATCCTTTTTCGTAAATGCTCCACGCGGGATCGTCTGGTGGACACATCTTCAGAAGCTCATTGACTGTGGGCGGTTCTTTGCCGATACGGTGATACGCTCGGTAGATCAAATCAACGACGGATACCTTCAGCAAGTCATTCTTAAGGAAGTGATTCGCCTCTGCAACGTGTCCGTCCACGATGCAGCAGATGTGATCTTTGACCTTGACGAGCCCAATCTCTCTACGGATGCTTCCTTGATACAGCAAATAAGAACATGGTGCAATCGACCACGAAGTTACCAAACCGAGGTAATCTTTGCTTTTTTCATATATGGCGTGATATTCTTTGTCAATATAGTCGTACACATCGATTTCATCTTTGTCATCTTCGCTGGCGTGCTTCAAAGCCGTTTCATACTTCTTAATCTGTTCGGAGACTGCATTTGCAAGCTCGAAAGAGATACCTTGTGATTTGGCGTAAAGTTTCCACGCGGCTGACTTTTGCATCGTGCCATAAGCAACCATTGGATAAGCGTGATCTTCGCCCATAACTTCCTGTTGGGCTCTTGCAAAAGGTTCGACTGGCGCGACGTTAAAGTCGATATCCGGGAGCGAACCGCTTTGCAGAATTCTGGTCGTACTCATAAAACGCTCTGGATACATATGAACCTTGGCTGCAATTCTATCAACCTCAGTAAATCCGAGCAGCATATTCGTAATGAAGGATACTGCCGATCCTCTTCCGCTTTTTGTGAGCCAGCCGCCATTTGCTTTGCCTTTACGGATAATATGGTAGTTATCGATGAAGTAATCTGACATTTTGGTGTCGATAACCGTTTGTATCTCTTTGCTTATTTCATCGACGTAATGCTGGTGCTGATCTTCAGGAACACTGCTTTTATAAGCTTCCCATCCTTCCCAGACGAGGCGCTTATAGATTGCATCCTTTTCTTCTTGAGGCAAATCCGGATAAAGGGAAGGCATTTTGATCTCGCTATTAAAGATCGGGCTATCGTATTCTTCGACATCGAGAAACACATTTGTGTTGTCCATCGCATCACGAATTTCACCATCTGATAAGACGCACTGCTTGGCGAAACGTTCATACGCCGTATCACCGTCGGGATAATCAAGAAACCATCCTTCTTCATCGGGATAGCTAATACCTTTGGAATATAGGAAGTCGGTTCTTACTTGCGCATCCGACGTTTTGATAAAATGGCTATCACAGCCCATAATCAGCGGGATTTTTAGCTTGTTATGTATGCGGAGAATGCGTTTGTTGAGTTCAATTTGCGAGGGTGTATTGTGGTACTGAACTTCCAAGAAGAAGTTTTTCCCAAAGTGTTCAAACAGTCGTTTTGTAATGTCTTCAATATCGTCGTACCGCCAATAAGCAATACACGCCGTGGTCACGATAATGTCAGTAGAAGGCAGTGAGAGTAGCAGGGGAATGTCAAGTCTTGGCTGACCGTAGAAACCCGTGAGGTTTGCCTCTGACAGTACATCATTAAGTGCTTGACGACCGTTTTCGTTCTTGGCACCAAGGAAGATGTGACAGTTGCTTCTGTCCTTCTCGGCGCGATCTTTTACCCAATATGCTTCCGCTCCGACGAGCGGTTTGAGTCCGTACTCTTTTGCGACGCGAATCGTCTCAAAGTAGTTTCCTTGCCAGCCGTGTTCCGCAGATGAGAGAAGTGTATGTCCAAGTTCTCTTGCTCGTTCTGCATAGGCGGCAGGTGTCACGGTGGAGTCAGAAATGCGCACATTGGTATACATCTTATGGGAGTGGTAGTTTTGAAACTTAATCATGAGTCGCTTTCTATCCTCTCTCCGTAGACTTCGTCTTCGTCTGCAACATTCAGTTGTTCAGGCGGATACGGTAGTGATCCGGTATATGTATGTTTATCCCAGCCATAGATACGATCCAACGTGGCTTCGCTGGTGAAGAAACGCCGCGACGGTTTGTCGTAATATAAGCCGGCAGAGCTACCTTCAAATCCAAGCAAGCGATCCTTTAAGATGTCGCACAATACATCATATCGTATTGGCTCTTTATACCATCCATTGCCGCGTTTGTTTGGAACGCCTTTTTTGTCTTCGGCAGTCACCCTATACAAGCTGAGGATGCGGTGCGCCAAGTCAATAATTGCCGAGATACCTTGAATATCCATCTTATTTAGGCGGCGCATCGTTTCAATTTTATGAGGATGCACCACGAGGACAACGGCGACGTTGTATTTCTTGGCAAAGTCTATGAGCCGTGTAATGAATTCTTCTTGTTTCTGATACTTGTTATCGTCGTTCGACTCTAAGTTGACAGACGTCAGATTATCGAGTATATGTAATTTGCATCCATATTTGCGAGTGCAATCCTCCATTGACTGAAGAATCGACGTGGTCTTGTGGTCATAACCGTCTTTATAAATGTAAAGACGACCTTGATAATACTCATTGATTTCCTTTTGTGCTTCTTGAGTAACTTTCCAGAAGACTGTGTCATTGAGGTTGTATTGCTTAACATTCCGCTGACCGGCGAGGATGTAGTTAATCCAGTTTTTGCTTTGGAAGTTAGGCAATTCACCTGAATAAAGAAATGCATTTTTGTTGTCATCAATCGCATTGCAGATAAGCTGCGATAAAAAGCTTGATTTACCAGATCCGTTAACGCCAGTCACAATGGTAAACGTGCCATAAAACAGCTTCATTAAGCGCCTATCAAGGTCGTGGAATCCAGTACAAACGCCATCAATCTCGTCAAGGTCGATGTTCGTGATATCCGAAAAGTCAGACACGCTGTCTACAGGTGAATCTTTTGCATTATGAATCAAGTCCATAACTGCCTTCTTACCTTCGTAATACAAAACGTGATTTATGTCTTTCATTGGTATCTTTTTGCCGGTTTCCACATCTACGTGGAACGGCGGAATGTCTATAAACTTTGTACGCCACGATCCAAGCCTGAAGACGCATTCCTTTTGCATTTTGATGCCTGCCTCGTCGTTATCAGCGCAAATAATAATGCTTTCAAACTGTTCCAACCAGTCGAAGTTTTCCTCAATCCAGCCGTAGTTATTAGCGCCTAAGGGCACCGATACCGCATTAGTAAACCCACTTTCGATTGCCGCCATACAGTCAATCTCACCTTCGCAAATCAGCAACGGTTCTGTGGTATTGACACGGTTCATATTGAATAAGAGCGGTGTTACGTCCGCGTCTTTTTGACACCACGACTTCAGGTCGCCTTTTGATTTATCAATCTTACGCGACGGTCTGTACTTTACGAGGCACAAGACATCATTAGTGTCATAGTAGTTGAACACGATATTGCCGCGTGCATCTTCACGCACATCGACTCTATCGATAGTTTCGGGAGAAATGCATCTTTGCCCTAAATATGCATAAACATTTTTCTTATCGTTCAAAGGTTCTTCTTTCGGGTAGCGATACTGAAATTTTGTCTGAACACCTTTTTCGCCAAACGACATTGGGATTTTCGCTTCTTCAAACAACTTTTGTAATGCGCCCAAATATGTTAAACCTGTGTGCATATAGGCATCAATGATGTCGGTGTTTCTACCGCAACCGAAGCAATGGAAACTCCACGTCTTCGGGTTATATATAAAACTCGGTGAATCTTCAAGATGCCAGCAACAAAGCGCACGCTTGTTGACTGCATCATACTTTTCGAGGTGTAAGAGGGAGGCAATAATCTCCGCGTTCCTATCACCAAGTTTTGCTTTCGCTTTTACGATTTCTTCTTTTTCGACGAAAATGTTGCCCACCCCCTCTTATGTAATTCTGTTGTCGCAGTATTCTCTGTGATTGCACAGGTTTTCGCTAAAGAATTCATCACAACTGGGGGCAAAATCCCAGCACTCTCGTATATCTTTAACTGTTTGTTTTGCCCAGTCGAGGGCTTCCTTTAAGTCTTCTTCACTAAAAATGATGTCAACGGGCGTATTTTTCCGGAACATCATAAACCGCAGGATGTCTGGGTATCTTCCGTATTTTTCTTTAACGTGAAGAGTGTAAAGGTACAGTTGCCGAGCGTATTCAGCCTTTTCTTTTTTGCTCTTAAACGAGCTTTTAGACTTATAGTCTTGGATGATCAGCTTGCCGTTTTCATCTTCCATCACCAAGTCGATAACCCCATTGAATACCCAGTCGTCGATATCAACATCGAACGAGGATTCAACTTCCAAGATTTTCTTCCCCGGATAACCGGGGAAGTTTTTGAGATACTCAAGACCTTGGTCGTAGTAGAGTTGGCGCATATTAGGGCAGTATTTGTTATTGGGGAATGGTTCGGGAACCGCCGTATCGAACTCCCACTGGAACACATCTACTAAGTCCCATAGTTCCAGTTCGCCTTTGGCATAGCGCTCCATAATCGAATGTACTTCGGTTCCATAAGAGCTGAAACAATTACCGATGCCGCGACGATGATCTATGTATGTAAGCTTGTATCCGTATTTACATTGGTGGAACGATGATAATTTTGAAAAGGAATAACGCTCCTTGTCGGATTTTACCAAGGACAATCGTCGTCAGAAGTCGACGCTGTCTGCGGTTCAGCGGCGGATGTACTTGCCTTTTTCTTTGTTTGCTGTCCGCCGGATGCGGTGGCACCGTCGTCGATAGCCGCTTCAAGGATCAAGAAACGGAAACGCGACTTCTTATTGCCTTCGTTGTCGGTGTAACGCTCATTGGTGAACTTTGCTTTGGTGATCACAATGCGGTCGCCTTCTTTGATGGTATCCTTCAAAGCATTAAAGGCGTGACCGATACAGCGCGGGAACCAGCCGCTGTTGATGTATTCGCCATCCGAGTTCTTCTCAGATGTTGTCATTTGCAAATCGAGGTATTTTTCGGCTTTTGTAACCTTCCACACCTTGCCGTAAATTTTGTTTTCAGTGTAAATCATTCCTTGTCTCCTTTATTGGCTGTATCGTCCGTTTTGTTGGTTTTGGATTTTCCTTTAGGAGCCGTTACCTCAGCGAATGCTTTCAAGACAGCCTCACACACTTCGATGCTCTTGATACTGGATGGGTTCTGGTTACCCTCGTTGTACTTGGCAACGATTTCCATTACCTTTTCTTTGGGAAGCCCACCCTTAATGAGCGTCGTGCCGGCATCGACAACTTCCTTAATTTTCTTGGTCAGTTCCTCAGCAGCTTCTTTCTGCTTTTTATTGTCGTCGTAGTTTTCTGCTTCCTTCTGCTTACTTCTGTATTCGTCAGGATCAGCCTCGGAAGTGGCGAGCTGCAACGATTTCATCAAGAAATAACGATTGCAGTAGGTTTCCGCTGCACCAAATGCCTGCGCAGCATCTTCCATTTGACCGACGAGGATCCACGGTACCTCGATAAATTCGTCAGGGTTTTCTGTGTTCACCCATTTGTAAATTGATTCAGCCTGAACGATAAATTCGTTGACGGTGATCTCTTTCTTTTCTTTTTTGTCGTATTTCTGGTATGTATGTGGCTGCACTTTCAGCGTACCGGGTACAATAGAGTGATAAAGCATCACTCCATACTTCTGCATACCGGCAGTTACCTTTGCCTGAATTTCCTCTTCGGGGACGTATCGGTAGTTATAACCGGCTTTTGTTTTTTGCAGAATGCCTGCCGCATCTGCGATTTTCAGCAGTTTCTGATGAAGGTTCAAATTGGCTGCGCTCATTGCTTTTCTCCTTTCTTTTTCTTCTCTTGACGTGTGGCGTTGGCAAGCATCTTTTTGAGTTGCGAATGCTTATATCCGCTTGCCTTGGCTAAACACATCAGCAAACCCTTTTCTTCATCAAAAGGTTCGTTATGTGCCTTTGCCACATACTTCTTTCCTTTAATCCAAACAATAGTAGCAGGATCATTAAAAATGACGCGTACATTGTCTGAATTATCGGACGGGGCTATGCCTACCGTAAACGTCAATTCAGCAGGTTGCCCCAGCGGCTTATCTCCGCAAAATAAGCGGAGAAACGGATCAATTCCAGTTCCCATAAAAGAATCCTTTCATATAATTTATTCAACTGTTTTTTCAAACAAGTTTGTCGAAATAAGGTCGGCAACGAACAAGAGCGTTACCAGCGGCGACATCTCCTGTGCTTTGCTGAGTCCGCGATCTCCGCCCTTGACAGCGGAGTCGAACCCGTTCATATGCCATCTGATTGCCAGCAGTTCATCGAGGTTCAACTTGATATACCACTGGAGA
>Ga0310690_10005527_pt1 | contig 17079 bp, 15 predicted proteins | sample AusTroGonzalo_MG_2_FD_207661 | JGI IMG/M metagenome (GOLD analysis project Ga0310690, IMG submission 207661) | Bovine rumen microbial communities from tropical cattle in Woodstock, Queensland, Australia - Gonzalo_04 (v2) (version 2) | ecosystem: Host-associated > Mammals > Digestive system >...
GCAGTGCAGACAGGAGGCTGGTTTCCCGACTGGTATACGATACACTTGACCGAATGATTTGGCTGGACTATGTCCTCGCCCAGGTCATGGCACGGCCGGACACAGACATCAAGTTACGGAACATCCTGCGTCTTGGCGCTTGCCAGATTCTGCTGGAAGACCGGATACCGGAAAGTGCGGCGACAAACCTATGCGTTCAGCTTTGCACAGAGAACGGGATGCCAGGACTCAAAGGTGTTTGCAACGGCATTCTTCGAAACCTGATCCGGAAGAAGGACGAACTGGTGTTCCCGGATCCGGAGAAGGAACCGGAACCGGCTGCTTCCATCCGCTACAGTATACCGGGATGGATCTGGCGGAAGTTACGGGAAGATTACGGCGATGAAGCAGAAATGATCCTGGATTTCCGGAACAAGGATGAAGGATGGCTTCTTCGACCGAACCTGACGAAAACCGATGACGCCGGATTTGAGGAACTGCTGAATAAAAAAGTCTGGAAGAAGGAAAAAAGTGACCTGCCACACGCATGGAAAATTACCGGCGCCATGGATATCTCAAATGATGCCGATTATGTACAGGGTAACTTTTCTATCCAGAGCGGCGGCAGCATGCTGGCAAGCCTGGCTATGGACGTGAAACGCGGACAGCAGATTCTGGATTGCTGTGCAGCACCCGGCGGAAAAACCTGCTACATGGCGGAGATCATGAACGGGACCGGACGGATTCAAGCCTGGGATGTCCATGAGCATCGGACGGAACTGATCCAAGCACAGGCCCGGAGACTCGGACTTGAAAACATTCGGCCGATGGTTCGGGATGCGACAAAGCTCCGGGAAGAAATGACCGGGACCATGGACGGCGTGCTGCTGGACGCTCCCTGCACAGGACTGGGTTTTATGGCGCAGAAACCGGACCTGAAGCTGCGGGTGACAGAAGAGAGTCTGAAGGAACTGACGGAGCTGCAGGCTAAACTGCTTAATACGGTCAGTGCGTATGTGAAGCCCGGCGGCACACTGGTTTATTCTACTTGCTCTGTTTTCAAGGATGAGAATGAGCACCAGGCAAAAGCTTTCCTACAGATGCATCCCGAATTCGAGGAGGTTGAGCTTCCAAAGACGATACCCGAAAAATACCGGGTAAAAAGAGAAAGAGGGCTTCAGCTGCTGGAGTATCGCGATGGGTTAGAGGGGTTTTATTTGATAAGGATGAAGAGGAAGTATGACTGAACTGACGGGCATGACCGGCGCAGAACTCACAGAATGGGTGAAAGCACAGGGATATCCTGCCTTTCGCGCCAAACAAATCTTCCAGTGGATCCATCGGGGTGCTGAATTCGGCGAGATGAGCAATCTTTCCAAAGAACTGCGGGAAAAACTGGAACAGACAGCCGTCGCCCAACCGGTACATATCCGGCTGAAGAAAGAAAGCCCGCTGGACGGAACGGTCAAGCTGCTTTATGAACTTCATGACGGCAATTGCGTGGAAGGCGTTGTGATGCGCTACAAATACGGCATCAGCCTGTGTATTTCCACGCAGGTAGGCTGCCGGATGGGCTGCCGGTTCTGCGCTTCCACACTGGAAGGAAGGGTCAGAAACCTGACGGCAGGAGAGATGCTCGGAGAAATTCTCTGCGCAAACCGTCTGCTGGAAGAAGAGGGTGTAAAAGTCAGCCATGTGGTACTGATGGGAAGCGGAGAACCGCTGGATAATTATGACCAAGTGATCCGATTTCTGCGGCTGCTGAGAGAAGAGAACGGGATCCAGATGAGCATTCGGAATGTTTCCCTGTCTACCTGCGGGATTGTTCCGAAAATGTACGATCTGGCGAATGAAGGGCTTCCCGTGACGTTGTGCATATCACTGCATGCGCCGACAGATGAAATCCGGAGACAAACGATGCCGATCGCCTATAGCTGGTCCATCAGCGAAATTCTGGAGGCCTGCAGAAACTATATCCGGAAGACCGGCCGGCGGGTGATCTTCGAATATGCTCTTTCTGACGGGCTGAATGCGGAAGAGAAACATGCTGAGCAGCTGGCCGTCCTGCTACGTGGGATACAGTGCCACGTAAACCTGATCCCGCTTAACGTTGTGAAAGAAAGGGAACTGAAAGGGATCTCAGAGGATAAAGTACAGCGATTTCTGAAAGTGCTGCAGGAAAACCATATCTCGGCAACAAGACGCCGGGAAATGGGAGATGATATTGAAGGTGCCTGCGGGCAGCTGAGAAGGAGTATTATCAATGCGGAAGTTTAACCTGAAAGGAAAGGTTGCCCAGAAACTGAAAGGGCTTGAGACTGCCGTTTCCGATGAACAGATTGCGGAAGACGGTACGGATGCCGCAGTTCAGAACAAACCGGAAGCCGTTGAATCAGAACATGGTGTAATCCGCTACGCATGGCGGACGGATGTCGGACGTATCCGGAAGAACAACCAGGATACCGTGATTCTCGGAAACGGACTTTTCGGCGTCGCGGATGGAATGGGTGGTCATAACGGCGGAGAGATTGCATCCGCCGGACTTCGTGACGGACTTCTCCGGGAGACCGAAGGAAAAGAACCATCCGGGGAACTGCTTGAAAAAGCCGTTAAAAAAGTCAATTTTGAAATCTGGGAACAGCAGGAGAAAGATGCATCACTGACAGGAATGGGAACCACACTGACGATCCTGTGGCCAACTGATACCGATATGATTATCGGACAGATCGGAGACAGCCGCGCGTATCTGATCCGCAGCAATGAAATGAAGCAGGTAACCTCCGACCATTCAATGGTGGCCGATATGGTCCGGCGCGGTGTTCTGACTGAAGAGCAGGCAGCGTGCCATCCGATGCGAAACTATATTACACGCGCAGTTGGCACGGATGATACGGTAGATGTTGATCTGATCAGCATTCCACGGATGAACGGAGACAGGTGGATTGTGTGCTCAGACGGGCTATATGGTCAAATATCCAAAGTGGAGCTGGAAGAAACAGCGAAAATCGCAGATCTGGAAGAAGCAGCAGGCAAACTGCTTGAGCTTGCGCTGGAACACGGAGGAAAAGATAATATCTCCGTCATACTGATGGAAGATGAGTTTTCTCCTTCGGAAAATAAAAAAGAAGGCGGAGAGGAACCCGTAAAGGAGATTACGCCTGAAGACTCCGATCCGGAAGGGGTGACGGCGGAATGAAAGAAAAAATTCTTGCCAACCGCTACCGGCTGACGGAGCAGATCGGCATGGGCGGCATGGCCATTGTTTATCGCGCCGTTGACCTGCGCACCGGTCATAATGTGGCGGTAAAGGTGCTGCGTCCGGAATTTAACGAGGACGCGGAATTTATCAGCCGTTTCCAACGAGAAGCCGAAGCCGCCAGCAAGATGACTCACCATAACATCGTAAATCTGCTCGATGTGGGCATGGACGGTGAAAATCGGTACCTGGTCATGGAATATGTTCAAGGGAAAACGCTGAAAGAAGTCATTCAGGAAAGAGGCAAACTCAGTGCACCACTGGCATGTCAGATTGCGATTCGGATCCTGAGCGCTCTGGAACATGCACACCGCAACGGGATTGTGCACCGGGATATTAAACCACAAAACATTCTGGTTCACGCGGACGGACATATCAAGGTAGCTGATTTCGGCATCGCACGGATCGCGAACAGTTCCACACTGACCAAAGGTGACAATGTTATGGGTTCCGTTCATTACTTCTCACCGGAACAGGCAAGGGGTGAAGGTGCGAACGCAACCAGCGATATCTATTCCACCGGCATTGTTATGTATGAAATGCTGACGGGAAGAGTTCCTTATGACGGCGACAATCCGGTAGCAGTGGCGATGCAGCATCTGCACGCAACTCCTGTGCCGATCCAGAACCTTTCTCCGGATGTGCCTCCCGCTGTTATTCACGTATGCATGAAAGCCATGGAAAAGAATCCGGCTATGCGCTACCAGTCAGCCAGGGATATGGCAGCAGATCTCCGGTCAGCGCTTGAGATCAGGGATGACCATCCGGCGGCTCCGGAAAAGGAACTGGAAATCCGCCAGCCAAAACCTCAATTCAAAGACGAGTCCAGAGGCCTTTCAGATACCGGAAGGAACAGGAGCCGCCAGGCTGTGCAGAAGCGCAAAAAAAGGATTGTTTTGGTGGTTCTGCTGGGCCTTGCCATTGCAACCGGCCTGTTTTTCGGCGCGCAAGCGATCATTACTCAGCTCGTAACCACGGTACGGGTTCCGGATATGACCAATTATCAATTGGAGGACGCGAAGAAACTTCTGGAAGACATGGAACTCGGATGTGAACCGGTGTACGCCACCAGTGAGGAATATCCCGTCAATACGGTGATGTATCAGAGCTATCCGGCAGATACCGTCGTTCACAAGAAAGATACGGTATTTCTAACGATTTCCAGCGGTCCGGCCGCGCTGGACATGCCGGATCTGCAGAAAATGAGTTACCAGGACGCACTGACATTGCTGAAAACGATGGGTCTGACCGACATCACGAGAGAACGTGTCGTGAACGGAGAATATCCGATCGACGCCATTGTGTCCCAGCAGCCTGCACCAAACGAGAAGATCAGCAAGGATACAGAAGTGACGCTAACAGTGAGCGGCGGAGAAACGATTGTTCCGAAAGTAACGGGATCAACACTGAAGGAAGCCGAAGATCTGCTGAAGCAGAAAGGCCTGAAGCTTAATCCTGTGCTGAACTATGTAGATACCAGGAAAGCGAAGGAACACGCTTACGTAGCGGTACAAAGCCCCGATCCTGATGTTCACGTTATGCTGGACACGCCGGTAACCATCAGTCTTTACCGCTACCCGACGGACCGCTCGGAGACGAGTATTTCCGTAAAAGTTCTGGACAGTAAAGAAGATGTCAATATCAGGATAACGCTGCAAGCGGAAAACTCGGAAAACGAAATCCAGGCACTGACATATGTATGTCCCCCGGACAAGGACAGATTGCAGACACTGAAAGTGAACCTGCCGGATGAAAGAAAATATACTTGCCGGGTATACCAGAACGATGAGGTTACAGATGTGATCACTGTCGGGACGGCTGAATAATCGGAAATAAGAGCGGAGAGTGGAGTGTGGAGAGTGAAAAACTGAGTAACGGGACGCTGGTAAAAGGAGTCGGGAGCTTCTATACAGTGCGGACTGAAGACGGGACAGAATACACTGTTCGATGCAAAAAGAAATTTCGACGGGAGAGAATAACGCCGATGGTTGGCGACCGTGTCAGCTTTACGCCCGGACAGGGAGAAGAACACGGATGGCTGGAGGAGATTGAGCCCCGGAAAACAGAGTGCCTAAGGCCTCCGGTTGCAAACGTAACGATGCTGGTCATTGTGATCGCGCCGGTTCCGGAACCTGATATGGTTCTGACAGACAGACTGATATCACGAGCATTCAGCCAGGAAATGAAGGTCATCATCGTCGTAAACAAATCCGACCTGGATACAGTGCTCGCGGAGCAGATCCGAAAGGAGTACGCAGCTGCCGGGATCTCCGTTTTCGGCATCAGTGCCCTGAACAGAACCGGACTAACGGAACTGCGGAAGACAATGGCCGACGGGGGGCTGTGCTGCCTGACCGGACAGAGCGGAGCCGGCAAGAGTACCCTGCTGAACGCACTGCTGGATCTGAACCTGGAAACGGGAGATATTTCCCGAAAAATCTCCAGAGGAAAGAATACAACCCGGCACACGGAACTGATTGAAAAGAACGGTCTGAAAGTAATGGATACCGCAGGTTTCAATTTGCTGGAAGCTGAAAACGCGATGGAACCGGAGAAACTGAAAGATCGATGGCCGGAATTTGCCATGTATGAAGGGAAATGCCGATTCCGGGAGTGTCTGCACGACCGGGAACCAGGCTGCGCCGTAACGGAAGCAGCCCAAAGAGGAGATATCAGTGAAGCCAGGCTGAACCGATACCGTCAGCTGCTGGCAGAAGCAAAGGAAGTATGGAGGGAACGCTATGATTAAGATCGCGCCAAGTATCCTGGCGGCGGATCCGCTGAACCTTGAACGGGACGTGATCAAAGCCGAAAAAGCCGGATGTGACTGGATTCATGTGGATGTGATGGACGCTCATTTTGTTCCCAATCTGGCTTACTCCCCGGATGTGGTCCGAAGACTGAAGGAGATTACATCTTTGCCGCTGGATGTACACCTGATGATGGATCATCCTGAAACCCTGGCGGAAATCTTTCTGGATGCCGGGGCAGACAGCCTGACGATCCACGCAGAAGCAGACACAGATGTGAAGGCTTTGATGGAAAGGATCCGCGCAAAAGGCCGACTGGCCGGAATCGCAATACGGCCCCATACACCGCTTGAAAACGCTGTGCAATATCTGAATAATGCGGATCTTTTTCTTGCTATGACGGTGGAGCCCGGTTTCGGCGGACAAAAACTTGATGAGCATGTGATCGGAAAAATCCGTGCACTCCGGGATCTCGGATACAAGGGATTGATTGAGGCGGACGGCGGAATTACCGAAAACAATATACAGATACTTGTTGAAAACGGACTGACGGTTGCAGTAATGGGCACAGCCCTGTTCCATGCGGAGGATATGCAAGCATGTGTCAGACGTCTGCATGCCTCGTACGCGGGGGAAAAATGATGGAGATCTCCGGCTTTGCCCGGGATAACACAGAAGCATGAGAAATGATACGATCGCGGCAATCGCGACAGCACCGGGAAACGGCGGAATCAGCATAATCAGGATCAGCGGTCCGGAAGCGGAGAACATTCTGTGCAGGGTGTTCAAACCCGCAGGCGGAATTACCCAAACCCCGTTTGAATCTCATCGGATGCTGTACGGCAGACTGACAGACGGCAGCGAAACAATCGATGAGTGTATGGCTGTGCTGATGCGAGCGCCGAAAAGTTATACCCGAGAAGATGTCGCAGAGATCCATCTCCATGGCGGGGATTTTGTAGTTCGCTGCGGACTTGAACTGCTGCTGCGGGAAGGCGCCCGCCTGGCCGAAGCCGGTGAATTTACCCGGAGGGCTTTTCTGAACGGAAGAATCGATCTAAGCCAAGCCGAAGCAGTGATGGATCTGATTTCTGCACAGGGAGAACAGGCACACAGAGCAGCAATCCGACAAATGGACGGAGGCGCAGCGAGCTTTATCAGACCGTTGTCAGACCGCCTTTATGAATTGCAGGCCGGACTTGCAGCATGTATTGATTATCCGGAGGAGATCTCGGATGAAGAAGGAGCAGGTATGCTCCGGCAAGGTCTGGAGGAATTAATACACAAACTGGACGAATCGATCGATGAGCATACTTCGAGATTGCTCCACAGAGGATTGCAGACAGCAATCATCGGTCGTCCGAACGTTGGGAAAAGCAGCCTGCTGAACGCCTTGCTGGAAGAAGAACGGGCAATCGTGACTTCCGTGCCCGGAACTACGCGGGATACCATTCGCGGCGAAATGATCCTGAACGGAATCCGAATTGAACTTACAGATACAGCCGGGATCAGGGAGACTGAAGACCCTGTGGAGCGAATCGGCGTGGAACGGTCCGAAAGTGCCTGGAAAAATGCTGATCTGACAATCCTTGTACTGGATGGATCGTCCAAGCTGACGAAAGAGGACAGCAGATTGCTGAAGGGATTAACAGGTAACGCGGTTATAGTCATCAACAAAGCAGATCTGCCGCAGGTTCTTTCCGCTGACGATATAAGGGATATTCAGCCGGCGGCAAAACAGATCACCATTTCGGCGAAAAAACCCGAAATGCTGCAACCACTGAAGGATGAACTGAAAAGACAGGCATCTGTTTCAGACCAGACGGCGCTGACACAGCCAAGACAACTGGATGCCGCAAAGAGAGCTGCAGCGCATTTGAAGGATGCACTTGGCACGGTCGAGAATTATACACCGGATATGGCAGCGACGGACTTGCAGGCAGCTCAGGAAGCTTTGAGTGAAATTACAGGTGATAAAGCTGATGAAAAACTGCTGGACAGAATTTTCTCTCAGTTCTGCGTAGGAAAATAAATCTTTGAGGTATGACATGTATCAGAAAGTGATCAGGGGATACGACAGCGTGAAGAAGCTGCCGGAAATGATGGAGAAACTCGGAATCAGGAAACCGATCATCATCGGATCAAGCCATCTGACCGGGATACTGTTCCGGAAAGTTCCTGAAGTACTGAACGCACCGGTGTTTTCAGGATATCATGCCAATCCGGATCTTGCTGATTCAGAGGCCGGAGCGGCAATGTACCGGATGGAAGAATGCGACGGACTGATTTCCATCGGCGGCGGTTCATGTATGGATACCGCCAAAGCTATCAAGGCAAGGCTGAACACGGAAGATGAAAACTCATTGAAAGCCAGCAAGCTGAAAAACATCATTTCCTGCCCGCAAATCGCGATTCCCGGCACCGCGGGAACCGGATCGGAAGCAACACAGTTCGCAGTAGTATATGAGAACGGGAGCAAAGTGAGTCTGAATCATACAGAGCTCAGACCTGACGGCGTGATCCTGGATCCGGCGCTTTTAGACTCCCTGCCGGCGTACCATAAGAAGGCCTGCGCGCTTGATGCCCTTGCTCAGGGAATTGAAAGCTACTGGAGCAGAGGATCAAACGACGACAGCAAAGTCCACGCATATCTGGCGATTATCGGCGTATTGGACAACCTGAAAACGTATCTCGGAGGGGATCCTCACGCAGTTTCGGAGATGCTGGATGCCAGTTTCCAGAGCGGAAAGGCAATCCAGATTACCAGAACCACGGCCGCCCATGCCATGAGCTATCGTCTGACCAAAATAATGGGAATTGCCCACGGTCATGCCTGCATGCTGACGCTGCCGACACTGTGGGAAATGATGCTGGAACACGAAGAAATGAAGGAAACGCTTCAGGATCTGAGCACTAAGATGCGTCTGGGAGATTCACAGATCGTTCCGAAACTGCTGAGAGGGATTCTTTATGACCTGGAAATGGAAATTCCGACGATGCCGGACGAAAAAACACTGGACGAACTGTCGGATTCAGTGAATGTTGAGCGGCTGAATAATCATCCTGTGACAATGTCCCGGGAAGAAATCCGGGAAGCATACATGAGATCCTTTACGCCGCCTTGTGAGAATGAAAAACTTGCATGTCTGGATATCTGGAGATATTACGGGAGGTAAGGATGGAAAACCTGCATGAGGGCCACCGGGAAAAACTCAGGAACCGGTTTATTCTGGACAAGGGTTTCGAGAACTTTGAGGATCATCAGATCCTGGAACTGCTTCTTTTTTACGCCAAAGCAAGGGAAGATACCAACCCCCTTGCCCATGAACTGCTGGATCGATTCGGCAGCCTGAAAGGCGTTCTGGAAGCCAGACCGGAACAGCTGATGACGGTTTCGGGAATCGGCAGCCAGGCAGCGACACTCATCAGCATGGTTGTTCCGCTGACCCGTGTATGGCATCGCTGCGCGATGGAGTCCCCTGTCCGTATCGGCAACAGCAGAGAAGCGGAAAGCTACTGCCTGTCTATCCTTGCAGGAGAACGGACAGAACGTTTCTATGTTGTTTCTCTGAACGCGCAGTGCAAGGTGCTCGGCAGACGAAAGATTTCCGAAGGCTCTCTGAGCGAAGTTTCCGCCTATCCGCGGATGGTTATGGAAACAGCCTTGAATTACAATGCTCACAGCGTGCTTCTGTGCCATAACCATCCGGGCGGCACCTGCGCGCCTTCGCCGGAGGATATTACCTCTACGATTCAGCTGCAGCAGTTGCTGAACGGGGTGGGCATTCTGGTGCTCGACCATATTATCGTTGCGAATGACAAAACATACAGCATGATTCAGCACGGGGATATCGACTACAGGATGCGGGGTACCAGGAGATGAACAGCGGGAGAAAACGAAGGTCTCCGTTGCTGTTCAGGCTCATCATTGCGGTTGTTTGCTTTGGAATCATCTTATTTTCCGGCGTGGTCGGATTTGTTCTGATCCAGGAGAAGGGGGCGGGAACAACTGTGACGGAAACAGACAATTACGACGCGATCATTGTGCTCGGCGCACAAGTGCTGCCGGACGGTACGCCGAATGTTCAGCTTGCCTGGCGGCTTGACGCGGCGACAGAAGCATACAGAAACAAAAGGGTACCGGTAGTAGTCTGCGGCGCACAGGGGAAGGACGAACCTCTGCCGGAAGCTTTTGCCATGAAAAAATACCTGATAGACAGAGGCGTGGCTGAAGAAGACATTCTGACTGATCCGGATTCGTTTAATACAAAACAGAATCTTGAAAACGCCAAGGCTCTTTTAAAAAACAAACCTGAAGTCAAGAAAGTACTGGTAGTCACCAGCGATTATCACGTTGCCAGATCACTGGCACTGGCGAAAGACCAAGGATACGAAGCAACCGGCCTCGGAAGTCCATGTAAGCCGGAATACTGGCTGAAGAACCATGGGCGGGAAGCACTTGCATGGATTAAATACTGGGGCGTCAAATATCTGCATTTGCCGCTGGAGTAAAGCATGAATATAAGCGAAATTACCGAACGCATTGACCGGAACGGTATTCAGGCAATACCGGAACTGGCGGAAAAACTGCATGTTTATCTTTCTCTCCTGAAGGAATGGAACAGCCGGATGGATTTAACAGCTGTCCTGAACGATGAGGAGACTGTGGACAGGCATTTCATCGACAGCCTGACAGTACTGAAGACCGGCCTGATTCCCGAAGCAGGAAACCTGATTGATGTCGGTACGGGCGCGGGATTTCCGGGCATGGTGATTGCTATGGCTCGGCCGGATCTTGAGGTTGTACTCCTGGACGCTCAGCAGAAGAGACTGACCTTTCTGCAAGCTGTGTGTGAAGCCACGGCGACAACCAACGTAAAGATCATCCACGCAAGGGCAGAAGACGGTGCAAGAGAAAAGGGATTCAGAGAGAAGTTTGATATTGCTGTTGCCAGGGCAGTTGCACCCGTGAACGTGCTCAGTGAATATCTGCTGCCATATGTCCGAATCGGCGGATATGTTCTATGCTGGAAAGGTCCCGCACTGAAGGATGAATTGGAAGGCGGAAGGAAAGCGGCACATCTGCTGGGCGGAAGTCTTGAGATGCCGGTTTTCTGCCCGGTAGAGGGCAGGGAATGGGAGCACCTGATTCTGCCGATCAGGAAAATCCAGCCTACGCCCAAACAATATCCCCGTAAGGCAGGAATCCCTAAACAGAAGCCGCTCGGAAATACATAACAAACCGGCCTTGACGCTTTTTTCGTCGAAGTGATATACTGAATTCCGATAAGCGGATGTGGTGGAATGGCAGACACTGAGGACTTAAAATCCTCTGCCTTTACCGGCGTGCGGGTTCGAGTCCCGCCATCCGCACAGCCTTGAATCTCAACGGATTCAAGGTTTTTTCAATATCATGATATTAAAAAATTCCAAAACAACAAAATATTGTATTGACACGATAAAATTAAGACGTTATAATACATTTGTTTTCAAACCAAACCTGCTTGAATTATATCCAAAATGATTCAGACGGAAGGAGCGTAAGGAATGGGCAAATATTTCGGTACGGACGGTTTCCGCGGAAAAGCAGGCGTTGTGCTGACGGCACAGCATGCGTTCCAGACGGGAAGGTTTTTGGGATGGTATTACGGTAAAAAACATCTGGATGACAAGGCCAAAATCGTGATCGGCAAGGATACCCGCCGCTCGTCCTATATGTATGAGAGCGCGCTGGCTGCCGGCATCACTTCCTCAGGTGCGGATGCGTATCTGCTCCATGTCACAACGACCCCCTGCGTCAGTTATATTACGCGCACTGAAAACTTTGATTGCGGTGTGATGATTTCGGCAAGCCATAACCCTTACTATGACAACGGCATTAAATTAATGAATGGCAAGGGCGAGAAAATGGACGATGATCTTCAGGATGCGCTGGAGAAGTATATAGACGGTGAGACGGAAGAACTGCCTTTTGCTTCCGAAGATAAAATCGGATGCACGGTAGACTTTTATACCGGACGCAACCGCTACATCGGCTATCTAACCAACCTGGCTACCCGGCCTTTTGACGACCATAAGGTCGCACTGGACTGTTCGAACGGTTCCAGCTGGATGATCGGGCCGGCTGTTTTCAACGCCCTTGGCGCGAAAACATATGTGATTCACGACAAGCCCGACGGACTGAATATTAATAAGAACTGCGGAAGTACGCATATCGAGTCCCTGAAAGAATACGTGAAGGAAAACCATATTGATGTCGGCTTCGCGTTTGACGGGGACGCGGATCGCTGTCTGGCTGTGGATGAAAACGGTGAAGAAGTAAACGGCGATAAGATCATGTACATCTGTGCCAAGTACCTGAAGGGAAAAGGCCAGCTTCCGAGCAACACAGTTGTGACAACGATTATGAGCAACTTCGGTCTGTACAAGGCACTGGACGCTGCCGGGATCAACTACGAAAAGACCGCAGTGGGTGACCGTTATGTATATGAAAACATGAAGGCGTACAATCACCTGATCGGCGGCGAGCAAAGCGGTCACATCATCTTCCGCAAGCATGCCCGCACCGGCGATGGTCTGATTACAGCCATCATGCTGATGGAAGTCATGATTGACACGCAACTGCCGCTATCCGTACTTGCTTCCGGATGCAAGATGTATCCGCAAGTTCTGAAAAATGTCGTTGTTGATGACAAAGACGGTACACTGGCCGACCAGAAAGTTATGGATGCGGTAAACGCCTGCACGGAATCACTGGGCGACAGCGGGCGCGTACTTCTACGTAAGAGTGGTACAGAACCGGTACTTCGTGTGATGTCCGAAGCCGGAAGCACGGAAGAGTGCGAGAAACAGGTAGACTCCATCATTGAAGCAATGAAACAAAGCGGACATCTGATCGAGGTGAAGAAATAATGCTGAAGACAAAAGATCTATATGACCTTTCTCACACAAAGGCAGCCCCCATCCTGGAAAATACGGAATATCCCTGGGAAGCTCTGAGCAAGATCAAGGACTTCATTATTGAACTCGGCAAAACCCTGCCGAAGGATGAGTATGACGAAGTCAGCGAAAACGTCTGGATTGCGAAGGATGCCAAGATTTATCCGAACAACTACATCGGAGCACCGGCAATCATCGGCCATGAGTCAGAAGTACGTCCCGGAGCCTTTATCCGCGGCAGCGCACTGGTGGGTGACCATTGCGTGGTAGGGAACAGCACGGAACTCAAGAATGTAATTCTGTTTGACAATGTACAGGTACCTCACTACAACTACGTGGGAGACAGCATCCTGGGTTATAAAAGTCACATGGGTGCAGGTTCCATTACCTCCAATGTAAAGAGTGATAAACTGCTGGTTGTTGTCAAGTGCGGAGATGAGAAGATCGAAACCGGCCTTAAAAAGATCGGCGCGATGCTTGGCGACCGTGTGGAAGTCGGATGCAACAGTGTGCTGAATCCCGGTACAATCATCGGACGCGACTCCAACGTTTATCCTACTTCCTGTGTAAGGGGAACAATCCCGGAAAAGAGTATCTGGAAAGATAACGGGACGATTACAGCAAAAAAATAAAAAATCATTTCAAGGGGGAAATGAACATGAAGGTTATCATCGCAAAAGACTACGAAGACGGCGCAAGGAAAGCAGCAGACATTATTGAGAAAATCGTACGGGAAAATCCGACCTGTACTCTGGGCCTGGCTACAGGTTCCAGCCCTGTGGGCATGTATAAGGAACTGGCCCGCCGCTGCAAGGAAGAAGGACTTGATTTCAGCAAGGTACACAGCGTAAACCTTGATGAGTATGTCGGTCTGGACGGGACGCATGATCAGAGCTATCGTTATTTCATGAATGACAACCTGTTTGACCATATCAATATCGATAAAGCAAACACATATGTGGCCAAGGGAACCGGCGATGTGGCCGCGAACCTGAAGGAGTTTAACGAAATCCTCGATAAATCCGACGTGGATATTCAGGTGCTGGGGGTAGGCCCCGACGGACATCTTGGTTTTAACGAACCGGGAGAAACACTGTATGACGGCGCACACGAGGAGACGCTGGATGATTCCACCATCGAAGCCAACAAACGGTTCTTTGCCAGCAAAGAAGACGTACCGACCCATGCGGTAACCATGGGTATGGGCAATATCATGCGGGCAAAACGCCTGCTGATGATCATCAGCGGCAACAAACAGGAAGCAGCTACCAGGCTTTTGATCGAAGACAAAATTGATCCGAAGTGTCCCTGCACTTTCATGCGGATGCACAGAGATGCCACTGTTGTCATCGAGCAGAAACTTGCCGATGAGATCGGATACAAGGGATAAACAAGGAAAATCTATCAGGGCAGCTGTTATGATACAGCTGCCTTTTATCTGTTAAAACGTATCGAAAAGCTTGACATATCAGTAAAACACATTCAAAATATCAGTGGAAAAAAATCAATGCTGTTTCGGCCATGCTTCCAAGTTGGGCTGAAAAACCGGGGAGCGGTGAATTGTGAAACGAAAGACCAAACTGACGGCAGTTAGCGCTTTTCACTATTTTCGTCTTGTGTACCGGTCTATTCTTTTTGTCTTAGTGCTTATTGCCTATATTATATACAGAAGCAATAACGGTACGGCTATCCTTGAAACTCTTGAGGAAATGCCGGTGGTTCTTTCATTTACCTGTGTACTGTTTATCATTGAGATGATTCTTCGTTTTTTCCCTTCACGACTCGAGAGCCCGGGCAGCCAAAAGCAATTTGCCAGGAATTATATTAAATCAGGGGAAACAAATATTGCAATTCAGGATAACAACGGAACAGTCATTGTATTACTGATCTGGATCGGATTCAATGCTGTGATCGGGGCCCTGTATATGACAGGCGTTTTTGATGACGGAATCATGCTGCTGATCAGCTGCGCCTATTCAGTGTGTGACATGATCTGTATCCTGTTTTTCTGTCCGTTTCAGACATGGCTCCTCAAAAACAAGTGCTGCAGTACCTGCCGGATTTACAACTGGGATTATGCCATGATGTTCACACCGCTCTTTTTTGTCCAGAAACCTTATACCTGGGGACTTCTAGGATTATCGATCGCTTTACTTATCCGTTGGGAAATTACTTTCTACCTTCACCCGGAACGCTTTTCGGAACAGACAAATGATTACCTTCGCTGCAAAAACTGCACTGAAAAACTCTGCACTCATAAAAAACAGCTGACAACACTGTGGGAACACATCGCGGAATACACGGCCAAAAAAACGAAACTATTACAAAAATAAAAATCTCCGGAAATACCATACATTATTCTGATCATATTATTCTTCGTACATAACGACACAACGCTTATCATTAACCTGCTTAAGGAGGAGGAAGAAAAATGAACAGAAAAGTGATCGCTATCATATTATCCCTGATGCTGGCTCTTCCTTTATGTGTATTGGCTGACAGCACGGACTGGACTTGTCCGAACTGCGGCAAGACCGGAAACACCGGAAACTTCTGTTCCAACTGCGCGACAGCGAGACCGTCGCAAGAATGGATCTGCCCGAACTGCGGTCAGAGCAGAAATACCGGAAATTTCTGCTCAAATTGCGCAGCAGCAAGACCGGATACAACAGACCCAAACAAAAATACAGAAGTAAACAGTCCCGAGGCGGATATAGGGACTGCTGTTTCATCAACGGTGAACGAGCATCTTGAGCAGATTCCAGGATATACAGACAGAGTGAAAGTTATTCCCAGCAGAGCAGAAGCATCAAGCTATATCACCAATAAGAAGAGACCGAATCTCTGGATTCCGGAAAATGCCATTGACGGGAATGAAACCACCTGCTGGCAGTTTTCGACCAAAAAAGGACTGAAGGGCAAATCATGGCTCAGTTTATCTTTTGATTCTCCGCAGACCGTGGATGAAATCTGGTTCAAGAACGGATTCTGGGGAGTGAACGACAAAGGAGGAGACCAATATCCGATCAATTCACGGCTTAAGGAAACACATGTGGATTTTATGTTTAACGGTGAAGCGACATACCGTGACAGTAAGACACTGGGATTAAAGGATGAGAGCCGAAACGGATGGCAAAGATTCGACGTCGGACATCTTGAAGGCGTCATAGCCGTCAGGATTATTCCCTGGACCATCTACAAAGGAAGTTCGTTCCCGAAGGATGTATGTCTTTCTGAAGTAATGGCCGTACAGGCTGCTTCCGCTACGGCCGCTATACCGGCCAGGGGAGAACAGGCTGCTGTCATCTATGACAGTGATCCGAGCATCACCGGATGCAATCTGCTTATGAAACTGGCAACCCGCTCGGGCCCGGGAACAGAATATGCTGAACCCGGCACATTCTTTGGAAACACCTGGCAAAATCAGACTGTGAAAGTGCTCAGAAAGAGCTATGACGGGAGCATCTGGTGGGTTCAGGTGGATTTTAAAAACGGGGACAAAAGCAGTTACAGAGTATGGACCGGCGTAAAACGGGTGGACGTGGATTTGAACAAAGTAAAGGAAGACCAACGGATCTGTGACTGCGACATCTATCCGACTTCGGATACATGGTTCGGCCCCGGCGGTAACTATGCCAAAGCAAATATTTCCATTACCAGAAGTGCATGCGGAACAATCAGAGGAAGGGAAAACGGGTACGTTGACGTTGAATACTGGTATGAAGACGATGGCTATGACGGCAGCCACCGAATCTGGATCCCGGAGAGTGCGGTCTACAACCTATATTACGGGGATTATTCCGGAGAATAAAGAGATCCCTTGATGAAAATGAAACAGGAGGTAAACAACCATGAAAACGATCAGAAAGATGACAGGACTTTTTCTGCTTCTGGCGCTTATTCTGTGCGCAGCTGCTTCCATTGCAGAACCTTTTACCAGCCAGGAAGGTGCCCGGTTCGGGATGATGCCGGCGGATATCCGGAAAATTGAAAGAGCACGGGACAACCCACTGAAAAGCACCTATTTTTCCGATTCTTCCTATCAGTTGTATTATGAAACCGATATCCATTTCAATTCACTGAGCTGTATGAGAATGGAATATGATTTTGCTCTGAATGATCAGAAGCTGTTCCAGATCTACTATGTGTCGAGGG
>Ga0310690_10005528_pt1 | contig 17078 bp, 8 predicted proteins | sample AusTroGonzalo_MG_2_FD_207661 | JGI IMG/M metagenome (GOLD analysis project Ga0310690, IMG submission 207661) | Bovine rumen microbial communities from tropical cattle in Woodstock, Queensland, Australia - Gonzalo_04 (v2) (version 2) | ecosystem: Host-associated > Mammals > Digestive system >...
CGTCACATGTTTCCCAACGGTGATGTCGTTGCCGAACTGAATGTTCGCGCCATCGGTTAGTACGGCAGCGACCAACTCATCCTCCGTCGTCACCACGATCGGATCTGCCCACATCAGTTGTGCTACTGCACATAGCAGGGCGATAAAAAGAGACTTTTTCATTATATTAACAATTTAACGTTTTAACGATTTAACCGTTTAACGGTTTAACGAACCTCAGCGCCTTGGGCGTTGTATATCTTTCCGTTCCGCTCAATGAGCAACATGCCGTTGTAGATGACTTTCTGACTTCTGACATCTGAATTCTTAATGCTCTCGATGCCTTCGGCATCATTGAGGTTGGTCTCTACCTTCCATGCCGCATTCATATCTTCGTCTTGCAGGTTAGTCAGACGGAAGTACGCACGGCAGGAACCGACCGTAGCGGGACTCTCGCCGTCGGGGAACTTAAGCACACCGTCCTCCGCGAAATACAGCACCATCTTGTTAACACTTGTGAATGTCTGCGGACTGTAGATACTCTTATAGAGGAGCAGTTTGCCCTTGGCATCCTCGGTTTTGTTGGTGAGCGTCACGTTGGTAAACTCCGGACTCAATACCGGATCGCCGGATTCCCAACGGATGATATAGGGTCTTCCGGCTTCTATCGCTGTGGTGTCTTTGAAATAGAGATAAACCATGTGGTTCGCCACATCGTTGTACGAGCTGTCCGTGTCAAACTGCTTGATCTGGCATCCTGCGAGCGGACTTGCTGCCAACTCGTCAGCACTCAAATCGAACGGCAATGCCAGCGGTTGCCAGGTGTTGTTCTTGTTGAATGTACGGCCGGAGAGGGTCACTTTGCTGACCGTCATTCCGTCGTACTCCGCCAGCGTCTCGCCGTTCGGTTTGTCGTCGTACAGCACGATGTCGGCTACTTTGTAGCGTGCCACGAAAGAAATACTCTTGGTAATGGTAAGTGCTTTGCCTACCGAATCCAGTTTCTCGCCGGAGGTCGTATAAGGAGAAACCAGACTCTCTTGTGTGATCGTGTCGCTCGCTACCCAACCGATGAACTGCATACCGCGTACCTGCGTCTGACAGGTCGGCAGCACAAAGGTCTTGTCCGGCGCTACGAGATAATGCGAGAATACTGCATAGGTCTGACCGTCAAACGAACCGTCTGCCTGAGCCTGGGGTTCGAAGATATTGATGCTGTACGCCGCAGCACTCACGCCGCAGACGGTGCAGACACCGCCCTCGAAATGGTGCTTCTCCGTCTCCGTATGGTTGCAAAATTCGCAATGCATCGTGTGCGTGTCGTCGGCTGTGCAACCCGAGGAGGTATAGTAGATGTTCGGGTGCGTACACGGCTCGATATGCGCTTTCACGCGGTACCAGCACATGGCTTTCCGTTCCGCTGCAGCGGCCTTGCGCTCCGAGCTCACCATCAGGTCATCGCCCAGCGTCAGCTTGCCGTAGTTATCGCATCCTTCGCCGGGACCGACAGCACGATAACCTGTTCCCGGATTATCCATGCCGGACTCGGCATCGATGATACCGCCGTTGATGGTGATGTCGCCTCCGTTACCGTCTTCGCCGCCACCGATACCGGCAGCGTACAGACCGCCGTGAGCATGGATCGTACCGCCGTTGATGACGATCGTACCGCCATTACCTTCTACACCGCCACCTATACCGGCACCGTTGCTGGAGCCGTCCGTCCATCCCTCAGCAGTGATATCACCGCCGTGGATGGTGATCCAACCGCCGTTACCGCAGTCACCGCCACCGATACCGGCACCGTCATCGCCGCGCGCGGAGATTGTTCCGCCGTAGATATTGGTGATACCGCCGGGTTGGTCGTCACCGCCGCCTATTCCGGCTCCATCGGCACCACCGAGGGCAACAATCGTTCCGCCGTAGATGTTGATCTCACCGTAGTCGTCGCCATCGTAACCGGGACCGCGACCGATACCCGGGGCGTTGGACCCGCCTTGCGCTTCGATAGAGCCGCCTAAGATCTTGATCTCGTCGTATAAATCACCTGCCTCACCACCGGCACCGATACCCGGAGCGTCATCGCCGCCTTGGACTCTGATGATACCGCCGTGGATCTCGATCGTTCTAAACTGATTCTGATACTGAATACCACCGCTACCGATACCCGGCATGTTATCCTCATCGCTCATCGCATATAGTGCGCCTTCGTCATTGCGCTGACCGTAGATATGCAGGTTGCAATATTGGTTGATACGCAGGTACTTCAGGTTCAGTCGAGCTCCGTCGCACAGCAAGATATCAATCGGCGTGGTGGTGGAGAAAGACATATGATCGTAGGACACATTGCCTTTCACTACATACCAACCGCCGGACGCATCTTCGGGGAAACTGCCGCCTTTCAATTCGGTATAACTCGTTGCGAGTTTAATGCGTGACTTGACGGTCTTGCTGCCGCTGTCCCAGTAACGCTCGATGTAATACTCTGCGGTCTCCGAAGCCTTCGTCAGCGCCACCTCGTTCTCCGCGAGACTGATATTGAGATAACCGGGGAGATCAGTCGTGAAAATAGTGGCAGGATCAATGCCGTTGTTATAGGTCGAGTACCCGCTGGTGAACGCACCTTGCGTGTCGCTGTACACGCTGATGGTCGGGTTTTCGCCTACCGTCAGCGCACCCGATATCGTGATCGGGTAGTTGGGATCCACGAATATATTATCGGGACTACCGTGTCCGTTGGTATTGTCCAGCGCGCGGATGTCACCTTGCATGGAGAACGCACCGATACTCATGATGGCACCACCCAAGCGACGTGCCGTGTTACCGGTCATGATACAGCCGTTCAGCGCCAGAGTACCCAAGTTTGTGATCGCACCGCCGTACTCCTCGGCTGACGTGTTATCGGTCAGCGTACAGTTGCTAATCGTCAGCGTTGCACCTTCGTTATTCTTGATTGCACCGCCGTTCTTACCGATACAGCGGGTAATGGTCACGTTGGTCAGCGTCGCCGTACCTTTGTTCACGATCGCACCGCCGCCATGTTCGTCGCTGTTGGAACCCGAGTTGTCCGCGTCTGCCAACGTACCGTCATGCAGCGTCATGTTACCTTCCGGCGCCACGATGAAGATACACTTGTAGTCCGTCCCGTTCAGTTGCGTCTTGTCGCCATGCAGCGTCTTGCCGTTCAGGTCGATATCCGACTTGTGCCAAACGGTTACATGCTTCGTGAGCGTGATGTCGTTAGCGACTTTGATATCCACATCGCCCTTTTCCGGGAGTAGTGCGTCATACAACTCCGCTTCGGTAGTTACCACCTTGGGGTCAGCCCAAGTCATTTGTGCCACTGCGCACAGCAGGGCGATAAAAAAGAACTTTTTCATAATGAATTTCATATAAATGGTGTGATTTTTGCCTACTATTCCAAAATCGCTGCAAAATTACTGCTTTTTTCCCATATACGCAACTTTTTGTAACAAAAAATGCTACCAATTTGTGCAAAAATGTTACCAAAAATCGTCTTTTCTCTTGCATATATAAAAAAAAAGCAGTACCTTTGCGCAAAATTTCAACCAATTATGAAAAAATCAGAAACAGATTTTACCGGTCTGATTCGTTTCATCGAACAGAAGGACCTTGTGCTCGAGAAAGAGGTTTGCGGTTTTGCCGTGAAAGGCGTTGATATGAGTTTCCCGCACGTCATTATTCTTTTGTGCGTGCGCGGGAGCGCGACCGCGCTCTATGACATGCGGGAAGTGCGAATTGTCAAGAACATGCTGGCGGTCATCATGCCCGGACACCTCATGCGACCGATAGATTGTTCAGACGATTTTGCATACATGCGTATCGCCGTTTCGTCCGAGATTCTCGGCGAGGTGAAAAACCACATACTCGGTCATGAATATGACGTTTTCCATAAGTCCCCGACCTGTCAGCTGACGGAAGTACAGGCGGAACGGGTGAAGGCGCTCGCAGAAGTGCTGTCTGCCATTGCGCAGCATGACATGAACGAACTCATGCTACGCAGGCAAATGCTGCAGATCCAACTCGCCATAGCCTATGAGTTTATCCATTATTACCGCCGCGAAGAGGACAAACGCTGGGACAAGACCAAGTACGTGGACGTCTATAACCGCTTCACGGACCTCGTCGTAGCCCACTACAAAGAAAACCGGAATGTGAACTACTATGCGGCCTTGTTAGACTATGACCAGCAGTATTTTACGAAACTGTTCCGCAAAGCGAGCGGTGGTGTTTCGCCCCTCGAATGGATTCAGCAGTATGTCGTGACGCAAGCCAAACTGCTCATGGACGCCAACCCCAAACAAACGGTAAAGGAAACCGCGTATCAACTCGGTTTCCCCACCACAGCCAATTTCTGCCGCTATTTCAAGCGCGCCGCCGGCATCTATCCGCAAGCATACAAGGATTCTCTTTCTTGCGGTTGATGTAATTATAGTTTCTTGCCGGTAACGTCGTATCGTTCGCCGTTGCGGAGAATGACGACGTGGTTATCTTCAATGATCTTATATACTCCGGTCTTGTCAGCAGGTTGGAGAATGATCGGGGCGTTATTGGCTTTGTCAGCCAAATTGGTGATTTGTGATTGGTCATTGGTCACTACCAGCGGCACGACTTTGTGTTCAAAATTACACTTTTTTTCGATATATGCAAGAAAATGAAAAAAACCACCGCGGCTCTCACGAGTGGCGGTGGCACATATAAAAATATTATGAAAAATACCTCCCTCTCGGGAGGGTTTGGGTCTGTTAACGATTTAACTTTGTTTATTTTTGATATTTTTCTTAAGTTTTTTTGGTTTACTTATAAGCGGAGCGTTTTCTGCGGAGCGCAATAACTCCGCAGAAAACAGCTGCGCATAACAGCATCGGCAACACAGCATCTCCGATAGGAGACTCCGTTGACTGTCCGCTCTCTGCACCGGTATCGAATCCTCTGCGCGGACCACCAGGGGTGGTTGCAGGCGTATACGTGTCTGTCGTAGTGGTAGCCATCGACGGCACATACTTCGCCCCTACTTCCTGAACATTCGGCGAGAACGTACTACTTACTCCCGGCATCGTGGACGTTGATTTCCATTCCTGTTGCTGGGCCATGGTCGGCAGCGCTATAAGCGCCACCGCCATGAGTATCATTACTATTCTTTTCTTAGCCATAAAGGCACGATTAATTTCAGAGAAATTTTTCATATCTTTCATCCTTTCATTCATTCACTCCTTATTGAACCCGTGCGCCGCGCGCGTCATACATTACGCCGTCCTTAACGATGTACAGAATCTGATCAATCATCACCTTCCTTACATCTGAATTCTGACTGCTGAATTCTGAACTCTCCAGATCAGTACTGATCTCCTGAACAGGAGAGATCTCCATCACGAAGCGGTTATCGTACGTACCTGCGCTCAGATTGATTGTATAATCGAGTGCGCTCAGCGGAGTGCTTACGCCCGTTTCGGTATCAATGAGTGTTACGCCTACTCCGTTCGTTCCTTCCGGAATTGCGAACGTATAGTCGCCGGCCGTTGCTATCTTCACACCTACCGGTACCACCGTCGTCTGCTCACTCATCGGCAGTACGTTACCTGCTGTCTCAGTGATCGAAGGACCATCCACCATTTGCGTCGTCACCATCGTGTAGATATTAGCCTTGTTTTTATTGAACTCCTTCGACAGATCGTAGTTAAACTCAAATCCGGTCGTTACGTGCTCATCATTGCTCAAACGAACGAATGTCTGATCAACCATCTTATCATTCTGCCTCAATTCAATCCGGTATTCCGCATCCTTCGGAGCGTCCGGATTTCTCTGCGGAGCTCCACCCGCAGCCGGCGTTACATTCACTGCTGACCAGTAGATGGACTCACCGGCATATTGTACCAAGTACGACCAAGTTGCCTTGAAGTTGAACGTTGCAGAGGAAGTTACATCTAAACTATTGTCACTCCAATTCACCTCGTACAAGTACGGCATGCTGGTGCTTCTCCAGTCAATCGTTGTGCCTCCTTCCTTAACATCCGACAAATCTCTATTGTAGTTCGCAAAACTCGGCACGCCAATACAATGCCAGTAACTGTCTTTTACACGACGATCGTCGCCGCCTGCAAAGCGCGGACCAATCGTACACTCGTAGCCATCTTGATCAATTTCAACTAAGCGTTCGGTGGCCGAAATGTTACTAACATATCCGTCAGACGGGAAGTAAACATATACATCCTCCACTCCATTATCCCATACAGACGAAGTCTCCGTCATCTCATCCAGGTCAAGCGCAAGGATATAACCCTCAAAGGCATTCATCGTGAAATTATATCGATCTTTCGGCATAACGAACTTCCAATTACTTGGCGAATCTGCCCAGAAGCCCTTCTCTGCACGACCCTTACCATCGTAGTATTCGATAATCCAATGTGTGCCATAAGTACCGAAACCGAACGCTTCACTCAACTTCACATCAAATGGGAAGGAGATATAGAATAGATCACGTTTATATCGGCTATCACCGGTAGCAGCATGTCCTCCTTCCTTTTCTTTGCCATTCACTGTGTACTTATTGAACTTCATTGCACCATATACGGTCTTAACTTCAGATAATGCGCCACTACCTGAGAATTGAACTTGCTGCGCTTCTCCTTGGTGCTCACGAATAACCATCATATCGGCATTGATGGGCAAAGCTGCAGTAATCGTTCCTTCCGGAATAAACGCCTTGATGAGTCGATTCGTCTTAAAGTCATAGACAATTCGCATCTTATACTTATCAGTGCCCGTACCATCAATAAGCAATACCGAATCAGCATTCGTTGGACCACTACCTCCGAAGTACTGAATCTTATTGTTATACTTAGCAGTCAACAACGCTTTTGCTTTAGGCTCGGCTTTTATGGTTGCCTCATAAATCCAGTTTTGATCATCTCCGAAGTTCATCTCGTTATCATTCAGACCACTAACCTTACCTCCTCCGGCAGTTGTCAAAGCTTGACCACTTTCGTTATACATCTTCGAACTTCCTTCGAGTACCAAGAACCGATCACTCACTATAGAAGATCCGCTGATATAAGCACGGCTTACCTTATTCGTGCGGTGATCCCACATGAAGCGTACGTTACCATTGGCCTCAATCCATTCGTTGGTATAGTAATCGCTCACACAGTCCTCGGTAAGGCGTTCGCTGTAATCGTTCGCGATACAGAACTTAATGTTCGATCCGGTTGTCACGAAACGCATGTAGTAATGCGTGAAACCACTGTTCTCTTCTGCGTACTCCGAATAAGTCATCAGGTTCTTTCCTGAACTGATATAGTTCAACCATCCACCATCCGAAGCATCAGTACGGATATAGAAGTTACCGTCATAAGCACCAGCTGCTGCAGCGCTGGCCACCTTACTTCCGTTCTGTGTCACCTCAAAGTTATAGATACCTGTTCCGGGGACGGAAGAGAGATCAAGATTCTCGCCATATTTATCCCAAGTCTCTGCACCTGTACCGGCATCTATAGCCGTACATTTCTGTAACTCTATGTGCGCGCTCGCGCTATCCGCCTTGTTAACATAGAAGGAGACAGTATCTACGGCATCCGCTTTCGCTTTGACAACGCGCGAATAGAGATACCAACTTGCATCGTGCTTGGTATTAGACCACGCTGCGAGGTCGTTATATGCCAAGCGCCAATCGCCTACCGATGCCGGATATTCAACATCTACTTCCGGCCTACCGGTTGCAAAGGAAACGGTGATGACATAGTTGCCAAGTGCCTCCGTATGCAATGCACAGCGTTTCGAAGTTGCCGTTATTTCTGAACCTGCCCAGAAATGCCAAGGTAAAGTCTCTGTACTAGCCGTAATCTCACCGGTATTGGTGTACCAAATATCATTAGTGTTCGTTTGGTAAATCTTATATAACTTAAATCCATAACTATAGTTCGGGTGCCTCAAATTCAATGTCGCACTAAACTCATAGCCTCCTGCGTTCGCAGCTGTCAGTTTGACGCACAATGTATCGGCATGCTCACTTTCTACCCACGTATTCATGTTCACTTGGTAACCTGACTCGGTGGAGTTATACTTCAACCAACAACCGGTCTTATAGAATGTACCACTATTACGTGTTTCTGTATCTCCACTGTAAGGGATAAACAACGTTGTTTTTTGATCAAAATCACCACGACCGATAAACTCGCCGGAATTAAATGCGGGACAATTACCCGTATGTGTTTCTTCTACCGTAGCGTAGTCAAAACCAGTATTATCGAACGCGATATTCCCTTTCCAACTATCAGTAATAGAACTCGGTATTGCACAATAGAAGATATCGGAAGATCCTAATTGTGTCATCTTGTAGTAGGGTCTCTCATAGTTACCCGGAGCATTCTCGTAATCTCCATGGAAATATGCATCAAACGTCACATATACATTCTCCCACCCGAGGTTATTCTTGAAGTAAACAGTCGGGACTACTGCATAGTTCGCAGTAATCGTCGTTGCAGCAGTAGCGGTAATGGTTGTTGTAGCACTGCTTGCATCCGCTGGCGTAACACTCGTACCGGTCCAATTGACGAAACTATAACCAAATATCTCCGGTGCAGTAATAGTCGGTGTCAAAGAAGTCGGCGAAGCGTTTACGGCCGTTGACGGATAGATAGTCGCATCACCACACTTGAAGGCTACGTTTACGGAATAAACATTCTCATAATGCGCATAGAGTGTGTGGTTGCTAGCGGTACTTACCAACGTCTCTGCCGTAATTAGGTCACCTTCGCCATCGTCTGGATCGGTGTACCATCCCACGAACGTCTTACTCAAGTGAGTCATTCCTGTCGGTAATGCACCATACGCAGCCCCAAAGGTCACACTCCTGCTACTCGGCGTACTTGCCGTACCGCCGTTCACGTCAAAACTAACAGTATACTCGTTTGCATTCCATACGGCAAAGAGATCGACAATGCCATCGGCGGTGGTGGTCAAATTGCGTACGGTTGCTTCATCTGCATAGTCAACCGTTCCGGCATTCGCACGTTCAGCAGTAGTAGCCCAACCTTGGTAAGTATAACCCGTACGGGTGAACGCATTCGCCGTTAGTGCCTTTGCTGCAGCATCGTAGGTAAACGACTCATTGCTCATCGAGCCTGTACCACTATTGGCGTTAAAGCGTACGTACCATGTATTCGCCGTCCATTTAGCGTACAGAGTAATATTTGCCGTATAGCCTGTTGCAGACAATGTAGCACTGGAAGCTGTTCCTACCGCGCCGCTGGCACAATCACTTGCCGTGAACCAACCGCCGAAAGTATAACCGGTCTTGGTCGGTATCTTCAGCGTTGTAGCCGTGTTGTAGGTATGGGAGGTAGGAGCACCAGCCTGCGTACCACTAAATGCACTTCCACCTTGATCTTTATAAGTAATCGAATAGGTTTGGTATGTGTAACAAGCGTAAACGCTCAAATTAGCACTACGCGTGTCGGCTGCACTCGTCCAGTTAGCATCAGCAGATGAGTGACAAGTTCCTGTACCATCATTATTGCTATACCATCCTTTCCAATCGTAACCGGCTACAGTTGCTCCTTTATTGAATGTAACTGCTGTCTCATCCAATACGTAGTCACCGCTTGTGAAAGAAGGCGATGCTGTAACCGTAATAGCTGAGTTACTACCGTTGATAGCACCTGCACCGAACGTTATCGTGTGCGCATCAGGATAAGTAACCTCTATCGTACCCGGAGCGGTAAACGTAAAGGTATAATCACCCGCTGCATCGGTCTCTATCTCCAAGTTATTTTCCACACTTGCACTCAAACTGCTTGCCGAGTTGGAAGCTCGTGTGATGGTAGTAGATGCCTTTCCGTACCACTCCGCGTTATATACCGGTTTGAATTTATAAGTGCTCTTAGCGGTAAGAGTAACCGTCTTGGTATAAGGTCCGCTTCCTGACATCTCCAGATATTCGAATGTACCACCGGGAGCGTCTTCTATCATCAAATGAGGAGTGACGTATGGACAATCCATCGAACCGAAACGATCATTTTTAGCAGCTCCGTGGTGATACCAATAACAAGTCTCCGTAAGAGGAGCAGTTTGATCCCAAGTCTCGGTGCTACTTGCATTCTCGTTGATATAGAACTTCTGGTACTCATTGGAAAGCGAATAACTATACCACTTATATACTGTTCCGGTGACGTCCGCTGTCATAGCAACGCCATTACCCGAAGCGTTTTCAGTAATACCTGTTCCTCCACAACTCTCATCCGAATATACAAACGCACGTATGTACGGTACCGGATCGTTCACGCCCGAGCGTACCTTTATCGTATAACTACCCGTCGCGCGAGTGGTATGTGCGGTCGCGCTACTCTCAACGGTGCTATGAGGGCTGATTACGTAAGCCTTCACGGAATATTCGGTGTTAGCTGTCAGCCCTGTAATATAACGTTTGAAAACATTACCGTTAGTACACGTTGTCGTGTATTTTGTTTCTCCGATCTTGAAACCTAACTCACACATATCCGATGCCTGAGAACCTGCACCGCCGTAGTTCGTGACGGTTCCTTCGACATAGATCTGGGTCGTACTGATGACATCATATGTAGTCAATGTAACTGTCGGAGCAGACAAGGAGGCATTGATAAGTGTGTAGGTCTTATTTTTACCATCACCGCCGCAACCATCACCTTCCTCGGAAGAGAATTTGAATTCTTTTGTAGAATTAGCAGCATACGTACTGATGCTGGTAGTCAGATCGCCTGTTTTCTCTTTTGCGCAATTCTCATAACCGTTGCCTAAAACAAAGTTTGGATATTTACCATCCAAAGTCACCGTGTACCATGAACCGCAGTCGGCTACGCATTGAACGCCAGGCCATACGTGATTTTCGCCATTACCAAATGCGTAATAATAAACACCGTTAGGCCAGTGACAATTATTATTCACTTTGATATCCCACTTACGACCAATGATTCCGGTGTAAGTAGCAGTTTGCGTACCATTGTACGTAATCTTAACCGTATATTGCTTACTGATATCGCTTGCCCCATACGAAGGAGTGATGCTGAAAGCGTGCGAGTCGGTCGTTGCTGTTGTGGTCGTACTATAAGTCGCTACAGGCTCTCCCTCTGCCGTTGCTCCGGCATAAACATCATATTTGAGCGTCTTGCCGGAAACGACATTGCTTACCGATGCCGTCAACGTAGAAGCATTCCCAGAATAAACGGACGTTGCGGTGAACGACAACGAAGGCGGGAAAGTAATCGTAATCTTTGGAGTAGAAGAATAATCTACCTTAATCTCATAATCACCAGCCACATCAGCGCAAATTTGAACGTTCTGGTTACTCGTCCCCATAGTCTGTTGACCGCTTGTACGATAATAATACCAATCTCCGTCTCCATCCAAACCATACCAATTAGCACCATTGATGATTTTGAAGTTGAAGTTAGTACTACCACCACTTGCATTGGTCGTAGACAAACTTGCGGTATAATAAGCTACACTTTCTGTAGAAGCACCTGACTTTTTCATCAGTGGGAACTCCGTACTCCATGCTGTACCACCGAAAGCGCTACCTCCCTTAAGTACATAACTCGTAGTCAATACCTCCTCATACTCAGCAACTGCCGAAATAGCTTGTGATGGGTCTGTGATTTTAACAGTCACACTTGTACTTGCAACACTACCGGCCGTTACAGTCAAGTTCGTCAACGTCCAGCCCGCAAACGTATAGTGCTCTGCATTGGGGGTGGAAGCCGTCAGTACTGTGGTCGTGGCAACACCGACAGTGTTGGCAGATGTTGCTGTATAAGGAGTAGCCGGTGTTGCTCCTCCATTATAATCTACGGTCGGGGTAAGAGTTACTTTATTTTCTGTTACCGTTACCGTTACCGTCACCGCGCTTGCCGGTTGGGTGAAGGTGTACGTGTTAGCAGAAGGATTAGAAATCGAAACCACATTGCTACTTGCATCGCGAGCAGATACGCTTATAGAATATCCCGCCGTAGGAGTAAACACCATCGTCACGGTGTTTCCGTATGTGCCGGTTGCCGGCTTTGTCGTATAGGTACAACCCGTCGGTGCTGAAGACGGTGAATAAGTTATCGTATATGATTTCTTTCTGAATTTTACATATACGGCCGTATCCTGCGATAAAGACAGGGAATACGTGTTCGCATATCCTGCACCTGGAATAGGTTTTGAACATGCTGCATTAGAGCACCAAACATCCACCTCATATCCGGTAATAGGAGCAGCCGTAAACGTGATACCCGTACCACCGGCAACCTCATCACCGGAATCAATAGATGAACCTCCAATCGTTGTTGCACAAGAGAGTGTTCCTAACGATGTCTGGTCAGATTTTACACCATACGTAACAGTGTAGTTGCTAACGTTCTCCGTCCAATGCGCATATAGCGTAGTCGGAGTAGTCGTTTTAGTCCAGTTTCCGCTTGCATCTGTATAGCCTGACTTGTTGGATTGTAGATTACCACTTGCATCAATAATCATATTACCTTCACCATCGTCCGGATCGTCAAAATATCCGTCACAAGTGTAGCCTGTACGCGATGCTCCGGAGAAACTGGTCAGCGTATTGCTATTATATGTGGCTGTAACCGAACCATCAGAATCACCACTATTCTTATCCAAAGTGATATCATAGGTATTGGGCGCAAAATTAGCCTTAACCCATGTATCGTTGGCAACAGGATAGAAAGTTGTGCTTGCAGAAGAAGCATCTGCGAACGAACCACCTTTGCTGTCGAGAATTGTCCAACCAGTAAAGTGATAGCCCGTTGCATTAGTAGCCGTAACAGCACCACCGGTTAGTTCACCCATAGCCGTCCAACCGGATGGTGTCGCAGCTGAACCTCCGGATCCATATGTTGCTTTCACATCGTGCGTGATTTCCGTCCATTTGGCATACAACGTAAAGTCCGCACTTTTTGCCGTTCCGGTTATTGTGGATACAGACGAACCTGTTCCAGAAGAACTCGTAAACCATCCGTCAAAAGTGTAATGATCTTTGGTCGGCGAATCCAAAGTCGTTGAAGATCCATAGGTATGTATGGTTGGATAGCTAAGTTCATGAGTTCCTGAGAAAGCCGTATTACCTACATCTTTATAGGAAATGGACATTGTAAAGTATTTCCAGGAAGACGAAGAGTATTCGTAATACTGCTGTGTATGCGTGTTGGCATCTGCCAAGTCTCCCGTCTTGCGAGCATCATTATTATTACCGAAAATAACGGTAGTCTCCGAACCAATCGCAGCATAATAATACGTACTCCCGTTAAATGTCATAGTGGGCAATGCCGGGCCAGGGTATGTGTCTGCCGAATGGTTGTCGTTCCACATGTGCGCATAAACAGTCCCCCAACTAGCCGTATTCTTGAAATAAATATAGTTGGTGGTTGGATGTGTTTCTGTGGGGTAAGTTACTGTTAATGTCTTTGCACTATTATCGAATGTAAAAATATAGTTTCCGGCTTTTGCTGTAGTTATATGACAATTGGAAGCCACATTAGTTGCCATCGTTAATGACGAGGTTTGACCAACGAACGCAGAGGCATTACCATACCAAGCATCATTTCTTCGATCATATACTTTGAACGAGTATGTCGTTTTTGCCGCCAAAGCCAAAGTACATTTCATGGTTGTGCCGGATGTAAGAGCAAAGGGATTAAGTGTCTCCCAGTTACCCATAGCATCGCTATCGCTATCGTCTGTGTCGTCACTATCACCACCTCTCAATGTCCACTGCGGCGCAAAGTTAGCGGTTACCGTGCTTGCTGCTGATGCAGAAACGGTAGTAGAAGCACTGGTCGTACTTGCGATAGTTGCGGTACCACTTGTCACAGACCAATCAACAAAGGCGAAGTTGGTTTTAGGTGATGCAGTAATGGACAAGCCACAACTGCCATTTGATGTCGCATAACCGGAAGTGGGACTAACTGTTCCTTGTGTACTACTAGACGTTGCAACAGTAATCGCATAGTCTCTAGGTAGAGATGTTGATGCACAAATAATAGGGCTACTTGTGGTGTTAATGGCAGTATTAGGATAATAGCAAATAATATAATAAGCTCCACTATTGTACCAGAAATTAACATTATAATCAGGACTTGCACTCCATGAATTACCACTTCCTAAATTTGTGCAATTGAAATTGTAAGAAATGTAACTTTCTCCCATTTGATTCCCGTCCCATGCAGCAGCAGTGTTAATTTTGCAGTTGACGTCACCGCTGGCTACTTTAAAATATTCGTAAAAGCCATCGGTACTAACTGTCATGTTTTTCCAAGTACTCCAGTTATCTAGATTTCCGTTAGCACCGATGATTTTGTACGTCTGTGCCGCCCACATCTGTCCCACACCGAGGGTGAGGAGCATTAGTAGCATTACCGCATACCGTCCGAACTTCTGCGGCGTTTGTTTTTCATTCCAACTCATTGAGAGTCGATTTAAGTTAATTTTGTTTTTCATAAGATCTTATATTTTTTGTTTATATTCTCGATGTATTTTGATTTTTAGTTATCTTTCTGCTTTCTTCCGTTTCTGGTGGATTTAATCCCCCCCACTCAGCTTAGTCCTTTTTTGCTCAGTTTGTTCCCTCTTATTAAAATTTTGCTCTATCCATATTGTCCATTTTGGCATTTGTCCATTTCTTCCTGCCCCTCATTCATCCAAATCACGGCAACGACACGGATTCGACACGGTATCGGAACGTGGTTATTACCTTATTAGTACCTGGTTAATACCTGTCATCAATTTTTCTCTCTTCTCTTTTTTTATCCTCTGTCCATTATCCCCTACTCTCCTTCGGGTTCTTAGTTTTGTCTTCATTTTTTCCTTTATCCTTCCTGTCTTCTTGGCTTTGACCGTCGCTCGACCGTCGTTCGACCGTCGTTCGACTGTCGTTCTTGACAGGGATTAGACTTCGTTCACCACCATGCACAAAAAAGCGGGACCACTATGTTGCTGTTCCGCTCTTCAAGGCTCTGGTATTGCCCTCTAATCCGAACAAGCAACACGAAAGCCCACGCTATTATGTATATATGTACGCAACACGCACGTACGTAAATACACACCATGAGCATCTTGTGTCGCAGTGTTTTGGATTATGATGAATTTACCAGATTCTGAAGAGCCAAAACAAAGCGCTAAGACGCTTTTTTGTCAATATGTACTCACTTTTTTACGCTGTTGAGCCCAGCGCTCCCGATTTTACGTCCCGGGAGCGGACGGTATGTTATACGGCTATGCCGGTTTTCATTACATCATCATATAACGGAGAGGGGCGATCATCTGCCATTAAAACAGGCTCAATCAGAAAACTGATGCGACGCGTGTCCGACCACAAATCACGTGATATCTCCATTTTACGATCACCATAGGTCGGCACAATAACCGCAACATCAATATCGCTGTCCGGATTTGCGTAGCCTTTACTATACGAACCAAACATCATCACTCTGGGCTCTTGCTCAAAGCGATGCGATATAACCTGTTTGTACTGACGTACAAGGTTAATGGCTTCATCATAATTTAAAGCTTTTCTTTGATCCATTGTAGCAGCTGTTTTGTTTCATCTATTAATCCTCGGCAAACTTTAGGACTTAGCGTCCGTGTTAACGCCGCCTTATCTTCCGGGTACCGTGCTTCTATGTTATAATTAGTGATGACCTCTAAAAATGTCTTTTGAGTTTCATCCATCTGCTCGTAAAGCCCACAACCATCGGCCAGACGCATATGATTATGCACATAAGGTGGGATATCATCGCGTTTCGCCGACCAATATGCTTTAATAGCTTTTTCTATGACTTGATGGCACATAAAAGCCACGTACAACCACCGCTTGGTTTTGTACATTGCTTCGGCTGTTTCCATATCGTAATCTGCGATATCCAGCCAATAGGCCATCTTTTCTTCTTTTGTCATCATAGCTATTTAATTTTCAATATGTACTCACTTTTTTACGCTGTTGAGCCCAGCGGTCTATTATACGGCTACACCATACTCATAGATGGCATCGCTCGGTAAATCAATTCGGTCGTTCCAATAGATACACGTACGACTTGTGTCTAATTGCGCATTCTCAAACAAACCATGCTCCGTTTCTAAATCACGAAATGCCGGCAATGTATGTATATCATCTGCCACATCATAACGCACCCTTCGCCCATCATCAAACGAGACGAGCAACTGGTAGTCCTGCAAAGGCTGATAACTTTTAATACGCGGTATCATATTGGTTTAAATTTAGTCTTTCAAAGGAGGTAATTTGACTATCTTCTGGGTTTGCCACATCTCTTGTAATTCACTCTTATGCTCTGTAAGCCATTCTTTCACCATCTTCTGGGCACGGTTGGGCATATCGCCTTCCGTCATCTCGAATGTTTCGATATCAAACACCCCCACATACTCGTCATACAAAGCATGGATATGAGCGGGCTCGTGCTCTTTAGGTTTAAAGAACATCTTTATAACGATTCCATAAAAACGACTTACTTCCGGCATAACAATATCTCCTTGTTGTCTTTTATTCTTCTTTCTGCGATTCGAACACACACGTATAAGCGTGCGTAACGCCTTTGCATCCAAATCGGCTGCAAAGGTAATAAAAATTTTCGGATTATACAAATAAATTTGTAAAAATCTGCGAATATTCTTTATTTTGTCGGCAAAACGCGCAAATTATCCGTCCTTATGCCCACAGGTTTCATATCGACGTAACGCGCGTACCATTGTTTCTGCTCCGGCGTTTCTATCTTGGAGTACTCACCGATACAACAGCCGTTAAAGATATCATCCGCCAGCGCAAGAATGATATTCGACAGCTCGATGGTCTGCTCGAACTCCCTACCCTTCGGGCAGAAGAGCCGCTCCGCTTTGATCGCCTCATAGCCGTAAATAGCCCCCATGATGTTGCCGGTGATAGAACCCGTAGAATCGCTGTCCCCGTTATGGTTCACCGCAGCAATAATGGCATCGCGCATGCTGTCTATATGCCGCAGCGCGCAGAACACAGACACCGCCCACGCTTCATCTGCCACCCAACCTTCGCCCAGCACATCTAGAGCGGCGGCATCGGAGATTTG
>Ga0310690_10005529_pt1 | contig 17076 bp, 14 predicted proteins | sample AusTroGonzalo_MG_2_FD_207661 | JGI IMG/M metagenome (GOLD analysis project Ga0310690, IMG submission 207661) | Bovine rumen microbial communities from tropical cattle in Woodstock, Queensland, Australia - Gonzalo_04 (v2) (version 2) | ecosystem: Host-associated > Mammals > Digestive system >...
AAGCCAGGGGCAACCACACACTTCTCTTGGCGCAACGACAATATCTCCGTCTATAAGACCTTCACGCATCAGCACCTCTTGGAAATCAACCAAACCGTGCAGGAGCTATGTCCTGGCTATGAAGGTCGCGTGCTCTTCATCCCCCAGAGAGGCTGCTTCACGCGTGGCATCTTTGTTACTGCCTATGCCCAGTGCAATCTCCCTCTGGAGGAAGTTCAGCGCATCTATGCCGACTACTACAAGGATGCTACCTTCACGCATTTTGTCCTGAAAAGCCCTGACATGAAGCAAGTCGTCAATACCAACAAGGCTCTGGTCTATGTAGAGAAGTACGAAGACCAGTTGCTGATGATTTCCTGCATCGACAACCTCTTGAAAGGAGCTGTAGGGCAGGCTGTTCAGAACATGAACCTCATGTTCGGCCTTGATGAGACAGCAGGCCTGCAACTGAAAGCAAGTGCCTTCTAATGATTCCCTCTGACTCCCCCGTGAAGGGGAGGACAAATGGTAAATGTTTAAATGGTAAATGTAAGATGAACTTATTCGATGTATATCCCTTGATGGATGTGACCATTGCCAGAGGCAAAGGCTGCACCGTTTGGGACTCAGAAGGTCAGGAGTACCTCGACCTCTATGGCGGTCATGCTGTCATCAGTGTGGGCCATGCCCATCCGCATTATGTGGAGGCTATCAGCAAGCAGGTGGCTAAGTTGGGCTTCTACAGCAACTCCGTGCAGAACCCCTTGCAGAAGGAGTTTGCCCTGCGCCTTGGCAAGGCCTGTGGCTATGAGGACTACAGCTTGTTCCTCATCAACTCTGGTGCAGAGGCAAATGAGAATGCCTTGAAGCTCGCTTCGTTCTATAACAAAAGGACTCGCATCCTGTCTCTGGAGAAAGCTTTCCATGGACGTACCTCACTAGCAGTTGAGGCTACCAACAATCCGAAGATTATTGCTCCCATCAATGCCAATGGGCATGTCACCTATCTGCCCCTCAACGACATAAGAGCCTGGGAACAGGAGATACAGAAGGGCGATGTATGTGCCTGCATCGTGGAGTGCATACAGGGTGTAGGTGGCATTCGTATGGTCAGTGCCGACTTCTTGCAGGCATTAAGGAAGCTCTGTGACGAACACAATACTGTCCTGATTTGCGATGAGATTCAGTGCGGTTATGGTCGCAGCGGCAAGTTCTTTGCCCATCAGCATCTTGGTGTGGAACCAGACATGATAACTGTTGCCAAGGGCATCTGCAATGGCTTGCCTATGGGTGGCTTGCTTATTGCACCCAAGTTCACGCCCGTCTATGGTCAGCTTGGCACTACCTTCGGTGGCAACCACTTGGCTTGTGCTGGTGCATTGGCTGTGCTTGACATTATCGAGAATGAGAAGCTCATAGAGAATGCCGCAGAGGTGGGTGAGTACCTGATGCAGGCCATTCGTGATGCAAAGCTGCCTCATGTGGTGGAAGTGCGCGGCAAAGGCCTGATGATAGGCATTGAGCTGGACATCCCCTACAAGGAAGTCAGACAAAAGCTTGTCAGCGAACAGCATTGCTTCACAGGATGCTCAGGCACCAATGTCCTTCGTCTGTTGCCACCTCTCTGCCTCACAAAGGCAGAGGCCGACAGCTTTGTGGAAAGATTAAGGAAGAGCCTCACCCCAGCCCTCTCCTAAGGAGAAGGGGGAAAGAAATGTTCAATGTTTAATGTTCAATGTTCAATGAATATAGCAGTTATAGGCGGCGGTAACATGGGTGGTGCCCTTGTGAGGGGTTGGGCAAAGGCTGGCATGGCATCAAGCCTTACCGTCACGGCCCATACCCAGCAGACACTTGATCGCCTCAAGGAAGCCTGCCCAGGCATTACAACCATGCTTGACAACAGCAAGGCTGTAGAAGGTGCAGACATAGTAGTGCTTGCCGTTAAGCCCTGGCTTGTGGAAGGTGTCATAACAGAGATAACAGCCTCACTGGACAACAAGCTTCTCGTCTCTGTTGCAGCAGGCATCCGCCATGAGCGCATTGATGTCTATGCCATGCCCAACATCGCTGCTGAGTTTGGCGAGAGCATGACCTTCATTGAGGAAGCACCAAAGGCAGCAGTTGCAACCGAACTCTTCAGCAAGGTAGGCCAGTGCAAGGTCGTGCCACAGCGACTGATGAATGCAGGCATGATGATGGCTGGCTGTGGCATTGCCTACGTCTTGCGCTTCCTGAGAGCCATGATGGAAGGCGGTGTAGAGATGGGCTTCTATCCCCATGAGGCACAAGAGATTGCTATGCAGACGATGCAAGGTGCGGTCTCTTTGCTCAAGGAGACTGGACTTCATCCAGAAGCAGCTATCGACAAAGTGACCACCCCTGGCGGCATCACCATCAAAGGATTGAACGAACTGGACCATGCTGGCTTCAACTCAGCTATAATACGCTGTCTTAAAATTAAGAATTAAGAATGAAGAGTGAAGAATTTGCTACCGCTCTTAAACTTTTAAACTCTTAAACTTTGAAGAAGAGAATCGTCGTGAAGGTGGGCAGCAATGTGCTCACCACAGAAAAAGGCAAGCTCGACATCACCCGCATGTCGGCTCTTGTTGACCAAATAGCTTGGTTGCGATGGCACAACTATGATGTGGTGCTCGTCACGAGTGGAGCTGTGGCTTGTGGCAGGAACGAACTGCAAGTCAATCATCTGCTCGACTCTGTTGAGCAGCGTCAGCTCTTCTCGGCTATGGGACAGGTCAAGCTCATCAACCTCTACTACGATCTTTTCCGTGAATATAACATCCATATCGGACAGGTATTGACAACAAAAGAGAACTTCCAGAGCGAGCGTTCCTATCAGAACCAACGTGCCTGTATGGAAGTGATGCTTGAGAATGGCGTCTTGCCCATCGTTAATGAGAACGACACAGTCAGCGTCGAGGAACTCATGTTCACAGACAATGATGAGCTTTCAGGCCTGATAGCCAAGATGGTAGGGGCGCAGATGCTGGTGCTGCTGACAGGTGTAGATGGCCTTTACAACGGCAATCCTGCCAATCCTGAGAGTCAAGTGATACGTCACATTAAACCAGGCGAAGACCTCTCAAGTTACATCCAATCGGAGAAAAGCAGTGCAGGCAGAGGCGGTATGGCCTCCAAGTATAAGACGGCAAGCGAGGTAGCTGCATCAGGTATCAAGGTAATTGTTGCCAACGGCAACAGGGATAACATTTTAATGGACTTGGCTGAAAAGCCCGAGGAAACGATTCATACGGAGTTTGTTGCAAATTAAGAATTAAGAGTGAAGAATTAAGAATTTGCTACCGCATTGAAAGGTAAAAGGTAATAGTGAAAAGTGAAAATGGAAGAACTATTCCAAAAGATAAAACAAGCCAGCCGTGCTTTGGCGCTTATTGAAGACAAGCAGCGCAACCTGCTGTTGGAGCACTTGGCTGAGGCAATACATGATGCAGAAGCTTCGCTTATTGAGGCCAATAGACTGGACCTTATGGAGATGGATGTCAACAATCCGCTCTATGACCGCCTGCTTCTTACGCCTGACAGGCTGAAGGGCATTGCCTCTGATATGCGTCATGTGGCCTCTTTGCCTTCTCTACTTGGCATTATTACAAAGGAAAGGACGCTGGAGAACGGCCTGCACCTGAGGCGTGTAAGTGTACCTTTTGGTGTGATAGGCGTCATCTATGAGGCTCGTCCCAATGTCAGCTTTGATGTCTTCTCGCTTTGCTTCAAGAGCGGTAATGCCTGCATCCTGAAGGGAAGTCGCAATGCGCATCACAGCAATGAAGCCATCGTCAGCCTCATCCACAAGACACTTCAGGCAGAAGGGTTGCCAACGGACGTGGTAGCTTTGATGCCACCTACACATGAGGCGACAGCAGAACTGCTGGGGGCAGTCGGTTATGTTGACCTCTGCATACCGCGAGGCGGCAGGAAACTCATCGACTTTGTGCGGGACAATGCCCGCGTGCCAGTCATCGAGACAGGTGCAGGCGTGGTTCATGCCTACTTTGACAAGGATGGCGACTTGGAGAAAGGTCGCCGTATCATCAACAATGCCAAGACACGCAGGGTAAGCGTCTGCAATGCCCTCGACTGCCTGCTTGTGCATCGTGACAGAGCAGAAGACATTCCTGCTTTGCTCGAACCTATGCAAGGACGTGTGGAGATAGTGACTGACGAGGCAACAATGGGCACGGAGTGGATGGACTATAAGCTTTCCCTCAAAGTGGTAGATAGCCTCGACGAGGCCTTGGAACACATAGCCCGCTATGGCTCTGGGCACAGTGAATGCATCATAACAGAGAACCAAGAGACAGCCAACCGCTTCCAGCGCGAGGTAGATGCAGCCTGTGTCTATGTCAATGCCCCGACAAGTTTCACCGATGGTGCACAGTTCGGCTTGGGTGCAGAGATAGGCATCTCGACACAGAAGCTTGGCCCTCGCGGTCCTATGGCACTGGAAGAGATGACCACCTACAAGTGGTTGATAAACGGAAACGGGCAGATGAGAAGTTAGCCCCCTTCCCAACCCTCCCCCGAGGAGGAGGGAGGATTTAGCTACCAGCTGCCGTCCTGAAATGGTAAATGATTAAATGAATAAATGGTAAATGATAAGATGTTAGAGAAGTTCCTAAAGCAGACGGAGTTCAAGGACTATGATGACTTCATGGCAAACTTCAAGGTGGAGGTGCCAGAGGACTTTAACTTCGGTTACGACGTTGTGGATGCCTATGCAGAGACTGAGCCTGAGAAGGAGGCCATCCTCTGGACAAACGAGCGAGGCGACGTGAAGCATATCAACTATGCCGAGTATAAGCGGCTCTCAGATGCTGTGGCTTCTTATTTCCAGACGCTTGGCATCGGGAAGGGAGACAGTGTGATGCTCATCCTGAAGCGCAGGGTTGAATGGTGGATTACGATGGTGGCTCTGCATAAGATTGGTGCTGTGGCTATCCCTGCCACACATCTTCTGACGGACAAGGACATCATCTATCGCTGCCATCAGGCCGACATCAAGGCAATTGTGGCTGTGGGTGATGTGATTGTACTCAGGAATGTCATCCGCGCCCGAGCTTATTGTCCGTCCCTGAAACACTGCATTTCCATCGGCCCAGCCGTTCCTCAGAACTGGGACAACTACTGGCAGGGCGTGATGATGGCACCTAAGTTCCGAAGCTTGAAAGGGCAGAACAAGGTGACAGACGACTTCCTGCTGTACTTCACAAGCGGCACCAGTGGCGAGCCAAAGATGGTGATGCACGACCACTCCTACCCTCTTGCACACATCATGACTGCCAAATACTGGCACAATGTCGATGAGACTTCCCTGCATCTTACCGTTGCTGACACAGGTTGGGGCAAGGCTGTTTGGGGCAAGTTCTATGGTCAGATGATATGTGGGGCAACGGTCTTCATCTACGACTTTGAGGGACACTTCGATGCAGAAAAGATGTTGAAGGTGATGCAGGACTTTAAGGTCACGTCCTTCTGCGCCCCTCCGACGGTCTATCGCTTTATGATTCGCAAGGACCTCAGTAAGTTTGACCTCTCCAACCTTCGTTATTGCACTACGGCAGGCGAGGCTCTCAACCCCAAAGTCTTCATGGAATGGAAGAAGAAGACAGGCATCATGATTTACGAAGCCTACGGTCAGACAGAGACGACACTTGTGCTGGGCACCTATCCTTTTGTGGAACCCAAGCCGGGCTCCATGGGTTTGCCCAACCCACAGTTCCCTGTGGCAGTCATCGACAGCGAGGGTAATCCCTGTAAACCTGGTGAGCATGGGCAGCTCGTCATCAAGACAGAGGCAGGCAAGCCCTTGGGTCTCTTCAAGGAATATCACCTCCAGAGCGAGCTAACTGCACAGAATTATCACGACAATATCTACTTCACGAAGGATGTGGTCTATTATGATGAGGACGGATACTACTGGTTTGTCTCGCGCTCAGACGACGTCATCAAGAGCTCAGGCTACCGTATCGGGCCCTTCGAGGTTGAGAGTGCCTTGATGACACACCCGGCTGTCGTGGAGTGTGCCATTACCGGTGCGCCCGACGAGGTCAGGGGTATGGTGGTCAAGGCCACTATTGTGCTGGCCGATTCCTATCGTGGGAAGGAAGGCCCAGAGCTGATTAAGGAGCTTCAAATGCACGTTAAGCAGGAGACAGCCCCCTACAAATATCCCCGAATCATTGAGTTCGTGGATGAACTGCCCAAGACCATCAGCGGCAAGATACGCCGAGTAGAGATAAGAGAGAAGAGCTTCACCTCTCCGAGAGTGAAGAATGAAGAGTGAAGAGTGAAGAATTTGCTACCGCCCAGAAAAGGTAAAAGGCAAGAGAGAAACTGCCGCCACCCTAAAATAGTAAATGGTAAATGATTAAATGGTACGTGAAATATGAAGAGTTTTCTTAATGTTCAGGACTTGGGAGACCTCAGGCAGGCATTGGCTGAGGCTCAGGAGATAAAGGCCAACCGCTTTAAGTTCGACACGTTGGGCAAGAACAAAACCTTGCTCATGGTGTTCTTCAACAACAGTCTTCGCACGCGTCTCAGCACCCAGAAGGCAGCCATGAACCTCGGCATGAACGTCATCGTGCTCGATGTGAATGCAGGTGCCTGGAAGCTGGAGACAGAGCGTGGCGTCATCATGGACGGCGACAAGAGCGAGCATCTGCTGGAGGCTATCCCCGTCATGGGCAGCTATTGTGATGTCATCGGCATCCGTTCCTTTGCCGGACTCACAGACCGCGAGTACGACTATGCTGAGACTGTCTATAACCAATTCGTGCAGTATAGCGGCAAGCCTGTCTTTGCTATGGAGACAGCAACGGTGCATCCGCTTCAGGCCTTCGCGGACTTGATTACAATAGAGGAAAACAAACAGAAGGCATGCCCCAAGGTTGTCCTCACTTGGGCGCCGCATCCCCGTGCCCTGCCGCAGGCTGTTCCCAACAGCTTTGCCCAGTGGATGCTGGCTGCCGACGTGGATTTCGTCATCACACACCCTGAAGGCTACGAGCTCGACCCTGCCTTTACCGCAGGTGCAACCATCGAGTACGACCAGAAGAAGGCCTTCGAAGGAGCCGACTTCATCTATGCCAAGAACTGGAGTTGCCCTGGTGTGACGCGCCCAGAGGACTATGGCAAGGTGCTTCACGACTACCATCAGATGATGGATTGGACAGTCGATGCCGAGCACATGAGCTGGACGAACAATGCCCACTTCATGCATTGTCTGCCCGTACGCCGCAATATGATAGTCACCGACGAAGTCATCGAGGCCCCGACATCCCTTGTCATCCCCGAGGCAGCCAACAGGGAAATCTCTGCAACTGTTGTCCTCAAGCGCATCCTGCAAGAGCAAATGAAGAGCGAAGAGTGAAGAATGAAGCATTTGCTAACGCACTTGAGACTTTGAAGCAGCGAGTTAATTATGAATTATGAATTAAGAATTTTGAATTCTGAACTATGAATTGTGAATTATTAGACCTGGCTCGTAGCCGTTACAGTTGCCGCGCTTATCTCGACAAACCCGTGGAGGAAGAGAAGTTGGAGTACATAAAGGAATGTATGCGACTGGCGCCGTCGGCCGTGAACAGACAGCCCTGGAGGTTCCGCATCGTCCGCAGTCAGGAGGGCAAGAAGAAGCTTCAAGCCTGCTATGCCCGTCCCTGGTTCAACGAAGCTCCCTTGTATATCCTTGGCACCTTGCTGCATGAGGAGGAATGGGTGCGAAAGGATGGCAAGCCTCACGGCGACATCGATGTTGCCATAGCCGTGGAGCATCTATGTCTGGCAGCCACAGAGCAGGGGCTTGGTTCGTGCTGGGTTTGCAATTTCGATGCCCAGCTCTGCCACGAGCTCTTCCAGTTGCCAGAGGCAGAAGAAGCCGTCGTCATCATTCCCATCGGCTATTCTGCCGTAGAGGAAACGCCTGTCAAGACGCGCAAGGCAGCAGAAGACATCTTCCTCGAAGCATAGTTCCGACAAACAACTGCTGGACCTCCGGCCAACAACTGCTGGACTTATTGGCAACAACTGCTGTACTTATTGCAGACAACTACTGGACTTATTGGCAACAACTACTGGACTTATTGCAGACATAACGTGCCGTGTTGGCAATCATAACGTGTTATGTCGGGCATCATAACGTGCCGTGTTGACCAACGCGGCTGGCTGTGGTGTCTGCATCCCCCAGAACTTCATCGAGCCATCCCGCGCGCGAAAACATTCAAATACGTTTCACTTTTTGCCTGCACGCTTGCAGCCTTCCCTATTTTTCCGTATCTTTGCGCCCGAAAATCCTAAACTCTAAAGATACCATGACGAAAAAACTTCTTCTCCTCCTAACGCTTTGCCTTGGGATGGTTCATGCCGGTGCGTATGCACAGGACGAAACTGAGACCGAAGACCTTACCGACTACAAGACGGCTTGCCTTGCTGCTATCGACAACATCAGTCTGATTGGCAACGGACTCGCCATGCGCTCGATGATTTCTGTTGCAAAAGCTTCGCTCAACATTAGCAGCACCAAGGACGCCATGCGCCGCACGATGACCACGCTGAGGGCAGGCGTATTGGCCTACGTGCAAGCCAACAAGAACTTCACAGACGGGCAGGTCTATACGGGACTGCTGGCCAACCATTCCTTCGACACGGGCGACCTCTCCTCTTGGTACAGCATCGGCTTCGACCTCAGCCAGATAAGTCTCACCGACATCACCAGCGCCATCAGCGGAGGAAACGTGAGTGGACTCATCAATGCCGTCTCTGTGAACGAATGGAACGAAGGCACTCAAGCCGTGGAGAACGAGGGAACGAATGCCGTGCAGGGCGGTCATGAGAAGTTCTACCTCAATAGCAACCAGTTGCTCATGCAACCCATCATCGGCCTGCCCGCTGGCATCTACAGCCTCAGCGCGAAGGTCGCCTGCACCCCAGGCCTGCTCAGGTTGAACAAAGTCCACCTCAATGCCCTGGTCGTACCCACAAACGTGGCGCAGGAAATCCTCGGCAATGTCATCTCCGACGGCAACTGGCAAGAGCTCCTGAGCAACTTCGACCTGACACAATACATCGGTCCGTTCCTCCAGAACGGCAAGCTCTACACGGAATCCGCCAGCTGTCAGAACCTCAAGACCTTCTCCGATGGGGAGCTTCGCTTCATCATCGACGAGGGGGACGTCCTTATCCTCGGCATCAATGCGGGCATGATTCCCTTTGTCGGGACAGAACAATACCGAGCCGACAACCTGCAGCTCACTGGCCTTCGCGCAGCCAATGGCATCCTCACGCCTGCAAAGGCAGACCTGGCAGACGCGCTTCAGGGGCAGACGGCTATCGAAGCTAACTACAACGCCGAAGCAGAAGGAGCGCAACCAGCCTTCTCCTATGACAGGACACTCGCAGAGAACTACAACAACGCTCTGCGTTCTGCGCAGGATAAGTACAACAACGAAAGGCTGGCAAACATCCTCACGAAAAGCAACCTCAGCAACATCGACGGCATAGACGACGCGGTGAAGAACCTCTACAGCAAAGAGATTCAGGCCCTTAATGCTGCCCGCGAAGCCTTCGACAAGCAGGCGTTCATCGCCCCGACTGCCGACGAGCGTTTCAATATCGTGATGAAGGACGACTGGATAAGCCTGCTGACGTCCAAGTGGACGGGCAATGCTGTCACCCTCGACGAAGGCCTGACGATGCGCTTCAGCCAGAAGCCCGGGCAGTCGGCCTTTGCCCTTGCATTCGGTTTCGAGCGGGCTTCGGAGGAATACACCAACCAGCTTCGGGCCTTTGTCCACGACTCTTACGACAAATACTACCTTGGCAAGAAAGACGACGGCAGCCTCTTCCTGACAACAGACCAAGGGCAGGCCGCCATCATCACAGCCGTTCCTTCCCATACAGAAGAGGGGGAAACGGAGCTGATGCTTGGCGAGATGTACCTCGGAACGTCCTCTTCGGACAACACACTCATTGAGACAGACAGCGGGACGCTCCTTCGTCCCACCCGCACAGGCCTTTCCGTCCTGCCTGCATCCGAGATGGAGATAGCCCTTAACATACCCGTCGGGCAGGATGCCTGCACGCTGATGCTCCCCTTCGATGCTGAACTTCCAGAGGGTTTCAGCGCCTTCTCCATCACAGGAATCAGCTCTGAACTGCCTTATATTGAGGGCGAAAGCGCGACAAGCCTCAAGGCAAACACCCCCTACTGCATCCTGGCTGCGGCTGGAGAATACACCTTCAGCGGCGTACCTCTTGCCATTCAGACCTCCTACGGGAAGGGCCTGCTCGTGGGCAGACACACGTCCTACACCACACAAGGCTCCGACGAATACAAACTCGGCACGGAGGATGGCTTCTGTGTCTTCTCCTGTAGGGACGGAAAAACGATTGAAGCAAACGAATGCTACCTGAAGGGCGACTTCCCAAGCGACGTCATCTACATCACACGAGCAGATGCTTGGGACGGCATCAAGACCGTTAGCCAGCAAAAGACACCAGTCGTTTACAACCTTTCAGGACAAAAAGTAAGCGGGAAATTAAGCCAGGGCATCTACATTCGCGACGGCAGGAAGGTCGTTTCCCTACCCTAACAGGCCTTGAGCATCTGCCTCGTCTTCTCGATGAGGGCAAAGACTTCCTCTTTCTTCTCTGCCCGAAGCATGGCGATACGTGTTTCCCGATAATTGGGAATGCACTTGAAGAGAGGCGTCGCAGCCAGATGCCGACGCACATGAAGGATGCCGCAAAGCTCGGGATTCTTGCCGTTGGCGATGTTGGCAGGGTTGCTCGCTGCCCGCTCGATGCTGATTAGGACTTGCTGTTTCAGTATGTCTATCCGCTCATCAAGCGAGAGTGGCCGCTCGGGATGCACTATCTCATGGAATATCCAAGGGCGTCCAAACGTGGCACGACCTATCATTACTGCATCCACACCATAGCGGTCGAAGGCCTGAAGAGCCTGTTCCGCAGAGGTAATGTCGCCGTTGCCGATGATGGGAATGCGCATTCGGGGATTGGCCTTGACCAGCCCTATGTTCGTCCAATCTGCTTCGCCTGTGTACATTTGGGCACGTGTGCGGCCATGAATGGTGAGGGCCTTGATGCCACAGTCCTGCAATCGTTCTGCCAAATCCACAATGAAAGGCGTGCCGTCGGGCAGGAGAAGATGCTTCTCATCCCAAGCCAAGCGCGTCTTGACGGTAACAGGTGTGTCGGGAACAGCCTCGACAACAGCCTTCGTGATGGCAATCATGCCAGGCACATTCTGCAGCATTCCTGCGCCTGCACCCTTGCCTGCCACCTTCTTGACGGGACATCCGAAGTTGATATCAAGCACGTCTGGATGCGCCTGCTCCACAACGATTCGGGCCGCTTCACGCATGGCATCCACATCCTTACCGTAAATCTGTATGGCAACAGGACGTTCCTCGGGACAGACCTGAAGCTTGAGCAAGCTCTTGTTCACCAGGCGTATGAGGGCATCGCTCGACACGAACTCCGAATAGACCATTGCCGCCCCCATCTGCCGACACAGCAGACGGAAGCCGATGTCGGTCACGTCTTCCATCGGTGCAAGCAGCACCGGGCGACTGCCAAGGTCAATTGTTCCGATTGTCATCCAGGCCCTTTCTAACTCCCCCGCGAGGGGGAGAACATAATTATGAACTATGAATTATGAATTGACTTGTAGGCCAGCGCATACATCTTCATTTGCTTGAGCATGGCACCCAAGCCGTTGCTGCGCGTAGGAGAAAGATGTTCGCGCAAGCCAATGCGGTCGATGAAGTAAAGGTCGGCATCCAATATCTCCTGAGGTGTGTGGTCTGTAAGCACACGAACCAGCAAGGCCACGATGCCTTTCACTATGAGGGCATCGCTCTCGGCACGGAATTGCAGCTTGCCATCCACCATGTCTGCCTGTAGCCACACACGGCTCTGGCAGCCATCAATCAGGTTCTGCTCCGTCTTATACTTCTCCTCCAGGGGCTCCTGCTCACTGCCCATGTCGATGAGCATCTGGTAGCGGTCCATCCAATCATCAAAGTCGCTGAACTCCGCAATGATTTCTTCTTGTATCTCGTTAATTGTCATAATAAGGTCTTATAGGGCTTATGGGGCTTATGGGACTTATTCGTTGTATATGAGCTGGGTGAGGGTTTGACCGACAGCATTGAGGACATTCTTGTCGATATTGTCGGGTGTGTCCTTCAGAGTGTGCCATGTCGGGCCGAAACTGCTGGGACCCTCGCGATAGTAGGGAATGATGTCGATGCAAGGGATGCCTGCTATCACGTTCACATTGATGTGGTCGTCGGTGATTTGGTTGCCGTCGCGGAGCGGGAAGAACTGCCTGTAGCCGAGCTGTCCTGCCAGTTGCCAGACAAGGTTGACGATGGGCTGTGCCAGCTGCATGCTGATGCCTTCGCGCGAGAAAGTTGCCCCGTAGCCTCCCACCATATCGAGCAGTATGCCATAGCGGGCTTTGTAGCCAGCGGCTTTGGCTCGCTCTGCCCAGAAACGAGAGCCGAGGCACCAGGTGTCAGAAGAGCCGTAACGGTCCTCTGCCCACTGCGGTGTGCCCAAATCCTCTGCATCGAAGCATATAAAATCTATGCCGACCTCCACAGGTTGCTCCTGCAAAAGACGGCATATTTCGAGCATGACGGCCACTCCGCTGGCTGCATCATTGGCTGCAAGAATAGGCGTGTGGTGGTTGGCTTCGTCTTCGTCGTTGTCTGCCCAGGGACGGCAATCCCAATGGGCACACAAGAGGATGCGGTCGGAATTGGAGGGATTGATGCGGGCAATGATGTTGCGGGCAGGCAGCTTCGAGCCGTCCCAAATGGTGACGGTCTCTGTCTGCTCCTCTACCTCTGCACCATACGATTTGAAACGCTCCACGATATAGTCGCCACAACGACGTGCCTCGTCGCTGCCCGTAACACGTGGTCCGAAGCCACACTGCTCGTTGATGTAGAGCAAGGCGCTGTCTGCTGAGAAGCGCGGACAAGGAGCCAAGGCTATCGTATCTGCGCTGGGAGTCTTGCTTCGGGTTTGTCCTGTGCATGAGACAAAGAGGATGGCAACCATGATTGCCAAAGGCCAAAGGATTCTTTTCATCTTTCTTGTTACAACATTATAACGTTATATCGTTATGACGATTGCTTTGCTGCAGCCATCACCCGCAGGAAGTTGCCGCCCATGATGAGGCGGATGTCCTGTTCGGAGAAATGCCGATGCAACAGATGACGGGTGAAGTTGATAATCTCGGAGGCATCAGCAAGTCCAGGCACACCACCGTCACCATCGAAGTCTGTGCCGAGACCTACATGCTCCACACCCATTATCCTTGCTGCATGACAAAGGTGCTCCACGGCATCGACTACAGTTGCGCAGCCGTCCTTGCGCAGGAAACCCTGATAGACAGTTGTCTGTGCCACACCGCCACGCTTGGCGAGTGCCCGCATCTGGTCGTCGGTAAGGTTTCGGGGATGGTCGCACAAAGCCCTTGCGGAGCTGTGGCTGCAAACGATGGGAACCTTGCTGAGCTCGAGTGCATCATAGAAGCTCGACTCTGCTGCATGGCTCATGTCAACAAGGATACCCAGGCGGTTCATCTCCTGCACCACTTCGCGCCCGAAGGGACTCAGGCCTCCATGCTCGCCATTGCCACGAGCCGAGTCGCAGATGTCGTTGTCGCCATTATGGCAAAGCGTCATATAGACGATGCCACGACGCTTGAAAGCAGCAAGCAGGCTGATGTCCTTGCCGATGGCATAGCCGTTCTCTATGCCTCGCAGGATGGCTTTCTTGCCCTGTAGCTTGAGGCGAAGGATGTCCTCTGCCGTCTCTGCCAAGCCGACTCGGTCGCTGTTGGCCCCGACTATCTCCTCTATCTGTGTGAGCAGGCGGTTCGTCCTTGCCGTGACAGCCTTGTATGCTTCTGGTGTGCGCTCGCCCTGAGGCAGGTAAGCCACCATGATAGAGGCATCGAGGCGTCCCTCTGTCATCTTCGGCAGGTTGACAAGAACTTTGTCCGAGCGAGTGCCGAACATCGCTACGTTCTCCTTGCTGTTGTCGGTGAAGAACATCGGAGTGTCGCAATGGCTATCCAGTGAGATGTAGGAGTCGTGGATGTGCTTTGCCTGCGAGAAGGTCTTTGCCTCATCAACGAGCCAGCGGAAGATGGGCATCATCGTCTCGTCGCCTCCCAGGATGAAGCATTCGGGATGCCACTGAACACCGAGCAAAGCCTTGTGTTCCGAGCTTTCCACAGCCTCGATGATACCATCAGGACTTTGTGCCGAGACCTTCAAATGCGGCCCTGGCTCGCTCACGGCTTGATGATGGAAGGAGTTGACAGCAAGTGTGCCTTTCCCGAAAAGCTCGCGGAGCAAGCTGCCTTCGGCGATGCGGACGGTGTGGGAAGCAAACTCTCTCGGCATGTCCTGTGAGTGCTTGAGCAAGGGGCAAGGGGCAGGGGGCAAGGAGCAAGAGGATACTCCTTGCCCCTCAAAAGCAGAACAATTCTCTTGCCCCTTGCTCCTTGCTCCTTGCCCCTTACCCTCCTTGCTCCTTGCTCCTTGCTCCTCAAAAGCAGAACAATCCTCTTGCCCCTTGCTCCTTGCCCCTTGCCCCTCAGTTCTTGCTCCTTGCCCCTCATACATGTCCTGATATACCTTCCCGCCGAGGGCTGCTGCCATCACCTGTATGCCTCGGCAAATGCCCAGCATGGGTATCTGGCGATGGAAGGCCTCGCGCACCAAGAAGAGCTCGGGTTCGTCGCGCTGCGGGCAGACACTATGCAACTGAGGCAAAGGTTCCTCGCCCAAAAGGAGCGGATTGATGTCGCCGCCGCCGGAGAAGAGGATGCCGTCGAGGGTGTCGAGCAGCCTGAGGAGAGCCTCCTTGTCGTTGTGGGGCGGGATGACCACAGGCGTACCTCCAGCCTTGACCACAGAGAGATAATAGCCCTGTGCCAGCTCGCAGCCTTTGTCGCCGAAGTTGCCCGTGATGCCAATAATTGGTTTTACCATTTTCATTTAGCTGTTACCATTTGTCCTCCCCCGAAAAGGGGAAGAGTAAGAGGGGGGCTTTATGACTCTTCGAGAACCGTAGGTTTCGTCTCAGCATGTTGTGCGCCGATGGGAACTTCCTTCTTGATGTTCTGCTTCAGGGAGATAAGTGTCTCGGTGGAGACCACACCGTCTATCTCCTGCAGGCGGTCGTTGAGCAGTGTCATGAGGTGGGCATTGTCCTTCGCATAGAGCTTGATGAGCATCGTGTAGGGGCCTGTCGTGAAGTGGCATTCCACAATCTCAGGAATCTTCTCGAACTCAGCAACGACACGCTTATACATCGAGCCCTTCTCGAGCGTGATGCCTACGTAGGTGCAAGTGCTGTAGCCGAGGCTGACAGGATTAACGTGGAAACCAGAGCCAATGATGACACCAGCATCCACAAGGTGCTGCACGCGCTGATGCACAGCAGCTCGGCTCACACCACACTCTGCTGCCACGTCCTTGAAAGGCAGACGCGCATTGCAGGATATCATCTCCAGAATCTTCTTGTCTAATTCATCTACTTTTACCATAATCTTAGTTCTTTAATGTTTCGGCAGCTTACTTCCGTTTTCCACCTTCGTTTTTGCTCCCAAAACGTCAGTTATTGTTATTTTGTTAGCAAAAGTAGCGATTATTTTTCAAATTGCAATGAAAAATGCGAAGAAAAAGCACCAAGAAGTGCATTTTGCTTTCATTTGTCAGGAAGAAGAAAGCGGGAAGCACCATACTTTCCGGTGATGCTCCCCGCTCTTGCTTTTATGGGACAGGAACTACCTGATTACAACCTTCACGGCTTTCTCGCCTATCTTGACGACGGCTACAGAGCCGGGCTTGAGAGAGGTGTTTATCGTGGTACCGCCACCAATGGCGATGGCGGAGCCTTCCTTCTTGCCGTCGATGCTGAAGATGTCAATCTGAGTGCCTTCGGCTGCGCCCTGAATGGTGATGTCACTGCCTTGCGTCTGAATGAGCACGGGCAATGCCTCAAGTTCCGTTAGTGCATCCTCGTCGGTCAAGCCTTCCGTCTTTGGAACAGCATCTATCCAGCAAAGCGTGGCTTGGATGGTGTCGCTGTTCTCAAAACCTTCCTTTGTGGCAAAAACGCAGATACTATAAGTAGCTGTGAGTGAGACGGATTTGCTGTAATGCTTCTTGATGTCTGTATCGGTAATCTCCGAAACGAACTCTGCATCCTCTGTCTCGCTATTATATACCAGTTCCCCATTAACATAGCTGATGGTGGGTGTTGCACACTTCCTTGGCTCGGGAGTCGGCTCTTCTCCGATAGACACTTTGCTCCCGAAGTCGCTCCATGGAGCCGTCGCCTTGTATTGTTCTAATGAAGATGCAGGTACATGAAGCGTGGCATATTCGATGTATGAATCCTTAAAGGCATCATTTTCTGTGTAAGGTACCTTTTCTGCATAGCAATAGACATCGGTCAGCTCTGCGCAATTGGCAAAAGCAGAGTAGTCAATGAGAGTCACACTTTCGGGAATCGTAATACGGGTTAAATTGGCACAACCATAGAATGTCTGCATTCTAATACTCTTCACACTATTTGGAACGATAATACTTGTCAGACCGCTCCCATGGAAAGCAGAGTTGCCAATACTTGTCACACTGTTCGGGATAATGATAGAAGACAGACTGCTGCAGTCCCCGAATATGTTAAGCATTGATAATCAACAACTTACGCATTAAACGGTAGAGAGGTGGATTGAGGGTTGGACAATGTCAGAAATAAGGAGGCAAAATTAACGTATTTAACCTTTGTTTTATTCAAATGCATAATATTATTTCCCAAAAGCCTCCCCTATTTTCTTCAGCCCTGCATCCATTAATGGTTTCATTGTCTTCCCTAACTCCAATGTAACCTCCTCAAATCTATACAGTCGTTCAATCGTGTCTGACCAACCAACACCTTCCAACACTTCCATTTGCTTCATGAAGTCATGTTCTCGATGTGCCCCTGTGTTATGCCGTATCT
>Ga0310690_10005530_pt1 | contig 17075 bp, 22 predicted proteins | sample AusTroGonzalo_MG_2_FD_207661 | JGI IMG/M metagenome (GOLD analysis project Ga0310690, IMG submission 207661) | Bovine rumen microbial communities from tropical cattle in Woodstock, Queensland, Australia - Gonzalo_04 (v2) (version 2) | ecosystem: Host-associated > Mammals > Digestive system >...
GTTTATCTTGAGTATTAAGGTTGATATTGGAGTTGATGTTTAGACGCGTGATAAAAAAAATATATATATAGAGATGCTCATACGTTGTATAATCTGGGTTTATATGGTGTATAATAATCGTGTAGTGTATAGAAATTGTAGAAGTCTTCTTCTTCTTATGTTATGTCTTTGTCTTCTTCCATCTTGTTTTGTATTTATATTATTGTTGAGGCTATTTTGTCTCTCTTTTCCATCCTTTGATTATATTCTCTTTCTTCCTTTTGATATTTTTAGTTTTCTTCTTCCTGTCTCATGTGTGTTTCTATTTGATTTAGGGTTATGTCTCCTAAGGTTAGTATATATTGTTTTGCTAGGAAGGGGTTTGCTTGTTCTAATGAGAAGAAGTCTTTGTATCTTTTGATGTCCGCTTTGTATGACTCTTTTGATACTGGTATGGTTCCTAAGTCATTCTTTGAGTAAGGTATAAATTTGTCTATAGTGAGTTCTGGTCTTATCTTATGCTCATAGTAAAAGGCGCGTTCAAATCTTTCTTCTGAGAAGCCTTCTGGTAGTTTTGTTTAGATGGGCTCTGGGTCTTCTCTGGGCTGTTTTGGTTTATTAAGTAGTATTCTCATGTCTGAGTCTTCTTGTGGGTCTTCTCTGGGCTGTTTTGGTTTATTAAGTAGTATTCTCATGTCTGAGTCTTCTTGTGGGTCTTCTCTGGGCTGTTTTGGTTTATTAAGTAGTATTCTCATGTCTGAGTCTTCTTGTGGGTCTTCTCTGGGCTGTTTTGGGGAGTCCATCTTTCCTGCCGGGTCTTTCTTCCCCGTGAGATAGTCAGCTACTTTGTAAGCTCTTATCTCAGGTGTATCTTTTTGACGCGCGGGCTGTTTGTATCCTTATGGCTCATTCCCTTCCACTAAAAATCCTTGTGTTTGAAGGTCTCTAATGGTCTTTCTGACTCTTGAAGGGTCAATAATATCACCTACGGATAGTTAAATGGGGGTTTCCTTACCTTTTCTATCATCTATTATGTAGTAGTTGTGTGTTCCCTGTAGTTTAGTCTGTAAGGCCTCATAGTAGTCTCCTGAGTTGAGTTGACGTTTTATCCCCCCTTAAGCGCATTTTACTATCTCTCCTGTCTTAGAATTATACATGACGTAGCTTCCCGGCCTGAGAACTATGGCGAGGCCTGAGATGGCTTCCAATTTCCAATCTCCCATCTTATTAGACACGGTCTTACACTCCTCCCCTCCCACGACCATCACACTATCTGTGTTGTAGTAGACTTTTTCTCCTTTAATCTCTTAGATTTTCTTATTGTAGAGTTAGTTTGCTTGGTGTAAGAGCCTCGCCGCTTAATGGCTTTGTGTGTATCCCTTGTTGTTTATTTCCTTGTCCCTTTAAAACATATAATACCCGTCTACTATGGGCTCATACTTTGAGATGAGTTCCTCTTCTGATATCCTCTCTAATAGACGCTCCTTAGTTTCTATGTATTTTACAGCGCCGTGTTTACTGCTGTCGTAGCGTAGTCTTCCATAGATACTGTTCAAAAGTAATTTGTAAGCCTTCTTCCTGGCTCCTTCTGCCGCGTTCTTGTAAGCGTATAATTTATCAATCTATTCCTTGACACTCTTCTCACCTTAGAAAGACACGCCGGCCTCTATTTCTGACAAAGGTATTTCTGACGCCGTCTGTCCAAAGAAGAAGACTCCTCTTCTTGTTTTGACAATACTAAGGGGATTCCCTGGTTCAAAGGGTTTAGCTGGCCCCGTGTAAAGGTGTGAGAAGGCCGCCGGATATAGCGAGTTAATATCATAGAGTCTTACAGTAGAATATACACCCGGTTAAGCCTCTTGATAAGCCTTCTGTTGTGGGTCAGACATGGCGTCTTCAAAGAAAGCTTTCAAAGAGCCTGTCATCTCATAAGTGTCAGAGAAGTCAATTAGAGACTCAGCGTAAGCCGGAAGAGATGGGTATTTTGTTAAGTCAGGGAATGTCTCACACATGGCCTCGAAGTCCTCGCGCGTCTCGCACCCGTAAGCCTTGTAAGTGGCGTAGCGCGTTCTTCTCTTGTGGCCGCCGTATAGATGTAGAGTTTATATGTCATCCCCTTAGCCTTGTATATAGACGTTCTGAGTCTTCTTCTCAGCGCATGATAATACATATCTTAAATCAATGGTTTTACACATTATCAATTGCTCGTTAGGTATGTATTTCTTAGGTTAATATGGCCTTTAGTCCTTGAAGTCTAAATGAGTATTTTACAGAATCTCCATCTTGATGTTTTTCCATGCCCATTAGTAAGGCGCATCCTCCTTCTCAGCTCTCTCTATCAATGTGCTCATCAGTATATCGCCGTATTTGTATCCCTTCTCCTTCTTGTAAGATAATGGTATCCTCACTTTTTAGTCAAAGATGTAATGGTGTGTGTAAGCGTCTTCTCCAATGAGTAGTATCTTGATACACTCCTTAGCGCTCTTTCCTCGCGCCGCCTTTGATAAATTCTTACTGTTTGTGTGTTTCTGTGTGATGATGATAGGAAGGGCTGTTTCTATTCTTCCCAGGTTTGAGGCTAAGAAGAAGTTCTATGTATTAATCTATTCCTTGATGTGTTCTATCTCCTCGTCTAATATCTTGATACTTCCATGAGCCTGAGCCTGTTTCAAAGCATAGATAAAACAATGTTCCTTAGACAGGGCCTTGTGTTCTTCCACCGTTCTTCCTATCTAAGCGCCGGTTAAATCCACAGGTTGACCCTTGATGTCAAACAATCCACAGTGAGGGTAATACCATCCATAGTGAGCGGCAAAACGTCTAAAACCAGCCATTTGTCTATTAAAGTTATCTCGCGGTTGACGTGGCGGCTGTTGAGCGGCTTGTTAAACACGGGCTTAAAACCCTGGGTCTCTCCTCGCTTACATATCCATCCTCTGTTAGTGTCGACGTAGCTCATCACGACGGTTTTCTACACGCTCTATTCTGTTGTTGTTCTCATTAAGACCCATATACTGACGGAAGAAGGCCTTGTTAGGAAGCTGAGCATAAGTCGCTTCCTCAGTCAGTCCTGGGGCCCTTAAGAAGATAAAGTATTTTACTCTTCTGGGTATTGGCTCTATTCTATAAGTCTATCCATTCAAATTTCTCAAAAGGTTAAAAGACAAGGCTCCTCCATCAAAGTCTACTTCAAGGAAGAAATTCTTAGGCACTATCACAAAACATCTATTTCTGGTCATCTCCTCATAAGTCTATCCTGGGGTGTTAAAACGTGAGAAAATCTATGTGTTCGTTATCCTGTTGTCGACGACTGTGGCAATGTATGGGGCATATGCTCCATACGTTTATACTATCCTCATGTCATCCTCATGTCGGCCTTCCTGTTAGGCGTTTTCTATATCCTCTTAGAATAATACACGGGGGGCGTCTCCCTGCTGTCTCATTTTATATATTGAAAAAAAAAAACAAAATTGATGGCCTGTCTGATGAGTGTCTCAGCCGTCTACTTTTCCCTTATAGCTTGAGCTCTTCTCCTTCTACATTAAGTTCTCTAAAGATAAATCAGTTCTGTCTCCATTGATATAAATCACGTGCTTCCTCTCATTATAATTGCTTCCAAAGTATTTAAGTATTAAATGCGATAGTTAAATCTACTTAAACTTCTTGTCATTAGTCCTCAGGCTTACAAAGATGCTTGACCCATTGTATTTTTACACATCCTTATTACAAAAAGTGTCATACACGTTAGCTGTCTTGTCTAAAAGCCTTAGCTTATATCTATTGTTCTCAAATGGCTCTTATAAAACACACTCACGACACACCATTTTTATAAAGAAAAAAAACTAATACACACGAGGACTCACTCACACTGAGGAGCGACAGCGACTCACACTGAGGAGCGACAGCGACTCACACTGAGGAGCGACAGCGACTCACACATTAGTTCTTGGTGGCTCCAGAGACCCTCCTTGTGAGATGAGCCTGTTGACTGGTGGTGGCATAAACTTCTGAGGCGGCCTCCCCGCACCATTAGCTCCATAGATAGGCACCTTCCCGCGTATTTCTCTAAAGGTTCCTCCCGGACCGACAGGTCCTGACGGACCGACAGGTCCTGACGGACCGTGTAAACGCTGTCTAAATAAACCTTGAGGGTTATTCCTCGCTCTCATGTAAATATCTCTTCTTCTAAAGTGGCTGACAGGGCTTGATTCCATTTCTTTATACAAAAAAACCCCTCATCATGGCTGACTAAAAATTTTCTCAGTGATTTCTATAGAAGGATATACACTCTCTACAGGTTCCTCAGGATTTACATCGCTCACCTTCCTCACATAGTAATTTTAGTCTATCTTAGACCAGTCAACCGATTGACCATCAGGGGTTTTAACTCTAATTAAGTAATGCTTTAACATCCATTTATTCCTCACGCGCTGATAGCCGCTTTTGAAGTGTAAGTAATAAGACTGGTTCTTGATATTGTAAAACATCGTCTTTGTAATAAAGTCTTATATCATGTCCGTGGTCATGATGTGTATCTTGAGGAAGTCAAATATGTCTATACACAGGGGTTCGTTCTCCAACAGGTGCCCTGACGCTTTTATACCCGCCTTAACAAAGTCATCTAATGCGCTCGCTGGGGTGCTCATTTTGTAAAAGAAAAAAACTACACACTCACTGGGATAGAAGCCTCTGGGCTCTCTTCCTGGCCGTCTACCACCCGCGCTCAGTCTTATACCTTGAAGGTCTCTCAGTGGCTTCTAACAGCTTCTTAGCCTTCTCAATACGCGTCTCGTTCCTTCTGGTCTTCCTCCTTTACTTCTTCTCATCAGCGGTCATCTTAGGGTCTCTCTTGTGTGAGTTCTCGTCAATGGTCTTCTATATAGCCCCCCATAGACTATCTTCGTCCTTCTCAGCGTCTCGTGGCTTATTATATTTTTTACTTAGACTTTTCCAAATCCTGTCAGCCTTCTTCTATTAGCCCTTATTCTCATAATCTAAGGCCTTATAATAACTCTTTCTGTGTCTCATGGCCTTCTCACGGGCCTTAGCTCTATCGCTCTTAACACGGGCTTTAGTCGTCATGCCTGTTTTAGTTCCACGGCGCCTGATACCCCGCCTCTGTGGGTCGTCAACAATAAAGTCGTCTCTTGAGATGTCTTTATACTCCATTTCTTTATCCATAAAAAGTTTATCTCCTTCTAACCATTTCTTGACAAAATCCTCATAGGGGGTCGTGTCTTTTACTAATGATATGGCCCCGAGTTTATTATAAGTATCCCCATTTCCTTACGCGGCCTTTAACACAGCATTAATACTCCTGTTTGTAAATTTCTTCTACTTCTCCATGTATTACTCTACGAGGCTTTTTCCCTCGGGGTGTTCTAATAGTATCTGTTTGAAAAGGTTCAAGTGTTTTTCTCTACCACCCTCATAATTATCATCCCAAAGCTCTTACATCGCTCTTTTATGTTCCTCTCTTTCCTCTTTAGTTTTTCTTCTCCGAGTGGTGCCGTCACCAGCCAATTTGTTTAGCATTGATAATATTTTCTTCTCACGAGCATTCGGCTGTATTCCTGATAACGCTATGCCGTCGTCTTCTATACCTATTAAAGAAGATGTCTTCCTAGGCTTAACCATTTCTTTTTCAAAAAAAACACTCACACTACACACACTACACACTACACACTCACACACTCACACACTCACACTGAGGAGCGACAGCGACTCACACTGAGGAGCGACAGCGACTCACTACTGTATCTAAGCAAAGTCAGAAGGCCTGTCTGTAAGAACCGCTCTCTTCTCACCGTGATAATAATACAAATACTAATCGTGAGTTGACATCAGGGTTATAGTCCAGGTGTTTGTCGTCGCCACATTATCTCTATTGGTGCTGCTTATCTTAGGATAGTCAGTGCTGCTGTCTTTGTCAATGGCGCTACCCACTATGTTTCCACCCTGAGCCGGAGAACCCTAATTGTGTAAACCAAGAGAGTATAGGAACTACATTCTTTGAGTAAATGAGTCAAACCCATCCTAAATGACATCAACATCAAGATACGAGAAATTCTACAAATTATAATAAAGACCATAACTATTACACAGCCACTTTTGAAGACATTCCACGTGAGGAGACACACCTTCCTTATACTAACTCTTAATACCATAAGTTTCCAAGAACATTCTATACTAATCTTCAAGGGTGTCAACACGCGCCGAGAACACCTTATCATAAGAACTCTTTCTTTACAACTCAACATTGTAAAAGCCCACAGCACACATGTTTTGAAGAAGCGGGTTCTTATGATTATAATAATTCAAGATACCTTCCCATTGTAAGAAAGTAAAGCGTTGTTTATAGTAAGTTGATTTGTCAGTGCCCTCATCACGTTGTTGAGCAAGGACACAGACATGGTTTACAGAGAGTTGTCCTACCGTGAGTTGTAAATTTCCATTTTCCGATATTTGTTGAGCACTCTATGGTTCGGCCATTACCTTCCAAGTGTAGGAAGACCAAGACCCATTATTACTATCAGAAGACACAGCAGCCTATGAGATTGTAAACAGATTTATAAAGGCGCCGCAGACACCAGTGAGATTTGAATTAAACAGCGTTGTAGTTCCCCACAGCTTAGCAGCGGAAACAGGCAGACATCTTATCAAGATTCTCAGCGCCTCATTAGCACCACGCACTATCTTTGGTATCACATGGGGCCCTCCATGGTTGTCAAACATTTGGTTAAGAAGACACAGCGGTATTGAAGTGTCCATGTAGAAGACAAATACAGCGGCGTTAGAACCATCATAATTATTTCCACGAGTTCCAGAAGAGTAAAGTCCAGCCGCAGTGTCATTAGCACTCACAGAAGCAGCCGCGACGTTATAGTCAATAGTAGTACAATTCCACTCACGCACCATTCCACCAAACCAAGTGTCAGAAGAAGATTCTTAATACTCCTTAGAAAGGGCGTTTTAGAAGAAGCAGGTCGTAAAGTTCTTGTTGTTGTCCTGAGAGTTAATTCCAGAGAAGTAAACCTGTGTCTGTTCTATCGGCGCACAAGCATTGAGAGGAGCCAGAGAGATAGCCACAGGGTCTTCAAAATGGTCATAATCATAAGTCGCACTCACACCACTAATCGCATTGGTTGATTCTGTAAGTTTTACATTTACTTTACACCGGGCCCACCACCACATTCCTTCCTTGAAGATAAGTTTACCAGGACCCATCACAGTAGTAGTCACGCCGGCCGGAGAAGCAGGAGTTCCAGCATAAGGGTCGCCAGCAGCAGTAGCAGCAGAGCACGCACCAATGTTTAGATTAAATTTGTTTCTCAACACAAGACAAGACCTATTAGTATCATACACCACATCATCACCACATTGGTTCAACCAAAATTCAAGATTCAAATTACTATAATTAGAAATGACACTGTTCTTTGTAGCATTAAACTATCCTTGAGGAGGTATTTTGTTCAGCACTTTGAAATTGTCACCAAAATTATTATCAGTGACATACATCTCTGTAGCATTGTCTTCTATCAGGTTTATCGTCGCAGGAATAATCCTCGGAATATCCAAATTATTACTCATTTCTTTGTCCAAAAAAAAAGTTTCTCTCTTCTCACATGCTGACACACTCACACGGTCTATTTAGAGCACGCATTTACAACCCTCTTAGATAAATTAAATATCTCACAGGCCTTTAGTAAAAGTTTCTTTTGTTTTGTCTCACAGGTCAAATCAATTATGTTTTCAAGCAATGTCTTCTCGCACGTAGTCAAAGGCCGGCTGTAAATGTCCTGTGTCCATTTGTCTATCATCATTATCACCATTTGTTTCTTGGCTTAACCCTGTCCCTCATAACACTCAAGATAATACTCGGCGAGACTTACTAACGCGAAGACAACATCACGGGCTTAATCAAATGGGTTTATACTCATCAAAGAACACGCGTGCTTATACTTCTCATAATTCTGTAAAATGGCTTCAACCCTATCAACTGTAATACTGCTTATCTCAACATTGTGTTTCTTAATAATGTTTAATATCTCATCATACTCCTTGTTGGGTCTGGCGACATCAGCTGAGAACACTGGGGGCTATATCTCAATGGGCTAAGTGTGTATCTCTTCCTCATTGACTTAGTCTAAAGGTATCTGACTGTTGGCCTTAATCAAAAGTTGTTTAATTGAACCATTCTACACCTCATGTGTTATCTACATTTCTATAAATAAAAAAAGTTTTATTCTCATACTATTAGTGCGAGCTTATTGAAGTAAATGTTGTCTCCCATATTACAAAGAAGAAAGTTATGCCGGCGCTGCTCTCTTTCCTTGATATCCTTGCCGTTGATGTGTGTGTTGTAATCTTCTAAGAAATCATCCTTGTCATAATTCCCCGTGCTCAGTCTTGAGTCTTCAAACAGTTGTTTTAGATACTCGGGCTTCTACCCTTAGAAGAGGATAAATGTATTCCCCTACTATCTCACCGGCGTGTAAAGAGAGTGTAGTGAGTGGACGCATAGAAACACTTGACACGCTCCTATGTGCCGTCTCTGTAAAACTAATTTTAAGAAGTTGTTGTTAATGGCTTACTATAAGAGCCTATCGTTGCTGCTGTCGTCCCAGCATAATATAAAGCGTGGTCGCATAATCAGAAGAGGATATAAGACATTCCTATAGTCATCAAATGGCTTAGAAAACTGCTCATTGTCAGCGGCGTATCGTTGAAGTGCTGTAATCTCAGAGTTAAGTCTCTACCATTCTAAGTCGTCTATTTCCTCGCCGCTCTTAGTTATCTCATCGAGCCGCTTCAAAAGCTCCTTCTGCCGTATAATCATATCGCCGTTCTTCTGGCCTTCCTCTATGAGGTCTTGACATAGTTGTTGTGCCTCGTCAGGCTCAAAGAAGGTTATAGGGGCCTTAATTTATTTTAGTTCTTCTTGAAGAGTAAAGTCTCCCTTAAATGATGGTGAGATATAATAGATGGTCTGTATGGGCCCTGTGTTAAAAGGCTTGCTGGGGTCAAAGGGCTTAGTCTGCTTATAGAAGTCAATTAATTCCTTGAGTCTGTGTATGAGCTGATAAGTCTTGCCGCTTCCTGGATACCCACATATGATTGAGAAGCCGTTGTTAAATAGATATGGTCCTGGCTTAGCGTATTAAGAGAGAGGGTAGACCTCGTCTGAGTCTTTTGTGTGGATGTAGTTGCTCATTTCTTAAAGAAATAAAATCATTTCTATTCTTAGTGCATAGTAGAAGGCTCATCACTTAAGTCTGGGTCCTGTGTTTGGGTGTTTATCTGTTTATCTGCCTGTCGGCCTTAATGTAAATCATACTATTGTGTGTTATCCAGCATAGATATATTCGTTGTTTTATCTTCGAATGGTGATACTACATCTTTCTCGCCCTTCTTTGATATCTTTCCACCCTTATACTCATCTAAGTATTTCTATATTGTGGTCTTTATCGCCTGCACATAGGGATTACCAAAATTAGTATCAAATTTTCCTGTCTTGGTCTTCTTAATTTTTTCTTAGTATAGTTTCTCAGTTTCCTCATCAAGTTTATCATCCGGCACTCCTTATTGTTTTAATCCATCTCTTAAATTATTCTTATAATGATGTATTACTTCGGGTTCCATATCCTTTAGAATTTCTTCCTTTGTTTTTTATACAAATTCTTGAAGATTATATAGAAGAAGATCAACTTATAACATTCCCAGGTCCACTGGCTCGTCCATCTGTGTTTTTATCTCTTCGGCCTTATCAAAATCACCAGTCAAAACAGCATCATCATACTCCTTCTACAAATCCTTATAATATAAGATGGTTCTTATATTACTGTCTGTTTTCAATAGTCTTAATCTCTCGGCCTCAAAACTCATCCTTCTCTAAAAAGCTTCTTCTCTCTTACGGTTCTCCTCAGCGAATATCTCCGCGGCTTTTTACTCACGGCGTTGTCGTTCTTCAAGCTGTTTCTGGTTTTGTAAAACTGTCAATTCCACTAATATATTTCTAAAGGGGTTTCTAATGGGTTCCCATTACTCGTTGTAAAATTCAAAGTCAAATTGCTTATGACACTTCTATAGCACCACTCTGTTCGTGGGTATCTATACACGTGAGGAAGGTGAGAAGGAGAAGTCTGTAGAGAGCAGAAGTCTGTATCTCGGGTCTTTCTTGTTAAAGTCGTCGTAGTTAGTAGGGTCTAATTAAGGCACTGTGATGTAAAGGTGTTTACACTGTAAGGGATAGAAGATTTGTGAGGATTCTATTTAAAACCTCTTGTCGTATGTGTCGCCGTGTTATTCTTAGAAGGGTATGAGTGAGCCTAAAGCGTATACTAAATGGGGTTTAGACAGCTCAATGGCTCCCATCACCGGTGTTGTGTCCTCTTGTTCTTAATCCAATTCAAAAGTAAGAGATATCTTCAAATGCTATTATACACGTGTTCCATTTATATTAGGTCTATTCTCAGCGGATACAAGTGTTTTCCCTATGTCCTGTATATATTTTTTTATTATACTCTCCACCACCACACACATACTGTCCACATCTCTTATCCATCCTGTCGCGTTAAATTAAGAAAGATAATACGTGTGTTCTTACCCCGCGCCGTCAGTTATTTTAATGTAGTCATCATTGTTGAAAATCTCCACATCCACATCAGCATTAAAGAATCCCTACAAATCCACAGCGTTATCTCCCACAAAACTATTTCCTATGATATTCTCATTTACAGAAGTAATGGCGTTCTTCCAAAGTATTTACTCGCTGAGCTCACCCTCAGGCTTCTTAAGATAGAATATGATGTTCTTAGTGATGTCCATCTTACTTAATAAAAAAAACACACGCTTCCACAGTGTCAGTCTTTACCTAATATCATATTAGCAGCAATACCGCCGGCGACACCACCAGCACCAGGGATAGAAGACACAGCGGCCTTAATACCGCGCCCGACCCATTTTCCTATTTTATTATTCCTCAACCAATTAATGCCGTGTCTCACACCCTGGCTCACTCTCACGGCGCCCTTGGCGATGTTTCTTCCTAGTTTCTAGAAGAAGCGACCGAACTTAGTCTTAGCGGTGAGAGGCTTCCTATTAATTCTATCTATAATACTTTGACTCTACTTATTAATTACATCAACCGGCGATTCTGGCCTCTTAGCAACAGCGTCTATGATACCATTTGCTGCTGTGGGTAATTCTGTTTTGGCGTGCTGTCTATATTTCCTTAATAAATCTCCTGCTTATCCTTACATTATTGGGTCTTTAATTTTTCCTATTGCCGCTTAAAAAGGCAACGAAGCATAATCGACTCCTCTACTAATTAATCCTTCCATTTTTAAAAGTAAAAAAAAGTAATACTTAACAAGAGGAAAAACAGTAATTTCACAGTGTCAGTGTCGCCGTCAGGCTCAGGGCTCACTGCCCGTCAAAACACAGACGCACTAACATTTTGTCATTATCATCGTTTTACACCCTTAGAGTTCTTCCATTCTGTGTAATCAATTTTGTAAGAGTCAATTTAAACTATAAATTCTTAGAAGGCGAGAATGGGTGCCACAAAAGGCGAGAAGTATTTGTTTAGTATCTCAACTCATTTTAGTCAGCGTATTTCAAAGACACTGTCTCATGGGGTGTATTGAAGTCAACTACAAAACCAACACTTGTAATGGGGTCTATAATTTCCTTCCTCTGTATAGTAATATCCTGCGGTGCCCTTTAGTCAAAGTTCCTCCATGGGTTTATGTCATCGGCTTATCCGCTGTATTATACCTGCGGGTGGACATCATTGTGGTCGGGTCCTTACTGTGTGTTGTTAGTTGTAAAGTTTCCAAATTCTCTGTTCCCCGGGTCGCTCTAAATGCTTAATACATTGTTCTTGTAAGTGTTCAAAACCGGTGTTCGTGATGATATACTATACACGCCCTTCAAGAGATTATATTCAAAGTAAAGTGTTTTAGAGAGGTCGTCTAATATTGCTGATGGGTTGATTTGTTAAGAGCCTAAAAGGTCGATTCTTGTAAAAGCGTCGCCGTAGCCTATACATGTTCTGTATTTACTGTTAATCGTTGGTGTTAATTCTTTGAAAAGAAGTTAGAAGGAGTTGTTAAATGGTGTAGGAGAAATATAATTTCTGTAAGGATAATACTTGTTTCCTAATACTTATGCTATGTCTGTGGTGTTTACATAGGCGAACACAATGTCATAATCTTTGTTCTTGAAATCATAAGGATACTCACCATCAGCCTTCCAATTTAATATGTGCGCTGTTTCTTCCTTGAAGTGCGCGGGGTCATGTAAAGGAACATTTATAGTGGTCGTCCGTGTAGCGACTCCTAAACTTGTGCCGGTGTAAATCAAAGGGTCAAAAGGCCCATAGTAAAATGGATTATCCGCCGAGTAAGAAGTCCATGTGGGGGGTGTGGGTAATGGTGTCCTGTAATATTTGATACAATAAAATTATACATGTCTCTGCGGTAGCATTATAAGCGCGCTTTTACTAAGGTCCACATTCAAAGGTATTATAGTCGGGGGTTTAGAACCAGGGTTATCATCAGGAACACCCAAACCATCTCCATTAGCATCAGTCTTCTCAGGCGGAACATAAAGAACATTATTATACACGGCGCCGTTAGTAAGGCAAGTGTTTCCAGGGTCGGTCAAATTCCCAAGATAATAGTCATCAAAGTAATTAGAACAAGCGGCAGCATACAAAGGCACATCATTAGCAACAACAACTTAATAATTAATTAAACCAAGGCTGTATGTCCCGGCTGTAGTCAAGGAAAAGGTGCTCGCTGTATTCTTCTGTCTTCTCTCATAATGTAAACCAAACAAGTTAGAAGGCTTACGGCCGCTTACAAAAGCATATGGCGCTGTGCTGTTTCTTATTGGTCCATCAGGGGAAGGAAAGTCTAAGTCTCCGTGAGCCACCAGCATGTAAAAGTGTAATATATTTCCACAAATACTTCTAAGATAAGTGTCCGAGTAGTTATTAGCATAAGAAAACGGGTTTTCAAACCAGCCCGCTGTCTATGATAAGAACCATTGATATTTTCCAAACACGGGCGACTCCAATTCAAAGTAAAGAAGAAGAGGTATACTCACTCCTTGTTAAGTCATTTTCTTAGCTTCGATACGTACATAGTAAGGGGTATCCAGACCCTTCAAAGATCCGGTGTTTTGATTGACGGAGACATAAGCATATGATTGTAATTGTGTGTTAATCTATTATTATACACTAGTCATGTATGTCTATAAGTTAGTGTAGTCCAAATCAAAGTCTCCTTCTATCTTTTTTATCTCGGCCCCAGAGTAATTGTAAAGACACCAGGGCCATATGTTGTTTTAAGTCATCTTCTTAAATCCATATTTGAAACCCGCGGGTGCTACGAGTTGAACTGTGTAAGGCCACTGTTATGTAGTGTCCCACACAAATGCTTTGAACTTAGTGTGTCCTTAAACAAAGGGGTATGTCTTATACTCCACATCAGCGTCAGCATTAATTTTGTAGTCAGACGGAAGTGTGCTGTCCATCCATGTGTCCTATCCAGAAGAAGGTTGAACTTTAGACACTATCTATTGAAGACAAACTTTTGTGTATGGTTAATCGCTCTCTAGGTGTCTCATTATGCCCGAACCCTACACAAGAACATAGTATGGTCTCTTCAAGTGTCTCTTCTCAGGAAACTATCGAAAAAACTCCTTTGAAATGGTTTTTACTTCAAGAACGAACTCACGGTTTACTACATTTCTTTTATCATCACGCAGAGTAAAGTAAACATTATGGGGGTTTGAAGAAAGAACATAGTCCACATCACCAGAAGTCTTAGAATCAAATTTACCGTCAGGGCCCACCACACAGATAGTATTACAGGATACATCTCCCAGTGTTGTATTTACAGCAGAGCACTCTATTTAGAAGAAGAGAACATCAAAGAGTATTACATCAGTTGAGAAGGTTGAAAGAGCGGTCAGTGTCGTCGGCGCAGAAGAAAGATGTTCCTTAAGATTTGAAGATAATTCTATGGTCAAGGCAGAAGTAGTAAGATTAGTTATAGTCAATGTATTTCCAGATAGTGTCCCAGAAAGCACATCATCTATGTTAAAATACTCTGTAAGTGTTGTAGCATCTCTTATAATATCTTTTGTAAAGAACTATGTCTCACCACTCACAGTAATTGATATCCACCCAGTCTTTTCTTCAAGGGGTTATACACGCGCGGAAAGAACTTCAAGGAAGTCGCCCATTGAGTTGTAAGTAAACTGTGTCTGTATTTGTCCAGGGAGGTTGTCGTCTTCAATATTAGAAATTATATAGAAATTAATGTCATCGCGTCCAGTATTTTAGAATAAACTCATTTTGTTAAGAAAAAAAATACATACCTCAGAGTGTGCCGCCCTATTGATATTTGTTTGTTATGTTTCTTCCCGGAGAAAACACCACTATTCTCACACCATAAAGGTCGGCTCTACAAAGAATAAGATTACACTCATTTTCGCTATCACACACTATTGTACAGTTTTACAGTGTTGACTCGAACGCCACAATATTTACAGACTTATTCTCAAATGTAAGATTTACTATTGAAGAATTATACACTCTAATTGACCTCCTGACATATCCCGCTGACACAATTATATTATTTACTGTGCTGTTGACACAGTCTGTAATATATATTGATGCTCCATTGACTTTAGAACCGACGATGTTGGCGTCTTTGTTTATGCTGTCTATGTTTGTGGAAAAAGGTATTGCTCCAGTCTCTGTTGTATAGTCCAGTGTGCTCATCCTCACGGTGTTAGTTAAAAAGAGAGATGCGAGTGCTTCAAAAGATGCGATAAGATAGTAGTTGGGGTCATATCTCCAGTTTCCATCATCCATCCATTTTAGATGGTGCCAGTCTCCCAGAAAAGTTAAGTCGCGTGTGTAAATGTAGAAGAAGTTGTCGTTGTAGTATCCGCTGCTGTATTAATCGCTGTAGTATGTCCAGGGCGCCGGGTTTACAAGGTGTAGTCCAGTTGAGTTGTAAGAGAAGTGTGTAGAGTCCAATTTCAAATTAATCGTTGTGTTGAGTCCAGAGGTTGACACATCTATGTTCTATCCTGAGAAGGTTAAGGGTTTTGTCTTCAAAGTGTGTGTGTTGTTAGAAGTGCTTATTTCCAATGTGTTAGTATCCACATCAAGTTCAATATTTTGTCCATTTACATTTAAAGAAGAAGAAGTCAAAGGCTTTACATTTAATACATCTTCTTACGCCCCGGTCCATTCCAATGTGTTCTCATTAATAATGAGGTTAATAGCCCCGCCGTTAATGTTGAGATGAGAAGAAGAGAGATTAGTGCCCAAGACGTCATTGCCATTTGTTGTAGTCCATTGGAGTGTGTTGTCTGTAAGAAGGTTGATAAAGCCTGTATCTGTAATTTGTAAATGGTTTGAACCGGCGTATAGTGTGAGTCCAGAACCATTTGTTGTAAACCAATTTGTGTCATAATCAAGTTTTATCTTCTTCTCGCCGTTAGGAATCCTCAAGGGCCTATACACACTCCAAGGCCACGTCAAGGCGTTAGAGTCAATCCCCAGTGTAGAAGTGTCTATGTTAAGGCCGAATTTGTAAGCAGCAGACATTGTCAAAGGAAGAGAAGCAGAGATAGCACTCAGGGCGTTCAAGACAGGGTTGTTCAAATTGACGATGGTCATGTTTTACACTATGGCCCCTTCAAGGTTGACACCGAAGTTGTTAGCGCCGGTGAGAGTGTTGAGATAATACTTTTTGTTAGACTGTATGTCGTAGAAGTAGATGACATTGTGTTCTTAATCGAATTATATGTTTTGTGTTCCTGTTTACACTTTGAAAGCATGTATTGTTTGTCCAAGTGTGTTAAAACTTTTTGACGACGACATACTTTTTTTATATACAAAAAAATGGAAGACATAAGACCCATAATCTATCAAGATGTAGACCCTGAGAGATACACCATCTCAAGCGACGGCCTCAATGTCTATGATAATCTAAGGAAGAAGGAAGTCAAAATTAATAAAGACCACAATCAAGGACACTCATACATGTTTTGTCAGCTGAGGACTAAAGAAAACAAGAGGATACAGCCCAAGATACATCAGCTAATATACACCACATTTATAGACTCAAATTATAAAGCGGAGGACATAGAGATACATCACATAGACGGGAACCCTCACAACAACCACATTGATAATCTCACGGCCATAACTAAGAAGATACACAGAGCCATCTCATAGAAGCCTCTGATAGAGATAGAGTATGAGGAAGCCGAGGACGTATACAATCTTATTAAAGGGAAAGGATACACAATGTCTGACACACCATCACCACGAGGACTTACTTATCTAAAGAAGGAAGAGATAGAAGACACAGGACTATATCTCATGTCAATACATTCTCACAAGATATGGATTTACTAAATACACTCATGAGAGACAACTTTTTTTCTAAAAACAAATAATGCCATCAAGAGAATACATCATACCACAAAACCAGAATTGGGAAGACAAATATGAGAAAGACGGCTCATACCCCTGGCTCAGGACAGACGGAGAGAATACATTTATCAACTTAGACATTTACAAAACGTATTTATAAGCCGCGGGACAAGAGACTAAGCAAGCTTAACTTAAGCAGAAGAGAAAAGCAGCCGCAAAGAAAGCCTGGGACTAATTATCTGATAACGACAAAAGACAAAGACTATAGAACTTACAAAGAAGACCACCTCTCACAGAAGAATCATTAACTTCTAACGAACCACACAACGAAGAACCCTAAAAACAAACAGAACATCTAACTATTAACACTACCTAAACATAACAACTCGAATCAAAACCACACATAACAAAACCATATAAACCCAGATTATACAACGTATGAGCATCTCTATATATATTTTTTTTTTTAACACGCGTCTAAACATCAACTCCAATATCAACCTTAATACTCAAGATAAACACAACTCCATCCATCCATCCATCCATCCATCCATCCATCCATCCATCCATCCATCCATCCATCCATCCATCCATCCATCCATCCATCCATCCATCCATCCATACACCC
>Ga0310690_10005531_pt1 | contig 17075 bp, 13 predicted proteins | sample AusTroGonzalo_MG_2_FD_207661 | JGI IMG/M metagenome (GOLD analysis project Ga0310690, IMG submission 207661) | Bovine rumen microbial communities from tropical cattle in Woodstock, Queensland, Australia - Gonzalo_04 (v2) (version 2) | ecosystem: Host-associated > Mammals > Digestive system >...
CATCACCAACCCATCCGCCAAATACAGTCCGGAGGGCACGTCTGGAATCATCAACTTAGTGATGAAGAAAGACCGTGCAGCGGGTTATTACGGTTCGGTGCAAGCGGGTATCGACTATGCTTTGGCTAAGCCGTGGAATGTTCCGCCCGGAGCGAATGCCGGCTTTAGCATCAACTTCAATGCAGGTCCGGTAGATGGCTATTTCAATGTCGGATACCGCTATCACATCAGCAACGGCGGCAGTAAAACCGATCGTTATAACTTGAGCGGTACGGGTAGTGCAGAGTTGGATTCGAGCCTGATCACGACGCATATGTTACAAGACGGTCAACAGACGCATCGCGGCGGAGGTATCTTCGGGCGCGGCGGTTTGAATTTCCATGTAGCGGAAGGTCATACGATCGGTGTTTCGGGATTCGGTATGGTCAGCGACCCAAAGGTATTCAAGATGAGTAATACCAACCATCGCCAGTATCTGTTCACGAACGTAGCCGGCGACACGCTGCGTGAGTACAGCCGCGACCAAACAGCGTCCGGTAGCCATCCGGGCGGAACTGCGACACTCGACTACACCTTCGAGATGGATGAACACAAACTCTATGTCAGCGGTACGTATAACAACTTCGGTTTTAACATGTACACCGACTACACGCAGACGGAAGGCAATACGAACCCGCTCTACCAGAACCAGAGCAGCGAGAGTTTGCAACAAGGCATTGAGGTGAAGGCGGACTATGAGTGGAAGCCAACGCCAAAGAGTCGTTTGGAAGCGGGCTACGACTATACGCGCAACTGGAGTAACAGTTCGGCAGATGCCTTTAACACCAAGGCTGACGGCACGCATATCAATGAGTTGTACGAGTACTACACGACGTTCAACGGTCTCAATCAGAACCATGCACTGTATATCACGTACGGTAACCGTTTCTGGGATAAGCTGTCTATTCAGGTAGGTCTCCGCGGCGAGTACTACATGCGGCATCTGGAGTCTAGCTATAAGGACAACAACGGAAGCACGCACGATGCGTACGAGAACTTCCCGAATAAGAAAGATACGGCGTATTTTCAAATTTACCCGAGTGCGTATATCAGTTATGATTTCGGTCACGGAAATGAGTTACAACTCAACTATACGCGTCGTGTAAATCGTCCGTGGGGACACCAGATTAACCCGCGTATGGATTTCTCCGATAGTACGAATATCAGTTACGGAAACGTGGATTTGTTGCCCGCTTATTCGAACAATCTGGAACTCAATTACTTAAAGACCTGGGAGCGGCACACATTGAGCGCAGGCGTGTTCTGGAAATATCGCGAGAAAGCTGTGCAGAACTTCAAATACATGGACGATGATGTGATGAAAAACACCTATTTTAATATAGGTTCGCGTCAGGAGTTAGGTATTGAAGTGGTGGCGAAGAACCGCCTGTTCGGGGAGTTGCTGCAGTTGACGACGAGTGCCAATTTCTATTGGAACAACATCGCTGCGGTACACGACTCGATTCTGCATCAGGGTATCATCATTCCGGTTAATCTGGATGGGCAGAACATTTTTGCCGGCTCTGTACGTGTCAATGCGCAGTTCCTGTTCACGAAGAACTTCAGCGGCCAACTGACGGGTAACTACCGTTCGCCTCGCGTCGTAGCCCAAGGAACAACGAGTCACAGTTATTCGCTCGATGTAGGTCTGCGTTATACGCTGCTCAACAAGCAACTGGCGCTGGCGCTTAACGTACGCGACTTATTGGATTCCCGCGCGCGCAGTAACAAAACATGGGGTGACGGCTTCTGGCAGTTCAGCGAGAACCGCTGGCATAGTCGAACCATCAGCTTCACCATTACATATAACTTTGGCAACCAAATGGGCAGACGTCGTGGTCGTCCGGACGGTGGCTTCGACGGAGGCGGTGATGACAACCTCGATGATAGTGGAAACAGCCATACTGACAATGATTTCTAAAAACCGACATATTATCCTTCTTGCGTTGTGCTCACTGTTAATAGCGACGGGGGCACAGGCGCAAAAAGCGCAAAACAACCCGTATGTGGATGACAAACTCTTCCATTTCGGTTTCCAATTGGGCGTCAATTTCGCCAGTTTCGGTGTAACCGATTCGGAGTTGCCTATTACAAACCCTGTAACAGGAGAGACTGAAATCTATCACTCACGCGTGAGCACGCTAATGCCCGGTTTCCATGTGGGATTTGTGACAGACTTGCGTTTGTGCCGTTATCTGAACCTTCGTTTCTGTCCTGGTATGCAGTTCTCAAGCCGTACGCTCAACTACAAGACAGAATCCGGACGCCCCGTGCAAGGTACGCCGCTCAAATACTACGACAAGATAGACGTTCTGGCTATTCCTATCAATTTGCCGCTATACCTTAAATGGTCGGCAGCGCGCGAGGGTAATTACCGGCCGTACGTAATAGCCGGCGGCGGTGCCAGCATCAATGTGAGCCGTGATCGCGAGAAACCCGTGTTGCTGAACTTAATGGACTATTTCTGTGAGGTGGGTTTTGGTGTCGATTTATACTTCCGATGGTTTAAGTTCTGTCCGGAAATAACGTACCGCATCGGTTTTGCGAACCAGTTGAGTCCTGTTTCGGAACACGTCAATATGTCCACGGTAGATGAATTTTACACAACATCTATCTCGCGTATGACGAATCACTGTATCTGTCTGACTTTCAATTTCGAATGATGCGTAAGTTATTTCTTTTCATATTATGCGTGTTCGCGTTTATCAGTTGCCGCGAGTATCACGTGAGCAATGACCCTACTCTACGCTTGGTTTTCTCATGCGATACGCTGAGTTTTGACACCGTATTCACGGCACAAGGAAGCTCTACTGCGCAACTGATGGTATATAACAACAACGCATCTGCTGTAGAAATTGACCGAGTGTGGGTAGAGGATGGCACATCGTTCCACGTCAATGTCGATGGCGAACCGCAATTGAACCAGTTGACAGATTTAGCGATTAATGGCGGGGACAGTATGTTTGTTTTCGTGCGCGTTGAGATAGATCCTACCGACGAGAACTCACCTGTGCTGGTGAATGACCGCTTGTGTTTTCATCTGACGAACGGCGCTACGCAGCAAGTGGAACTGGAGGCGTATGGACAAGATGTCATCCGTATCGGGCAAGCAGGCTGCGGTCGCACAGAAGTCAACAGCATTGATTTCAAGGCAGAAAGGCCATACCTTATATACGACACGCTCGTGATAGGCAACACGATGAAAATGCAGGCGGGCGCTACTATTTATATGCACTCCGGTGCATGTGTCTATGCGCTGGGTAATGTGAGCGCCAAAGGCACGCAGGATAAGCCTATTGTGATTCGCGGCGACCGCCTTGACCGACTCTTTGACTCCGTGCCATACAGTTATGCAGGCGGCAGTTGGAACGGCATCTATCTGCAGGCCGAGAAACCGCGTACGTACCAGTTCGAATACGTGGATATTCTGTCCGGCAATATAGGACTATACTGTTATTCGGTCGGTTCGCTCGGGTTAGCCAAGCTGACGATGAACGGTTGCCGTATTCATAATCACACGCTCTACGGGCTTGTGCTGCTGAACACCAACGCACGTGTTTCAAACACTGAAATCAGCAACTGCGCTTCGTACTGCGTCTATTGTGCAGGCGGTACCCATGAGTTTATTCACTCGACGATTGCGTCCTATTTTGGTTACACGAACATTCGTATTCAGTCCGTTGCCAAGCAGGAAGCAGCGGCGGTTTATATCGATAATTTAAGTAAGACCATGCCGGCTACCGTCACTTCATTCTACAACAGCATCATCACCGGTTATCTGCCGAATCAGTTGGTTGTAGCTACGCCTTTTGACCGCTATTACACCGGCGCGTTCGTCGGCAACTATCTCAAGACGGATACACTGTCTATTCCTCACGCAGCCGAGAATGTATATTGGCAAAAGACGGACACCGCTAATGTGTTCGTGAACGATTTCTATAAATACAAGGAATACGTTTATTATGATTTCCATCTGGATTCGCTGAGTCCGGCGAGAGGAATCGGCGACAGCATAACTGCTCTTCCCTATCCTACGGATAGAGACGGTGTCTCACGGGCATTTATACGCCCGGACGCAGGCTGCTATCAACATCCATAGCAATTTGCTCCTTCAGTTCCTGCAAGGTGTCGAAACGTTTCTCTTCACGAATGAACCGCGTGAAGCGAATATCCATGTGCCGGTCATAGAGGTCACCCTGGAAGCCGGGAATATACACCTCAATGGAAAGCGAATTGTTGCCCAAAGTAGGATTCGTTCCTATGTTCATCATAGCGGGCAGCCAATTGTTACTCTCCGCACGTACGCTTACGGCATAAACGCCCGGCTTTGGCAGGATCTTTGCCTCGCTGTCCGGTGCAATATTGGCTGTGGGAAAACCGAGTGTGCGCCCGATGCCTTTGCCGTGAACGACCGTGCCGCTGTACGTGTATGGTCTTCCTAACAGTTCATTTGCCACCGCTATGTTACCGTTCTCCAACGCCTGACGGATCTCTGTAGAAGAAACGTGCCATTCACCATCTACATACTCGCTGAATGTCAGCACTTCTATGTCGTATTCTTGCCCGATACGGCGATAGTCACGCGGGTGTTTCAAACGGTCAGAGCCAAACTGATGGTCGTAGCCCATGAGTAAAACCTCGACATCGTACTGCCTATGCAAACGCTCCATAAACTGCGCAGCTGTCAATGGTTGCACTTCCGTAAAAGGCAGCACAAGCAGCTCTCCAAACTCACGCAAAAGGGCTTTGCGCTCTTTGAGAGTCGTCAGCAGATGGGGCACATAATCGCTCTGCAGTACAGCGCGCGGGTGCGTATCAAACGTCACAATAAGCGGCGAGAGTTCGCGCTCGTTGGCTATCGAACGCAGGTGGTCAAACAAATACCGGTGTCCGCAGTGTACCCCGTCAAAAAATCCTATGGTGGCTACTTTTCTCACTCTTCACTATAGTATCCGTGTTCTATTCCATATTGCAGTTCCGCGTCCTGGATGAGCTGCACTTGCACGGAAGTGATAGCACGCCCCTCCTCCTTTGTTGCCGCAAGCACAAAATTCAACTGCTCCGTTTCGTCCACATCGCCCTCCAGATACTCCATTTCGCCAGTTGCAGGGTCTTCGCGCAGCAATCCCTGCTCCTCCAGATAGTCATCCATCAGATCCAGCACTAACAGGATATCGTCCGGCGTCAGTCCCTTGCGGTCTTCTGCAGGTATGGCGTCATAAATAAACTGCACTAATTCGCGCTCTTCGGGCTCCATAAGAGCCAATTCAATACTATTGTTATCCATAATCAGATATTTTTCGGCACAAAGGTACAACTTTTTTTTGAATTGTGCAAATTTATTTGCGTATATGAAAAATTTTTACTATCTTTGCAGCCAAAAATAGATCCGAAATGACTGAATTTACGAAACGAACCCTTAGCGGGGCTGTGTATGTCGGCTGCATTGTCGGCAGCATTTTATGGAGTAAGTGGGCTTTTGCCGGTTTACTATTGCCGATTTGTCTGTTGGCAGTAGATGAGTTCCACCGTTTAGTCAAATCACCCGTTACTCTGCGCGTATGCGCTGCGCTGGCAACACTCGTGCTATGGCTCATGTGCAGTATTCTCGCGGGAAAACCTGGCGATGGCGAAGGACTGCGCGGAATAGGTATATCCCTGATTTTGGCGTACTTGCCTATTATCGTCGTCGGGCTATTAGACGAAATATGGAATCACTCCGAGCGACCTTTACAGAATTGGGGCGACATGCTCATTTCGCAAATCATGATCGCTATTCCGTTGCTGAACCTACTCTTCCTGATGAGCCTTGACAACCGTCTCCTGTTAGCATTGTTTGTGCTCATTTGGGTGAACGATTCAGGCGCATATATCGTAGGTTCCTTGACCGCCAAACGTCCGCAAGGCAACCACAAAATGACGCCGCACATCAGTCCGAAGAAGAGTTGGGAAGGTTTGGCCGGCGGTGTCGGTTTTGCTTTGATAGCTGTAGTCATTTTGTATTTATGCGGTTGGTTTGAGGTGATGGGCTCAGGTCTCAAATCCTTCATTTTCGCTCTTATCTTTGCTGCGTTTGTTGCTCTGTTCGGAACGATGGGCGACCTAATGGAAAGCCTAATGAAGCGTTCGTTGGGTATAAAGGATTCCGGCGTGTTCCTTCCCGGGCATGGAGGTGTGCTCGACCGTTTTGACAGCATTTTGCTTGCATCGCCAATAGTGACTGCTTTTTGCTGGTTATGCTACTTCATCTTGCCACTGCTTTAAGCCGCTTACCTCTTGGCGTCCATTATTGGTTCGCCGACCGGTTACTATTCCCGATGATGTATCATATCGTACGTTATCGGCGGCGTATAGTGGATAGAAACTTGCGGTGCTCTTTCCCGAATAAAAGCGAGGAAGAACGCCGGCAAATAGCACGCGATTTCTACCATCAGTTCTGTGACGTGCTGGTGGAAACGATATACGGCTATCGATGCTCCGAAGACGAGATGCGTCAACGCGTGGATATCATAGGCATGGAGGAGGCAAATCGTCTCATTGATGCAGCCGGTGGAGGCATTTTTATGCTGGCGCATATGGGTAACTGGGAGTGGCAGGCATCCGTGCAGCAATGGCTCAGTCCGGGCGTGATAGAACTGAACGTCTATCGACAACTAAAAAACAAACATTTCGATGCCCTTATGCTCGCCATCCGTTCCAAACGCGGAGGCCTATGCGTAGAAAAGAAACAATTACTGCGCGAAATGATTCGTTATCGCGCTGAACATCAGCCAGTTACAGTAGGGCTCATTTGCGATCAGAAACCTCGTCCGAACGTAACCCGTACGTGGGTGACCTTTCTTCACCAAGAAACCGGATTTCTGGATGGAGGTGAAGTCTTAGGCACCAAGTTCGGCTATCCTGTCTTCTACGGTCATATGCAACGCGTCAGCCGCGGACACTACCGCTCAGAGGTGCGTCTCATGGCTGCACAACCGCAAGATTTACCCGAAGGCGAATTGACCAAACGATTTGCGCAGGAACTTGAGAAGAACATCCTGGAGCAGCCGGAACTATGGCTTTGGACACACAATAGATGGAAATGGGGAAAAACAAAATGAAGACTTGTAGCATTATCATATTGAATTGGAATGGTGCGCAGATGTTACAACACTACTTGCCATCCGTCCTTAAGTACACAACTATAGCCGGCTGCGAAATCATCGTGGCTGACAACGGCAGTACGGACAACAGTCTTGACATGCTGGCTAACGAGTTTCCGTCCGTACGCACGATTGTACTGGATGCCAACTACGGCTTTGCGGAAGGTTACAACCGCGCCATTGCACAAGTGGATAGCGAATATACCGTCCTGCTCAATTCTGATGTTGAGGTGACGAAAGGGTGGCTCACTCCCCTATTCGAATACATGGAAACCCATCCTGACGTAGCTGCGGTGCAGCCGAAAATACGCAGCGACCGTCAACGCACCTATTTCGAGCATGCCGGTGCAGCCGGAGGTTTTATCAGCAAACTTGGATATCCCTATTGCCGCGGACGCCTTTTATGGCACGTGGAGGAAGACAAAGGCCAATACGACACAATCACTGACTTGGACTGGACTTCGGGTGCATGTATGTGCGTGCGTACACAGGTCTATAAGAAGTGTGGTGGGTTGGATGCGGCGTTCTTTGCTCATATGGAGGAGATTGATTTGTGCTGGCGGATGCGTAATGCAGGTTGGAGACTTGTTTGTCTGCCGCAATCTGTCGTCTATCACCTCGGAGGAGGTTCTCTCAGCTATGAGAACCCGCGCAAAACCTATCTCAACCATCGCAATAACCTGCTCATGATATACAAAAACAAAAAGCACCCGTTCGGAGTGCTCTTTGTGCGTTTCTTTTTAGACTACGCCGCTGCATTATTATACCTGCTGCAAGGCCGTTTCGCTGCTTTCTGTGCTGTGTTCAAAGCCCGTTGCGACTACCGAAAAATGAGGCGCGAGTATTAGAACCCGAAACTTAATCCGCAACTGAATGTAAAGTTTGCCCCTTGCAGATATGTGGGGGTATATTTATTCAGATAATAATTAATCAACTCATCACCAGCCAGTTCCATTGAACTGCCATCGCTATTCCAGCCTCTATCTTCTCCTAAAATACGTTCCGATGTAGGCGCGTATGCACGTGCGTTGTTATACGTCAAATCTATATGCGCATAGCAGTTGTTAAACACCTCATATACAGCACGGAAATTAATCACGTCGTTGCGCCAAATCTTCTCACTGAACGGTTTTTGCGCAATAATAGGTGTCGTCGTGTTGCGTTGTCCGGCTATATATGCCCGCACATAATCATACGCGCGATACTTGGTGTCACATGTATAATCCAACGTAAAGCGCAGACTACGCAGCGGACGATAGGCTAATTGCACGAAGATACTCTGTGCATTATCGCCCATGTAATGCCCCATATTGTAGCTATTTGATGTGTAGTCCAGTACTTTGATCGAGTGCGTATAGCATGCGATATAGCTGCGCATAAACTCGCCGCGTAGCGCCAAACCCTTGACAGGCCAGCCGCTCCAGTTGAAACCCACGAGATACGACACCGGATTATGTTCTTTGTTGGACGGTTTGAGGCGCGCAAACTTGAATTCGTCCAGAAAAAAGGAACCGTACAACCTCAGATGATCTGTCGGACGAACAGAGATTGAAGTGAACGCTTGTGAGTTCTGATTCTCCGAATTCACGCCTTTGGTCAACAAGTGATCCAACGATTTATAGAAAGCAATCGGAATAAAATAGGCTGCTTGCACATTGCGCTCAGCATAAACAATCGAGTTACCGAACGAGAACTGAATGTACTTGATGGGCATAAACGTGAACATGTTCGCTGCCATGAACTTATTCGCCGGACGATAGTTTATTTTTGTCTCGTCCTCTTTATACCGCTCCGTGTAATAATAGGTGGTGTCTAACACATTACTCGGTAGCCACGCATGAAAATAATCGAATTGGAACCATCGGCATGGTGTCAGTTGCAACGTTACCATCGGTACTGCCGGATTATGAGCAGACAAAATATTCGAACAATGTTGCGCATCGCCCCATTGTATCCGTTCGCGCTGTACGCCGATAGAACCCCACCATGCGTATAGCGACAAGCCACCGCGCGAATCCGAAAAATCGCCTCCATAGTTAGCTTCCTTGTACTGCACTCCCGGCAGATTATTCAGGTACAAAGGTTTCGTTATCCGCGAGCCTTCTATTCCTTGTCCGCTCCAACTATTGTCGCGTATAGTACCCCAAATAGACACATGATGAGCTATATCCATCTGAATCTCAGCACCGTACCAACGATGCATCAATAATCCGTGCTTGTTGTAGCTCAAGTCCATTCCCAAAATGGGACGGACGCGCATTTTAAAGATTTTGTCTTTTGTAAGGATATGCAAACTTGGGTCTGCAAGCGACAAGTTAGATACGGGAGTTATCCACTGCGTCACATGGCGATGTCCATACGAACTATATACCGGCAGTGTGTCCATCTCCAGCGCATAATCCTGCAAATAGAATTGCAAATCCTCACGTTGACGCTTGTTCAACAGCGAATCTTTGGATTGCGCCTCCGCCAAACGTTGGGCGATATAATCCCGCGTGTACGGCTTTATCGCCGCATTCGTTTGGATCACACCATCTGTTGTCAGTTCCTCGAGAAAATCATACACCTCCGTGTACTCGATCATCTCGGGTATCCGCTGTGCCTGCACGCTCACAGCGCACAGTACCGCCAACAATATGACCTGTAACCTGTAACCCGTAACCTGCAACCCTTACTTCTTATACCGTGCGTTCAGTCCGCTGATCACTTCTTCTGTGATATCGTAGCCGGCTACTTTATTCAAAAGTACAGCGTCGTTGAGCACCAGATGGAAACGACCATCGGCATTGTAATCACGCAGGAACTGCTGAATCGAATCTTGCAACTGTTGTGTCAATGCGTTCTGCTCATCCATGAAGTCCGCACTCAGTTTCTGGCGCAAGTTCTCTAAATCTTGCTGTTTGGCCATCAACTGCTGCTCTTTTTTCTGCAAACGTGCTTGCTCACTCTCTGCACGCTCACGGCTCAGGAAAGCATTGGCCTCTAATTTGCGTTGAAAATCCAACACGTCACGTTGGAATGTCTCTGCCTCTTTCTGCAGCGATTTTGCCTTTGTGTCCAACTTAACCGTTGACTCTTCGTAACGGTTCATCAACTTGTCGGAAGCCTCAACAGCTAATGTGTAGTGCTTCAAAATCGAATCGGTGTTGATGATAGCTATTGGCATCAACTCACCGGACGCAGCCACTTCCGCACGAACCGGCTTCTCTCCATTGGGCAATTTCACCAAAAACAACACACCTAATGCCACTATAGCAGCAGCTAAAATTGAATCTACAATAAAATTAACTTTGCTCATATTTTTTTCCTTATTTATAAATCTTCTACTTTTAATTTTCTATTCTCTTTGCGTCGCACTTCTTTATCCAGCGAAGTGGCACAATGAATTTTATCCTTTCGCATCCGTTCGTTTTCGCTTATATGTTGCGAACGAAACGTATGATCTTTGCGAAAAATCACACCCACGCATAGCAACAATACAGCCGCCAAAACCACTCCTATCCCTATAATAATCGAATTGATTTGCATAATTCGCTGCAAAGGTACTGCTTTTTTACGACATATGCAAATATTTTAATAAAAATCAAATCATAAATCTTCAATCTCCAATGCAGAGAGAATCGCAATGATTCGCTCAGCCGTATGTCCGTCCCACAATTCGGGAATGGCCCCTTTCTTCCATTCTCCCGCAAAGAGCTTGTCCAATGCCGGTTTAATCGCCGCTGGATTCGTCCCGATCAGCTCATTCGTCCCCACCGTACACGTCTCCGGACGTTCCGTATTGTCGCGCAACGTGATACACGGCACACCCATCACCGTCGTCTCCTCGGTAATACCTCCGCTATCCGTCACCACAGCCTTCGCTCTTTCCACCAGATAGTTAAATTCCAGATACCCCATCGGCTCAACAATATGCAGATTCGGGAAGCGTTTTGCCAATTCGTCACCCGCATGGCTTTCCGCTCTGTCGGGAGCACCCGACCCCCACAAGCCGTAAAACAGTTTGGCTGTCCTCGGATGAATCGGGAAGATCACCGGCAGACCATGCACATTATCGATTATTTGCTCCATCATCGCACGCAGATGGTTCTCCTCGTCCACATTAGCCGGACGATGCATCGTCATCACGACAAACTCCTTGTCCTTCAGTCCCAACTCGTCCCACACTTCCGGCTTCCGGAACCGTGCCCTATTCGCCAACAGCGTATCAATCATCACATTCCCCACATGCCAAACACGTTGCTGCACACGCTGGTTCGCATACTTATCCTCCGGCAAAATGCGCTCTCCCGTAACCTGTAACCCGTCACCTGTAACCAATTCAGCACCTTGCCGCACAAGGTTCCGGTTCGCTACCTCACTCGTGGTAAACATATAATCAGCCAACGAGTCCGTCACCATGCGGTTGATCTCCTCCGGCATCGTCAGGTCCCAACTGCGTATCCCTGCCTCCACGTGGCATACTCTCGTGTTCAGTTTCTTCGCCACAATCGAGCAAGCCATCGTGCTTGTCACATCGCCCACAACCAGCACGATATCAGTCGGATGTGCCATAAGTTCTTTCTCAAACGCCACCATGATAGCAGCCGTTTGTTCAGCCTGACTTCCACCACCACAACCTAAGTTCACGTCCGGAGCCGGTATCCCCAACTCCTCAAAGAACGTGTCACTCATGTTCTTGTCATAGTGCTGTCCCGTATGCACCAGCCGATACTCGATCTGCTTGTTAACATCCCGTAACCCGTTACCCGTAACCGGTAACCCCTCGTTATGCGCCTTAATCGCCTTAATAATCGGTGCCACCTTCATGAAATTGGGTCGCGCACCAGCAATCAATGTTATCTTCATATGCTAATTAATTGACATCAACCAATATATTCTCTTCTATCTTCCTCTTCATCTCCTCGCTCACTCCCGCAGCTGCCGCAAATTCTCCCCATCGTGCAACACCTTCTTGCACCTCGCTGATTATCGTTTCCGGCTTGCGGCAGTTGATCAACCTCGCAACCGTCATAAAGTCCTCTACACTAAAATGCTCCCGCTTTCCGTTGATACTCAGCGCATGCCTACTCACCCAGTGATTCTCCGGATTATATGCATAACAGATATCGTATGCCGGAGCCAATCGCCATTTCCCGCTCTCATCCATGATAAACGCATGGTTCTTCGTATGGTCATCGCAGTTACGCGCATACGCGTTAAACACCATTCTCCTGAACATCTGCTCCGTCTCCGGATACGTCAGATTGAGCCGACGCATGATCTGAAACAGCTGCTCGTAGCTGTAACTCATGTTCTTATTAAAATCCATATGGTTCATTGCGCACAGCGACTGCGTATGCAACCGCTTCGCCCCACCTACTCGATCATAACGCTTCGTCATAAAATGTGCACGTCCATTCTCCTCTTTCAGCATACATGGCATCATCTCCAGTCCGCACTCCTTCGCCATCAGATAATACGCATACTCCACTCGTCCCCATCCTGTCGAACTACCTAATTGCGCATCACTCACTCCGTCCAGTTTGATCAGCCAATGCTCATATCCCGGATCTGCATCACATTGCCCCGAACGCACATCTCCCGTCTGCTCATTATATGCTATCACAGCCTTCGGACGCGCTCCTCCCACCGACGTCCCGATACTCAAGATCTGACGAATAGCCATCTCTCCAGACTCCATGTTCGCCGCAAAAGCATGACGTTTCGATAATATCTTCGATGCCACACCCACCAACGATTGTATATCCACCTCAAAACTTCCGCTATCTTCCAATCCCACCACCGGCTCGAACTGCAAGGCTCCCATGGCTCGGGATCCGATGAAGCATAACTTCTCCACCGGATTCATACTCCCCGCTGCACTACCTTGCGATGCAAGCCATGCATCAATCAACTCATTTCCGTATTTATCCGGTAATGAGTCTGCCAATAATCCCGGAAGACCATTGAACGCATTCAGCTCATCTGCTTCTTTCTGCCGCAAACCCGGGAACGAGAACACACGGTGCGTCCCTCCTATCGGCATCATCAGCGGAGCCAGGTTCAAGCCGCTTTTCTCGAAGTCCTTGTCATATTCGAAGAAAGCCATTCCTTGCTCTTCACTCCAAGTCACAGCGCCTACTGTAGTGCCCCATATTTTCACGCGTGCAACGATGCTCATACCTTTTTATGAGATGAATGTTTACGTTTTTTCTCTTGTATCTTCAGCATCTCCAGCGGACTTATCGCTTGCGGCACTTGTAATGCCTCAAATACATACAGCACATCCAGCACACGCAGCACCCGGATGATGCTGTTCAGGCTCATCGACTTGCCTCGCTCCATCAGCGATATCGTCGGCCTACTCAATCCGGCTGCTACTCCTAACTCGTCTTGAGACAGATTCCGCTCTATACGATGATGTTTGATAAACTCCCCAAGCATCAGCGCCAATTTATCATCGCTCATCGAATTATAATCTATGTCATTCCCCTGCGCCATATTAAAGAATTATTGTTAACAATAATATTTTTGATATTTTTTGGCATTTTTTGAAATTGATAGAAATGATATGTCATGATATATGAATGTTTGTGATGAATAGGCATCTGTAAATTTATTTATAAGTGGCTATTCGGCACAAAGATTCGTGGTGCTGCAAGCACTATTTCTATCAATTATTTTTCTCTAACTTTTTTTGGTTACCTATAATTACTATAATCGAGTTATAATCGCTATAATTGTCTCAATGTTCTAAAAAACGCCGCAAAGGTAATAAAAATAAATGACATATGCAAATTTTGCATTAAATTTTATTCAAAATAATTCATTTTTGCTTTTTTTGCATTATATTTTATTCATATCAACCCATCGCAGCCGACTCCGCATCAAATGATGATATTGCTCTCGTTCTGTTCCATATTTTCTAATTCTCTTTTCCTTTCATTTTCCTATCTCTCCCACTCTATCCCCCTCAAGCAAGCCGGTAATTTCTTCCCGTGTTCTTTATGATGTGCCACGCACTCACAGCACTTTCCGTGTCTGGGGCATCCTTCCTTCGTGCAGGGACAATCGATAGCGTTATGTGGACAATGGGTCATGGCTATTTGGTTAGTCAAAAATTACCAAAAATGATTCCAAAATTATTAAATCTCAAACCCGCCGTCTTCGATGAATTGGCGGAGGAGGGAGTCGATACGGATATTGATACGGAAGGCGGGGATGGAGACGGCTTCGTGCTGCTCGAACCAAGCCTTGGCAAGGGATTTATCGACGGACTCTTTGAGTTGGTCGAGTGGTCCTTGCGGGATGATATCGCCCTGCATGTAGTTATTCATTATCTCGCGGAGGAGATCTTCGTTGAGACCGAAGGCTTGTGCGAAACGATGGATACGGTCGTTCTTCTCCCGTGCCATGTATTCGGTGATATAATCGCGGAGCGGTTTGGCTTCATCGACTTGCACGGTGCCACGTTGCACGTCACGCAGGAAGCGTCCTGCAACGTCCTGTTCCTCTTGGGAGAGGGTGGCAAAAGAGCGGTGCAGTTCTTCGAGTGCTTGGGCTTGCTCTTGCTCGGAAGAGTTGAGTGTGCGCAGGTACTTGCGGAAACGTGCGTTCATGTAATCGGTATCGATGGCACCGGTGTTGATGGAGATGATATAGGGATCGATGTCAAAGGTGACCTCATCGGTGGGTGTGCCTTTGGGTCCACGTTCGATCTCTTTGTAACGTTGCAGGAGTGCGCCGTAGGTGGTCTCATCGATGGTGAGCGCACTCATTGCCAGCGTCACTTCTTCCGCTTCTTCGGTATCGTCGGTTGGCAGCGTTGGTTCTTGCAGTTTGTTCCATTGGAAACCTTGCACACGCGCCGCGTTGAGGTGGCGGTTTAGCTCGCGGAAATGTTTGGCGAACTGCGCACGGAGATCTTTATCTTCCGGCAGTTTGGAGAAGTCCTCAACACCTGCTATCTGGAAGAGATATTGTATCTGCGCATAAGCGGCTTCGATAGCACGGATATGTACATCCAGTTTGTCGGCCTTGATACCAAGCGGTTGTTGTCCCGAATAGAGGCGAATAGCGCTTTCTATGTTCCGCTTCATGGTGTGCGGATAGCGGTAGTAACAGATCGTGCCGTGCGGTTTATCGGGTCCGTTGAGACGGTTGGTACGCGAGAAGGCTTGGATAAGGTTCTCGTTGTACAGCACTTTGTCGAGATAGAGGGTGTTGACCCAATGGGAGTCGAAGCCGGTGAGCATCTGATTGACGACGATGAGTACGTCGAGACACTGCGCGGGGTTGGACTCAATACCTTTGTAGATATCTTTGTGCGCCAAACGGAGCGCCACATCTTTCTTGAAGAGGGCGTATTTGGGCAGGGTGAAGTTCGTGCCGTATTGGTCATTGTAATCACCAACAATCTTAATGAGCAGGTCTTCCTTGATCTCGCCCTTACCTTCATTGTCGATGGACGGATCTACGAGACAAGTCACTTTGAGTTCCGGCGCAAACGCACGCATATAGACGTAATACTCGAACGCCTCTTGGATGGACGAGGTAGCGAAGATCGCGTGGTATTTGTTGGCAAGGCTCAATGCAGGGAAAGAGGCCTTGATATCGTTAACGACCGCACGTTGGTATTCACCCGATTCGAATTGTGCTTTCGGGATATAGTCCTCGATACCTTCCTCTTCGGCGGTCTTACCTGCCATCGGCACATCGTTCATATAATGGAAATAGACCTCTTTCTTCTTCTCATCGGCAAGGGCTTCTTCCATGGTCTTGGCTTTTGCCTTGAAGAGCGCCACTTCGTGTTTGAGTTTCTGATCGGGGAAGACAATCTTCATTACCGGGTCGAACTTCAGCACGTTCTCGTCGCGGATACCGTCGGCGATGCTGTAACGGTGCAGCTCATTGCCAAAGACGTTTGTTGTCGTCTGGAGCAGCTTGCGGTTCTCCTCTTGGATCGGAGTGCCGGTGAAGCCGAAGAAGATCGCACGTGTGAAGGTGGCGCGTATCGTTGCCAACATATCTCCGAACACGTCTCGGTGGCACTCATCGATGATTATGACGAGCCGCTTCTGGTTGATTCGGTTGAGTTGGTGACGATTGCCTGATTCGGGCACAATACGGCTCATCTTCTGAATAGAGGTAACGATGAGGGTATCGCGTGTGTCGGTACTATCCAGTTTGGAGATCAGATCATCGGTGTTGTCGGTCTCCTGCACTTCTTCTATCTCGTTCTTGAAGCCGCGATATTCGAGTGCGGTCTGCGTACCGAGTTCGATTCGGTCCATGAGGAAGACGACCTTGTCTGCCTTGCCGGAATCGGCTATCAGTTGAGCCGATTTGAAGGATGTCATGGTCTTACCTGAGCCGGTAGTATGCCAGATGTAACCGCCGAACAGGTCGTGTTCATCCCAACGGCAGGTTGCTACACGGTCGGCAATCGCTGACGCGGCATAGTACTGATAACTACGCATTACCTTGAGGTTTCCTGCGAGTTTGTCTGCCACGGTGTAGAAGCCTATCATCTGGTGTGCCATGGGGATGGAGAGCAGATGAGTGGCAATCGATTTCCAGTCGTTGATAGGCTCGTTGTTAAAGTCTGCCCAGTGGAACTGGTATTGCGGTGAGAAGGCTTCGTAACTGCCCGGGTTCGCAAAATAGATCGTCTCGTCAGGGTTCATGGCTACGAACACTTGCACGAGCGAGAAGATGCCTTGCGAGAAGATTCCTTCGTGATAGTATTTGCGTATTTGGTTAACGGCTTGCGAGACTGCTACGTGTGAACGTTTGAGTTCGATATGGATTACAGGCATACCGTTGATAAGCAGCATCAAGTCGCCTCGCCTGTCAGAGGCAAGAGGATGAGCGGTAGGGAACTTCGGTTGCTCGGCAATCTGATAGACACTA